>WSSedL1CaDRAFT_10001854_pt1 | contig 11609 bp, 9 predicted proteins | sample WetSurSL1Cattail_FD_9464 | JGI IMG/M metagenome (IMG submission 9464)
TAACAAATACACGAATCAATACATGAAAGCCTTATTATTACGTGAAATTAAATCTTTTTTTGGCTCACCCATAGGTTATTTAGTCATCGCCATTTTTCTAATTATCAACGGATTATTTCTGTGGGTTTTTGAAGGCGATTACAACATCCTAAATTCGGGTTTTGCTGACATGACTCCATTTTTTAGTTTAGCTCCTTGGATATTAGTATTCTTAATTCCTGCGGTAACCATGCGCAGTTTTTCAGACGAAAGAAAACAAGGAACACTTGAATTACTACTTACTAAACCATTGTCTGTTTGGCAAATAGCTAACGGAAAATTTCTTGGTGCCATGCTGTTAATTATCATCGCTATCATCCCGACATTTATTTATGTTCAAGTGATTTCTAATCTAGGAATGCCAGAAGGCAATATCGATATGGGAAGCACAATTGGTTCTTATTTTGGGCTTTTATTCTTGATAGGCGCTTATTCTGCTATTGGAATTTTCACTTCTACGCTATCCGAAAACCAAATTGTAGCTTTTATCATTGCTGTCTTTTTGTGCTTCTTTTTCTATTTTGGATTCACAGGTTTTTCTACTTTAATTCCGTCATTTTCTTCTTTTATCTCCACTTTAGGAATGCAAGATCATTTTAAAAGTATGAGCCGTGGCGTACTTGACACTCGAGATATTATTTATTTTTTAAGTATTATTATCGCTTTTCTTTCTTTAACTGTTTACCAACTTAAATCTTTTAAATTGTAATGAAAACTGCTAAAAAAAGAAACCTTAAATCGGTATTGATTACAATTGCAATTCTGTTAGTCATCAACATAATTGGTCATAATTTTTTTCATCGATTTGATTTAACTCAAGACCATAGATACACACTTTCGGGAACTTCATTAAACATTATCAAGCAAGTCAAAGAACCGCTTTCGATAAAAATTTACATGGAGGGCGATTTGCCTGCCGAATTCAAAAGATTACAGCAAGAAACCCGAGAATTACTCGAAGAATTCCAAGCTTATAATTCGAATATTAATTTCGAATTTGTGAATCCTTTAGAAAATGAAGATGCGAGCATGGACAACATCAAAGCCTTATACATGAAAGGCTTGACTCCTGTAAACATTACGGTTGACGACAAAGGAAAACAATCTCAAGCCATGGTTTTTCCTTGGGCAATTGCGGTGTATCACAACAAAGAAGTGAATATTCCGCTGTTGAAAAATATCATGGGTGCTTCTACTACCGAGAAAGTAATTGGTTCTGTTCAACATTTAGAATATTCAATTTCAGATGCCTTAAATAAAATTACCAAAGAGAAACAGAAAAAAATTGCCGTAATAAAAGGAAATGGAGAAATTCAGGATGTTTATATCGCTAAATTTTTGTTGCAAATAAAAGAGAGTTACCACATTGGACCATTTACTTTAGATTCTGTTTCCAAAAGTCCTGTGGCTAGCTTAGAAGCATTAGAAAAATACGATTTGGCTATCATTGCTAAACCAACGGAAAGCTTCTCAGATGCCGAAAAACAAGTCTTAGACCAATACATTATTAACGGTGGAAAAACCATGTGGTTAATTGATCAAGTGGCTGTCGAAATGGATAGTTTGTACAACGATTCTGGTGCGACATTAGCTTTTCCAAGAGATTTGAATTTAAACGATATGTTTTTTAAATACGGAATCCGAATCAATCCTGATATAGTAAAAGACGAACAAGGAAGTCCAATAAAACTTGCAACTGGTGAACAAGGAAGTGCTACGCAATACCAAGCTTTCAATTGGAAATTTGCACCTTTAGTTTATCCAGAAAGCAAGCATCCAATTGTGAAAAATTTAGGCGGAATCAAATTTGATTTTGCTAATCCAATTGACACTTTAAAAAACGGAATCAAGAAAACGGTGTTGTTACAATCGTCTCAATATTCTAAAAAAGTGGGTGCTCCTACCGAAATCAATTTGAACATAGTAACCGAAGAAACTAGCCCGAATCATTATCTCAATACAGGAAACATTCCAATGGCGGTTTTACTGGAAGGAAATTTTCATTCGGTGTTTCAAAACCGAGTGTTGGCTTTCGACCAAAAGAATTTTGAAGCAACAGGTAAAACAAATAAAATGATTGTGATTTCGGATGGCGATATCATCAAAAATCAATTGGATAAAAACTACGAACCCGTTGAATTAGGTTTTGACCAACGCTCTGGAAATTTGTACGACAACAAAGATTTCTTACTCAATTGCGTCAATTACCTACTAGATGATACTGGACTTATTAACATTCGATCTAAGGATTTAGACTTGCCTTTATTGGATAAAGAAAAAGTTTATGATAATTACACCCAGACGCAAGTCATAACTATCGGGCTTCCAATCCTAATTTTAGGCATTTTTGGAGTAATATTTAGCTTTCTAAGAAAACGCAAATACAGCAAATAGATGTTAATAAAAATTTTTCAATACTAGATTTGTTTACGATATATTTGTAAAAATGTATCATTCTACAGATTCTAGAAAAAGATACCCTATTACAATTAAAACAAATATAATCTTCATATGAAATTTATAGTATCGAGTTCGTACTTATTAAAGCAATTACAAGTTTTAGGAAGCGTTATTAATAGCAGCAATACTTTGCCTATTTTGGACAACTTCTTATTTGAATTAGACAATAACGAATTAACCGTTTCTTCTTCTGATTTAGAAACTACCATGTCAGCTGTTTTAGCTATCGATTCTACTAGTAAAGGAAGTGTTGCTGTTCCCGCAAAATTACTTTTGGAAATATTAAAAACCTTTCCAGAACAACCTTTAACGTTTACAGTAGAAGAAAACAGCACTATAGAAATTAGTTCTAATTCAGGAAAATACGCCTTGGCTTATGCTCCAGGAGAAGAATTTCCTAAAGCAGTAAACCTAGAAGAACCTTCTGTAACTTTAGTCCCTGCTGATGTATTAGCTACTGCAGTTAGCAAAACTATTTTTGCAGCTGGAAACGACGATTTACGTCCAGTAATGTCAGGAGTCTTTTTCCAATTTTCTCCGCAAGGTTTGACTTTTGTTGCTACTGATGCTCATAAATTAGTAAAATATGCGCGTACGGATGTAACTGCTTCTCAAGTAGCTGATTTTATTATGCCAAAGAAGCCTTTGACTATTTTAAAGAATATTCTATCTACATCAGATGCTGAAGTAAAAATTGAATACAACGATTCGAATGCTACTTTTTCTTTTGATAATTACGTATTAATGTGTCGTTTGATTGATGGAAAATATCCAAATTACGAAGCCGTAATTCCAAAAGAAAATCCAAATAAATTAATGATTGACCGTTCTCAATTTTTGAGTTCTGTTCGTCGTGTGGCTATTTTCTCAAACAAGACAACACACCAAATTCGTTTGAAAATTGCTGGTGCTGAATTGAATGTTTCTGCTGAAGATATTGATTATTCTAACAAAGCTGAAGAAAGATTGACTTGTGATTATCAAGGAGACGATATGCAAATAGGTTACAACTCTCGCTTCCTGACTGAGATGTTAACCAACCTACAATCTGACATGATTATGCTAGAAATGTCATTGCCTAACAGAGCAGGAATTTTAACACCTATTGATGGATTAGAAGAAGGCGAAACAGTAACGATGCTTGTTATGCCAGTAATGCTGAATAGTTAAAGAAAACTAAAAAAAACATAAGATTTATTTTTGATTTCGAATTTTAATACCTATTATTGCATAGAATTATGCTATTAACCAACCATTTTTTATATTTAAAAAAACCGCGATTCCTCCTAGAAAAGCGGTTTTTTTTGTTTATTAGCCACGGATACGCGAATTATTAAAAATATATTTTCTATAAATTACACTTATTAAAATTAGTTTGATTTGAGAAATTTAATCTCAAATACATAAATATTTAAAAAACATTAGTGAATTCGTGGCTGAAAATTTATATAATTTCCATCTTTTTCATTAAAAAAGTAGCACTTTTATTTTGACAAATTCCTTCGCGAAGTTTGTAATCAAAATGGAGATCATCATTCTGAATTTCGACTTCAAAACACTGGTTAGTTAAAATTTCTGGATAATCGTTAGTAGTTAAACAAACTTCAATATCATGTGTTGCAATAGCACCAATTGCTTTTTTAGCAATAACTTTTTTAAGTACTTCAATTGTTCCGTTTCGTTTGTCATCTGAATTGGTTCCTCTTAAAATTTCGTCTAGTAACACAAAAGCAGGTCCTACTTCTAAACCATCCATAATTTGTTTCAAACGCTTGATTTCGGCAAAGAAATAAGATTCGCTATCCGATAAGGAATCCGAAAGTCGCATGGAAACTAAAACTGGCAACGGATGCACATGAGCCACACTGGCACAAACTACAGAACCTGTTCCAGCCAAAACCATATTGATTCCTAAACTTCTCAAAAAAGTACTTTTGCCAGACATATTGGAACCTGTCAAAATCATAAAAGATTCCGGATGAAACGAAACTTCATTCCCTACTCTAGTTTCAGGATTCAATAAAGGATGGCTTAGATTAGAAAAATCTATCTTGAAATCCGAATTTAATATTGGATTCACAAAGTCAGGATTATTATACGAGAAATTAGCCAAGCTATTTAGTTTTTCGAATTCTCCAATTACAGCTAACCAATCTTCAAGTGCTTCAGCATGTTCTTTTTTCCATTGCAATAATGCTTTTAAAACATGTAAATTAAACAAGAAAGTTCCGTTGAATAAAACGGAAGTAATTAGATTTGCAATGCTGTCATTTTTGGAAAACAATTCGGATAATTTTTTGAAATGAATACTAGCGTTTTCCGTTTTAAATTTTAGCTTTTGCTGCAAATCCACAAGCTTTTTAGATGTAAATTGCTCTGCTTCTATTTTCTCTAACAACATACCATATTGTCCAATTACTTTATCAATATTATACGAATTGGCTATTTCTAATTGAATTCGTTTTAAAAACCGACCAAGAACAATTAAATTCAAAATAAACAAATACGATAAGCTGTTCAGTAAAACAAGATTAGAAGTAACCAAATAACTCGCAAAAATGGCAACGAATAACAACGGACTTGCATACGAAAAAAACACCAGCCACTTAGGCAAAGACTCACTATTAAAAGTACTCCATTGTAATAATGTTTTATAGCTGGATTCACTATCATTAGTTACTTTGGCGAAAGCCAAAAATTCTTGTCGCCAATCTATTTTTTGAGTTAATTCGGCAATAGCTTCTTGATTGGCAAGAATTTCTTCATTACTAGATTTATCCAATAAAGCTGTAGCCAATGTTTTTTTTCCAATAAAAGTTGCCGTTCTATTGAGATATTGAAACAAGGAATGCGATCCAAAAATATCCAAATCGTAGGCATACGGATGATGGAAATCAATAAATTCCGCTCCTTCTTCAAAAGGATTATTTTTTCTTTCTAAAAAACTAATCTCTTCTATATTAACTGATAATAGTGCTTGATTAATCTTTCTCTTGAACTGTAATTTGGAATGGATTCGCATCAAAAATACGAAAGCGAAGAGAAATAATACCGCCAAAAACGACCATAACATTTCAGATTGCTGAAAATAATAATAAACAGAAACCAAAAACAATAGAATACTTAACAATCTAAGCAAACTAATAGAATTGTACTTGGTGTTGATTTTGCTTAATTCGCTAGTAAAAAGAGTAACCTTAGATTTATAAATGTCCATAATGTATCAAATGAAAGACAAATATAAAGCAGGCTGACAAAAAAGTAGAAAATATTTCGTTAAAAAAGAACTATTCTATAGGAATAGCCAAAATTGGAATATCCAAACTAGCGGCACAATCCTTAGTCAAACTATGATGGAATAAGTTTTCGAAAAAACTGCGTTTGTATGTTAGCATAGTCAAAACATTTATCTCTTTGTATAAAATAAAATCAAGAATACTCTCTTTGACATCATCACTAAAAACCACATTAAATTCTACTGTATCACTGACAAATTCATTTTCCCATTCTTTTATAGTTTCCTTACTAACATCCGAATAATCAGTTTTAACATACAGACATTTCACTTTTGCATCTAGTTTTTTAGCTAATTTTAAAACTTTCTTCAACTCTTTTTTGTCCTTAGGTCTAAAACGGGTTGTAAATGCAATATTTTTTATACTTTTAAATTTAGCATTGACCGGAACACTAAAAACAGGAATATCCACATCTGAAATAACTGCTGTTGTATTCGTTCCGAATAAAGCATCTATCCAGCCTGTTGCTCCTTCGGTTCCCATAATTACATAATCAATTTGGTCTTCTTTGATTGCTTTTTCAACGGCAAACATCAAACCTCCGTCCATTAAGCGGTGAGTCATTCTAATATCACCTAGATTTCGCTTTTGAGCAATTGCTCGAAGTTTAGGCAACTCATCTTTAAAATGTTCGAATTGAGCCAACTCTATCGATTCATAAATAATCATGTAATTTTCAGGAAAATATTGATTGTCATAAATAGGCAATTCGAAAGCGTGTAGTAATACCAACTCTCCATCAATACTTTTAGCAAATTCTAAGGCGTGTACAAAAGCATTCGTTGCTGCTTCAGAAAAATCGGTAGGAAATAAAATGCGTTTCATTGTAAATGAGTTATAGAATTAAACATAAAGAACAAAATAAAGATACAATTTTAACGCTGGAATTCCCAACAAATTGTGGTTTTATATTAGGGCAAACACACCAGTCCCAAAAATAAAAAAAGTAGCCACGAATTACACGAAATCACACAAATTTGGATGTCATAATATTCCAGAAATCTGCCAAAGGCAGATGAAAATTTGTGTAATTTATTTAAGAATCATTACTATTTGTGCTAATTAGTGTAATTCGTGGCAAAAATAAAACTCGTGCGTTTGCCCTGGGTTTTATATTCGCACGTTAAACAATACTTCATTAGATTTAGTACCTTTGCAACCAATAATTAAGAAAATGCTAAACAACGATTCCATAGTAGCACTAGCCACACCTTCAGGAGCTGGAGCAATTGCCATCATCCGAATTTCAGGTCAAGAAGCCATCAGTATTGCCAATGCTGTTTTTAAGTCAATTAAAAATAAAGATTTAACAACGCAAAAAACACATACGCTGCATTTAGGACATATTGTTGATGGTGCTAAAACCTTAGATCAAGTATTAATTTCTATCTTTAAAGGACCTAACTCTTACACAGGCGAAAATACCGTTGAAATTTCTTGTCACGGTTCTACTTATATTCAGCAGCAAATTATTCAATTATTACTAAGAAATGGTTGCCGTATGGCCGATGCTGGGGAATTCACGCTACGTGCTTTCTTAAACGGAAAACTCGATTTGTCGCAAGCAGAAGCCGTAGCTGATTTGATTTCGTCAGATAATGAAGCTTCACACCAAATTGCGATGCAGCAGATGCGTGGTGGTTTTTCGAATGAAATTGCGAAACTTAGAGAAGAACTTTTGAATTTTGCTTCGCTAATTGAACTCGAATTGGACTTTGCCGAAGAAGACGTAGAATTTGCCGATAGAACCCAATTTCATGACTTATTAAACCGAATTGAATTTGTTTTAAAACGTTTGGTAGATTCATTTGCAGTTGGAAATGTGATTAAAAACGGAATTCCCGTGGCTATTGTTGGTGAACCAAACGTTGGAAAGTCGACGCTTTTAAATGCTCTATTGAACGAAGAACGCGCTATTGTTTCAGACATTGCTGGAACGACTCGCGATACCATTGAAGACGAATTGATTATTGGCGGAATCGGTTTCCGCTTTATTGACACGGCTGGAATTCGAGAAACCAAAGATGTGGTGGAAAGTATCGGAATCAAGAAAACTTTTGAAAAAATTGAGCAGGCACAGGTAGTTTTGTATCTGGTTGATGGTTTGCAGTTGATGGTTGATGGAGCTATTGACTCCTTAATTGTTGCCTTGAATAAAACACAAAATCAGTTTCCGTTAAAACCTCTAATAATTGTTTTAAACAAAATGGATCAACTTGGTCAAAACGAAATCATATCCATCAAAGAACAACTCAAAACTGACAACTCAATACTAATAACAATTTCGGCTAAAGAAAAAATAGGCGTTGACGAACTTAAAAATCAACTGCTCTCATTTGTTAACACTGGCGCATTACGAAATAACGAAACAATAATCACAAATACAAGGCATTACGATTCTTTACTAAAAGCTTTAGACGAAATACAAAAAGTAAAATTTGGTTTGGAAACCGGCCTTTCCAGCGACCTGATGGCATTGGATATTAAAGAAGCTTTATACCAATTTGGAACCATAACTGGCCAGGTTACTAATGATGAATTACTAGGGAATATCTTTGCTAATTTCTGTATTGGAAAGTAATTACCTTTCTTTTATTTTCTAACTACCTGTTTTTATTGACTTTATAACGATTATCTTTCTTTTATTTGTTGCCAATTAACACTTTATTCGTTATATTTGTTGTTCAATTGTTGCCCTATGAATAATTTTGTTGCCCAAAACCCAATGGCAACAAGCTCAGCCAAATGATGCTACCTATTGCTACATTTCGCTACATAAGGCTACATAATGCAACACGTTATGAGTAGTAATATGGCTATACCGAAAACCTGTACTTATTGTGGAAAAGCCTATATAGCTAAAACCACAGTAACTAGGTATTGTTGCCTTCAATGCAATTCCAGACATTGGAAGCAAAAAGCCAAGGAGGAGAAAATCCAAAACTCTTTAATAGAACAACAGCAAACCTTGCAAAGTTCGCAAACCTTGCCAACTGCAAACCTCAACTCGCTTTCCAATAAAAACTATTTATGCGTTCAAGATGCTGCCGATTTAATCGGTGTTAGTAGATGGACAATAAACAGGATGATTAAACGAGGGGATTTACAAACACACAAGTTTGGAAGGAAGAAAATAATTGAGCGTTCACAAATAGATAAACTTTTTAATTAACGGTAATATGAAGGTAACTTTAAGACAAAGACAAAAAGGCAAAAAAATAAGCTTATATCTGGATTACTATAAAAACGGTAAGAGAGAATATGAATACTTAGGATTGTACCTCATCCCGGAACCTGAAACAGGAAAGTTGACGCAAGCTCAAAAAGACGAAAATAAAAAAATCCTTTCTTTAGCTGAAAGTATTCGTTCCAAAAGACATTTAGAAATTCAAAACGGAATGTACGGCTTCAACGATCAAGAAAAACTAAAAGGTTTCTTTATTATCTACATGGAAACCTTAGCAGAAAAGAGATTAGAAAGCAAAGGAAACTATGATAATTGGGACAGTACCATCAAGCATTTAAGAAAACATTGCCCTAGAGATATTTCTTTTGGTCAATTAGACAGCAAGTTCGTTGAAGGCTTCAAAGAGTATTTAACAAAAACGGCTAAAACTCCAAGCAACAAAAATCTTTCTGATAATTCCGCCTGCTCCTATTTCAATAAATTTAGAGCAGCTCTAAAACAAGCTGTTAAAGACGGAATTATTCGCTCCAACCCAGCCGAACAAGTTGACAGTTTACCACAAGGCGACAGTGAAAGAGAGTTTCTAACACTAGAAGAATTACAAAGTATCCTAAAACACGAATGTGAAATACCTATTCTAAAAACAGCTTTTATATTCAGTTGTTTGACTGGTTTAAGATGGTCAGACATAAATAAATTAGTTTGGTCAGAAGTGCAACATTCCAATGATTACGGTTGGTACATTCGATTCAGACAAAAGAAAACCAAAGGCGCAGAAACATTACCGATGTCTGACCAAGCTCGTGATTTATTAAAAGAAATAGGAGAACCTGAAGAAAGAGTTTTCAAAGGACTTAAATATAGTGCCTGGCACAATCTAAAATTACAACAATGGGTTATGAAAGCAGGAATTAGCAAAACAATCACATTCCATTGTGCTCGTCACACCTATGCGACTTTGCAATTAACATTAGGAACCGATATATTTACTGTATCAAAATTATTGGGACATAAAGACATACGCACAACTCAAGTATATGCCAAAATAATTGATGAAAAGAAAATGGAAGCTGCTAACAAAATAAAACTCGATTTTTAAATATGGAACTAACTATTTTTAAAAACATTATATACGGAGAATTAAAACCCTGGGCAAGTAATGCTATCAATGATAAATTTTACAGACAAAATTTATCAGCAAGCTTTATGAAGCCTACACATACCATAAATGAGTACTACAAAGTATTAAAAGAGCTTCACAAAGACAAACCTAATTTATTTAAAGAAGATGGCTTAGAAATCTATCTATTGCAACCAAACACCGATATAAGCCACGAAATACTGTATCCCTTGGTTGAAGTCTCTTTGACTGAGCCCACAACCTCAACCCAAAAGTTTTATCACTTTCTTTTATACAATGAAACAACACGATTAACAGATAGAGTTTTTAAATGTATTAATAAAGACATTGGAGAAATTCAAAAAAAGGAAATTATTCAAAATGTAGTAAAATCATGTAAAGATCTATTACTAAGAATTGGAACAGATCAAGAATCTTTTCCACAAACAGAACTAACAAGCTATGTTATCCCGCAACTTATCACTAACCTAATTCGTTTTCTAAAAGAAACCGAAAAACTATACCCGCAATTCCTTTCCGATTTGCCATCTACCAAAAACGAACTTTTTGGCGAACTACTTCAACAGTCTATTCCCGAAATAGATATTGACAAAACAACTCCTGAATTTCAAACAATTTACAATATTCTTTTAGGTATTGATAACTTTAAGTTTGAAAAAGACACTCGTTTCTCATTTGGTTTCAATGGAGATAAGGAAAAATTAAAATCCGCACTATCCGCTTTAAATAGGATTGTAGAATTATTGAATGAAGATAAAACAACAATTGATGATTTATTTAGCGTTTTAACCAGTAAGGATTTAAAATTAGGTGCTCCACCAATTCACCTAGGATGTGAAACAACACAGTTCAGTTATATTATTTCTAAGTTCGAACAACATTTCAGCAATTTTAATCCTTCTACTATAGAACAATCCAATCTGTTTTACTCTAAAAAAGGAACGGTATTAAAACGCAATAATTTGTATAAAAACAAAAGCAATTTCCCTAAAGAACAAACTAATATAGATGAGATAATTAGACAACTGTAAATAAAAACAGTAAGATGAGTAAGATATAGTAGTAAGACATTACTATCTTACTTTTTACCAATGTGTTACATAAGAATTTAGCCCTCAGCAATGAATGCTAAATCACTTAAAACGTAACACCATGAGTAACGAAATTTTAATTTTAGAAAAGCTCGAAAAACTAGAGCAAAGAATTGGAGAGCAAAATCTCCTAATGAAAGAAGTCTTAAACTTCAATGATGCCTGTAGCTATTTAGACATAAGCGCATCACACCTCTACAAATTGACCAGTCAGAAGTCAATTCCACATTTCTGTCCCCAAGGCAAAAAATTATATTTCAATCGTACCGAATTAGACGAATGGTTACAACGTAACCGTCAATCGTCTGCGGATGAAATCGAAACTATGGCAGCCAACTATTTACTTACCAATAAAAGAAAATAGGATGCCGTATTACACTCCCACCGAAGAAATG
>WSSedL1CaDRAFT_10001855_pt1 | contig 11593 bp, 10 predicted proteins | sample WetSurSL1Cattail_FD_9464 | JGI IMG/M metagenome (IMG submission 9464)
CACCGGCGGTACTCGCCGCGGTTTCCTCCCTAGGGGCTTGTACGACGCCTGCCCTCACTCCACCGTTGGTCATCCCTCGTCTGTGGTCACGGGCAGGTATCCTACAACCCTAAACTGGATCGGAACGACTGGCGAATGCACAAATTGACCTATTTCCTGTTTTTCTTAGAGATTTCGCCTCAGGAAACAGATTTTCTGGAATGCATCCCTTTTTGTGTCACTTGGTCCCTGTAAATCTCGATTTATCGCGCCTCTATGCCTTTGAATATCTCAACTCCCCTCAATTTGAGGGACTTGTTCAGACCTGTGCGGTGCACGCCCCCACCGTGCGTGGTGCGCCAGACGGTCAGCGCAGCCCCCAGCCGCGCTTGACCTGCTGCCAGCGTCGCAGAACCCGGTGTTTGAGCTGTCGGCTCAGCCGCCACGGCCAGCTGGCGCGCACCCGTTCCAGTAAGGCATTTTTCCAGACCGTCCAGCGTGTGAAGGCCCGGGCAAACCAGGGCAATTGCATCAGCGCGGGCTGGGTCAGGGTGAACAGCCGGGCCACGATGGCAGTGCCCAGCACCTTGGCGCCCAGGATGACCAGGGTGCCCAGCACGACCTTGCCCCGGCTCATGGACCACAGCGCCAGCAGTTTCACCGGCAGCAGCATCAATGTGGGCACCAGAAAAAGCGCCAGCGCTGCATAGGGCGGCAGTGCGCTGATGCGCCGCTCCAGCCAGCGTAAACCTGGCAACTGGCCAATTCGCGCCAGGAGCCGCTGCAGCGGCTCCCAGCCCCACTCCTCAAACAGGATCAGCAGCGCCAGCAGGCCACTGAATACCGCTTTGAGCAGGCGCAGTGGCAGGCGCACCAAGGTGCGCCAGACGTGGCTGGGTTCAGAGGGTGGCGAGCTCATGCGTTTTTTTATATAAGAAATTGGCCTCTAGCCCTTATAAATAAAGGGCAAGTAGCTATTGAATCGGTAGTTTTTTTCCATAAGCGCATTGCCCTCTACTTGGGCCGTTGGGTGGTCATGCGTTGTGATGTGTACGGGTTTTTGTCAGCAAGCATCAGGCGTCAGCAGTGTTGAATGATCTTTGTCAAGGTGGGGGTGCATTCCATAATTTGCAAGGATAAAAACGCTCAATACCCCAGCGCCAGCCCGGTGTTGCGCCGTGGATCGTTGGCGCCGTAGAAACGGTTGTTGCCTACGGGCTTGCCGCCCAGTGCGGGTGCACCAATCAGGATCGCGGCCATGTGGTTGGCGGGTTGGGCCGGGCCCAGTTTCTGACCCTTAGCCTCCAGCAGTTGGCGTGTGTCGGGCGACAGGGCAAAGTTCTCCACGTAGGTCACATCCGGCAGCCATTGCTGGTGAAAACGTGGTGCATCCACGGCTTCTTGCAGCGTCATGCCGTAGTCGATGGTGTTGATCAGGGTCAGCAACACGGCGGTGATGATGCGGCTGCCGCCGGGTGTGCCCAGCACCATCACGGGCTGGCCGTCCTTGCTGACAATGGTTGGGCTCATGGACGACAGCGGGCGCTTGCCCGGCGCGATGGCATTGGCTTCGCCCTGCACCAGACCGTACAGGTTGGGCACGCCGACCTTGGCGGTGAAGTCGTCCATCTCGTTGTTCAGCAGTACACCGGTGCCGGGGACGGTGATCTTGGTGCCAAACCAGTCGTTAAGGGTGTAGGTGACCGCCACCGTGTTGCCCCAGCGGTCGGCAATCGAATAGTGGGTGGTGTTGTTACCTTCGTGCGGCGCCACGCCGGGTTTGAGGTCTTGCGACACCGCCGCCTGGTTCGGGTCGATGGCGGCGCGAATCTGCGCGGCATAGGTTTTGTCGGTCAGCCGCTGGATCGGGTTGGTGACAAAGTCGGGGTCGCCCAGGTAACTGTTGCGGTCCACGTAGGCGTGGCGCATGGCTTCAATCTGGTAATGCACCGCTTGGGCCGAACGAAAACCCAGCTCTTTGAGCGGGTAGCCTTCCAGGATGTTGAGCATTTCGCAGATCACCACACCACCGGAACTCGGCGGCGGGGCCGACACGATGTGGTAACCCCGGTAGTCACACTCGATGGGCGCCAGTTCGCGGGTGCGGTATTGGTCCAGATCCGCCTGGGTGATGATGCCGCCACCCATCTGGCTGGCTGCCACCAGGGTTGACGCCACTTTGCCTTGGTAAAAACCTTGGGTGCCGTGTTGGCTGATCGCAGTGAGCGTTCTTGCCAGGTCTTTTTGCACCAGTTTGTCGCCCACCTCATAGGCTTGACCATGTTTGAGAAAGATCGCGGCCGAGGCTGGGTCGCGTTGGAACTTGTCGGTGGCGGTGCGCAGGATGTCGATGTCACCCTGATCAAGCCTGAAGCCGTGCTGCGCCAGGTAAATGGCCGGTTTTAGGAGCGCAGCACGCGAGCGTGTTCCGTATTTCTCGCGGGCATATTCCAGCCCGGAGACGCTGCCGGGCACACCCACTGCCAGATGGCTATCGGTGCTCAAGCCCTTGATCACGTTGCCGTCTTTGTCCAGATACATGTTGGCCGTGGCGGTCAAGGGGGCCTTTTCACGAAAGTCGAGAAAGGTCTTGCTGCCATCGGCCAGCTGCAGCGTCATGAAGCCACCACCGCCCAGATTGCCCGCCGCCGGGTACACCACCGCCAGCGCGTAACCCACAGCAACGGCCGCGTCCACCGCATTACCACCGCGCTTGAGCACGTCCACCCCGACTTGGGTCGCCAGATGTTGTGCGGTGACCACCATGCCGTGTTCTGCTGCGACCGGCGCCACAGAGGCGGCCATCGACACTGTCGTGATGGTGAATAGCAGACCGCTCAGCAGCAGGCGGGTCTTGGGGGCAAAGGGCAGTTTGATCATCATGGCATCCTGGTTGGGGGAGAGGCGAAGACAAAAAGAGCTGCCGAACTGGCGGCGCGGATCGAAACTGTGAATCTACACCCCGCGCGCCCGATCTGCCTTGAACTGGGCGCGGAAGGCGCCAAAGGTGCCGGTGTCCAACGCGGTACGGATCTCCGCCATCAGGTTCAGGTAGTAGTGCAGGTTGTGGATGCTTGAGAGCATCGGGCTGAGCATTTCGGCGCAGCGGTCCAGGTGGTGCAGGTAAGCGCGGCTGAAACCACCGCTCACTGTGCCGTCGGGCCGGGTTTTCCCCTTGCAGGCGTAGCAGGTGCAGGTGGCGTCCAGCGGGCCGTGGTCGGTTTTGTGGCGGGCGTTGCGGATTTTCAGGTCACCAAAACGGGTGAACAGAGTGCCGTTGCGCGCGTTGCGGGTCGGCATGACGCAGTCGAACATGTCCACCCCTTGCGCCACACCTTCCACCAAGTCTTCGGGTGTGCCAACACCCATCAGGTAACGCGGTTTGTTGGCTGGCAGGCGGTGTGGGCTGTGCGCCATGATGCGTAACATCTCGTCCTTGGGTTCGCCCACGCTGACGCCACCCACGGCGTAACCGGGGAAGTTCATCGCCACCAGCGCGTCAAGCGATTCCTGGCGCAGGTGCTCAAACATGCCGCCTTGCACAATGCCAAACAAGGCGTTGGGGTTCTCCAGCCGGGCAAACTCGTCCTGGCTGCGTTTGGCCCAGCGAAGGCTCATTTCCATACTGGTGCGGGCTTCACGTTCGGTGGTGATCTGGCCCTTGGTTTTGGGTTCGACCGACAGATACGGTGTGCATTCGTCGAGCTGCATCACGATGTCGCTGTTGAGCGTGGTCTGGATCTGCATCGAGACTTCGGGCGACATGAAGAGTTTGTCGCCGTTGACCGGGCTGGAAAAGTGCACGCCTTGTTCGGTGATCTTGCGCATGGCGCCCAGGCTCCAGACTTGGAAGCCGCCCGAGTCGGTCAGGATCGGCTTGTTCCAGCGCTCGAACCCGTGTAAGCCGCCAAAACTGCTCATCACGTCTTGGCCCGGGCGCATCCACAGGTGAAAGGTGTTGCCCAGGATGATTTGCGCGCCCATGTCTTCCAGGCTGGAGGGCATCACCCCCTTGACAGTACCGTAGGTGCCGACCGGCATGAAGATCGGGGTTTGCACCACGCCGTGGTTCAGGGTCAGGGTGCCGCGGCGGGCGTGGGTGCCGGTGTAGCCGGTGGCTGTGTTGGCGGGGTCAGTTTTAAGAAGGTCAAATGTGAGCATGTGGGTGTCCAGACGGGCTGGCGGAATTGTAGGGATGGCCGGTGTGTTGACCGTGCAGCGGGCTGCGTTACTGTCAAAGGTAACGTTGCGCCTGGGCCTGCAGCAGCAGGCGTGTGGCCTCTTCGTCGCAGGGCGCCAGTTGATCGTGGATATCGCGGGCCATGGGCGCAAAAATCGCCATCACGGCCGGATCAAAATGGCTACCGGTATCGCGCGCCATGATCTCCATGGTTTCTTCGAAACTCAGGGGCTTTTTGTAAGGGCGGCGCGAGCATAAGGCGTCAAACACATCGGCTACAGCAAAAATTCGCGCGGGCAGTGGGATGGCTTCGCCCCGTAATTGGTCCGGGTAACCGGTGCCATCCCAGTATTCGTGGTGCCATGCCACCACGGCCTGAGCGTCGTCCATCCAACCGGTATCCTTCATGATCTCTTTGCCCAACTGGACATGCTGGCGCATGATGGCCATTTCAGCCTCATCCAGGCGGCCAGGCTTGAGCAGGATGGCGTCTGGAATGCCAATTTTCCCCACATCATGCAAAAAGCTGCCCGCAATCAGCGCCTGCATCTTTGTCCCCGAGATGCCCATCTCTTCGGCAATGCGTGAGGCAATCCAGGCTACCCGGTAGTTGTGGGCACCTGTTTCAGAATCGCGCTTGGCAATGGCTCGGCCCAGAGCCTCCATCATGGCGATGTGGGTTCGCATGACTTCTTGTGCTTTTTGCTCGTTGTCTGCCGACAAACGTACCACCACCGGATAGATCGCGGCGCCACATAACAACGCAGCCAGGCCCACCACCAACGCTGTTGCCAGGGTGACGCGCAGGATATGGTCTTTTTGCCACTGTGGCATCACCCGCACCAGTTCGACGTAGCCAGTGTTCGGCAGGCTCATGTTGCCGGTGGCGCTGCGCAGTGGCAAAAACACGCGCAGCACCCAGGTACCACCCTCAAGTCGGGTGCTGCGGTAAAACGCCCGGGTGTAGTCAGACTCGACGTGTGACGGCAGCAAGGGCTGCACGGCCCGGCCCTCGGGTGTACTGGCGCTGGCAATGTGTTGCCCTTTGGCATCGTAGATGTCGACCATGTCGAACATACCACCCATGATGGTGTGTGCGGCGGCGTTGGCCGTCTGCCCGGCTTGTTGTCCATTCAGATCAAAAGCGCCATAACGTTGCAGCAGGCGGCCAGCCTCTTCCCTGGCCAGTGAGATGATGGCTTGTTCTGCCTCGCGGCGCGCAATCAAACCGGTCAGCGGGCTTGCGAGAGCAGCGAGAAGCAGGCTGACGGCTGCAATCCGCAGGGCTGTGCGCTTGTGAAAAGTGTTCATGACGGGATGCCAAAAAATCGATGCAAGCCGTGAATTACACCGTGGTCCCGGCTGCTGTGCGTTGCAGCAGCATGGCGTCGCCATAACTGAAAAAACGGTATTTTTCCCGGATGGCGTGGGCATACAGCGCCATGATGTGTTCATAACCCGCAAAGGCGCTCACCAACATCATCAGGCTGGACTTGGGCAGGTGAAAGTTGGTGATTAACGCATCTACCAGCTTGAACTCAAAACCGGGGGTAATGAAGATGCGGGTGTCGCCGGTGCTGGTGCCCGATTGCGCCCAAGACTCCAGCGTGCGCACAGTGGTGGTGCCCACGGCAACGATGCGCCCACCACGTGCCTGGCAATCTGCAATCGCCTGCTGGGTGGCCACAGGCACCTCGTACCACTCACTGTGCATCTGGTGTTCGGACAGGTTTTCGGTCTTGACCGGCTGAAACGTGCCGGCACCGACATGCAGCGTCACCTGGGCGCGTTGCACACCCATGGCGTCAATCTGCGCCAGCAAGGCCTCGTCAAAATGCAGGGCCGCTGTCGGGGCCGCGACCGCTCCCGGGTTTTTGGCGAACACGGTTTGGTAACGCCTGGCGTCTTCATCCGAGTCGGTATGGGTGATGTAGGGTGGCAAAGGCACATGGCCATGGCGCGTCATCAGGGTGTAGGGGTCATCACCTGCGTCGTTGGACAGCACAAACCGGAATAACGCGCCTTGTTCGTCGGGCCAACGGCCCAGCAGGGTGGCACTCAGGTGGTCGTGGCTGCCGGGCGCACCGATCAGTGCCACAGTGGTGCCGATCTCGGGTTTTTTGCTGACCCGCATGTGGGCTGCCACCTGGTTGCCGCCCAACACCCGTTCAACCAACAGTTCGAGCTTGCCGCCGGTCGGTTTCTCGCCAAACAGGCGGGCGTTCATGACCTTGGTGTCGTTGAAGACCATCAGGTCGGTGGGGCGCAGTAGCGTGGGCAGATCTCGAAAAATGCGGTCTGCGGGCGAGCTGGCGGTGCCGTCGAGCAGACGCGAGCTGCTGCGCTCAGGCGCCGGGTGCTGGGCAATCAGGTCGGGGGGTAGGGTGAAATCAAAGTCGCTCAGCGTGAAGTTACGCTGGCTGTCAGACGTGGACATGGTCATGGTGCTTGAGGGGCGGACAAGCCCCGTGCCAAGTGGATAGGCCCGCTATTCTCGCAGGCCCGCTGCGGGAAAAACCTGCTTTGTCGATTTGCCGGAGTTGTGCCGTGGTTGTGTGTGCTGGTGCACTGCCTTCTGTCGCCTTCGGGTGTTATAAGTATCTTTTTTCGAACTTTCCTATTAGGAGTCTGCATGAACACGCCCTTATCTCCCACCCGGTTGGCTATCACTGGTCTGTGTGCCCTGACTTTGCTGGCCAGCGGCTGCGCCAACATGTCTGATGCACAACGCAGTTCGGCCATTGGTGCTGGCGTCGGTACGTTGGCAGGGGTGGCAATTGGCAATAACCGCGAATCGGCCGTCATCGGCGCAGGCCTGGGCGCTTTGGGTGGGTACATCTGGTCGAACCAGATGGCTCAGAAAAAAGCCGCCATGGAGCAGGCGACCGCTGGCACCGGGGTGGCAGTGACACAAACGGCCGACAACCAACTCAAACTCAATATTCCGAGCGACATCTCGTTTGACACGGGTCGCTCCAACATCAAGCCCAATCTGCAACCGATCCTGGACCAGTTTGCGCAAGGCCTGTCTAGCCAGCCCAACACCGAAATCCGCATCATTGGCCACACCGACAGCACCGGCTCGGATGCCATCAACAACCCGCTGTCGATCAACCGTGCGGCCAGTGCGCGTGACTACCTGGCATCGCGCGGCGTCGATTCGCACCGTATCCAGATCGATGGCCGGGGTTCGCATGAGCCCATTGCTGACAACACCTCTGAGGCGGGGCGGGCTAAAAACCGTCGCATTGAGATATTCCTGGCCGAACGCGCCACTGCTGCACGTTAACGGCGGGCCGTTGCGGCCCGTGTTGTTGTTTCAAGCCGCCAGCGGCATGGGCATTGGCATCGTGCGCTCGTAGTGTTTCTTGACCTCGGCATAACACTCGCAGGCACCACGTTCCAGACGTTGGCGATCCAACACGGTGAGGTGGCCACGCCGATAACGGATCACGCCGCTGAGCTGCAGTTTGTGCGCCACTGCGGTGATGCTTTCACGCCGCACGCCCAGCAGATTTGCGAATTGCTCGTGTGTCATGGCGAGCTCGCGTTGGGGTGAGTGGTCCAGGCTGATCAGCAGGCGGCGACAGAATTTTTGTTCCACCGAGTGGAAGTGGTTGCACACCGCCATTTGCGCCATTTGTGCGACTTGGGTGTGGGCGTAGCGCAGCAGCATGGGCAGCGCCGGGCTGCCTTGTGAGAGCTCGCTTCGCACGGCCTGTGCCTTCAAGCGATAGCCGTGCCCGGCACTTTGCACCACTGCCTGGCTGGCTGTGGCGCTTGAACCCATCACTGAATCAATGCCGATGACACCATCGTTCCCCACCGCACAGACTTCGGTGGATACGCCGTCTTGCGTGAGGTACAGCAAGGACACGACGGCGGTGGTCGGGAAGTACACATAAGCCGGGGTGGCGTCGGACGTGTACAACGATTTGTCCAGTGGGAGGTCGACGAACTCGAGTTGGCTACGCCAGCGAGTCCACACGGAATCGGGCAACGCGGCTAAAAAGTGGTTTCGCCGCGGATTGCCAGTGGGGCGTGAGGGGATGTGCATAGTGCGCTCCTGGTGGTTGGTTTCGGTTTGATGATGCCCACCAATTGGCATCCGAGCTATCGGCGGTGACCACCAAGCGCTGTGGGCCTTGTCCTACAACGTGACGAGCCGTGGCCGCCACAGCTGCCACGAAAACAGCGTAAGTTGCGGCTTTGTCCTACAGCGTCCAAAACGACTTTTCGATATCCTCGGCGCAACAAATCAGCCCGTTGACAAACGAGAGGTCGTACTGTTGTGAGCTTGCGCATTTTTCTCGTTGAAGACAGTCAGATGATCCGTATCAGTTTGATGGACATGCTGACGGACCTGGTGGATGCGCGCCTGGTTGGCATTGCTGAGCAGCAGTCCGATGCGATTGAGTGGTTGGGCGAACATCCCGACGGATGGGACGTGGCCATTGTGGACATTTTCCTCAAGCGGGGATCAGGCTTGCCCGTGCTCAGTGCCTGTGCGGGACGCTCGCCCCAACAGCGGGTGTTGGTGTTGTCCAACTACGCCACGCCCGAGGTGCGTACGCAGGCCTTGCGGTTGGGGGTTGACCGCGTTTTCGACAAGTCGCAAGATGTGGACGCCTTGATCGACTACTGTCGTCAAGTGCGTCTGGATGTGGGTCTGCCTGGGGCAAGTCCTTAGTCCAGCAAACCGTTCTTCAGTGCGTAATAAGTCAAGTCACTGTTCGAGGCCAACCCCATTTTCTCCAGAATGCGGGTGCGGTAGGTGCTGACAGTTTTTGCGCTCAGGCACAAGGACTGGGCAATATCACCCACCGTCTCGCCTTTGGCCAGCCGCAATAGAACCTGCAGCTCACGCGCCGACAGTTGCTCGTGGGCTGGTGCGTTGTCTGGCCGGTTGAGTTGACCGGCCAACATCTCCGCGACCTGGGGCGTGATGTAGCGGTTGCCGCCGGCAATACGGCGCACTGCGGCCACGATGTCTTCGGGCTCACATTGTTTGTTGAGATAACCGCTGACGCCGCGACGCAGCAAGGACACGGCGTAGTGCTCTTCGGGATAACCACTCAAGATCAGGATGCCCAAGTCGGGCGCATGGGCTTGAATCCTGGCCAACACGTCCATGCCAGACTGTTTGGGCATGGAGATGTCCAGAATCAGGACATCGATCTCATGTTGGCGCACCACGTCAAGCGCCTGTGCACCATCACTGGCTTCGGCGACAACCTCGATGTCAGGCTGGTCCGTGAAGAAACCTCGCAGACCGCTGCGCACCAGGGCATGATCGTCGATGATGGCAACTTTGATGTGGGTCATGATGCGGTAGGTGGCCAATTATGATAACGACGCCGCTCAAGCCCGTAGCGCCCTGCGGGCAAGCGCAATCTGCATCAGGGCAGGCAGTGAGACGAATGATGCGTACATACGGTAACTGGGTCAATGTGATCAACAGCGTGCGCCAACATGGCTGGACCAAGATCGCCCGCACATGGCTGTCTAAGCAGCCCGTGATTTTTGGCCTGGCAGGGCTGGTGGCTGCCCTGCTGATCGTGGCGAACGAACTCAATTTTGGTGCCGCCAGCGAGGCCTCGCAGGGCAGCGTTGTGGTCGCCCAGCGCCAGGCCAGTATTTACGATTTGCAACGCCTGTTACTGGACGCCGAGACCGGGCAACGGGGTTATCTGCTCACCGGCGAATCGAGTTACTTGAAGCCCTACACCCAAGCCGTGTCGGAGGTGGAGGCATCGCTCAACAACTTGCGCACCTTGGTTGTTCCCAATGGCCGGTTGACCTCTGAGTTCAGTGCCTTGTCGCGCGCCATTTCGCGCAAGTTGGCAGAGCTGGAGCTCACGGTCCAACTACGCCAATCCGGTGCTGAACATGAGCCATGGCAGACCGTGACAAAAACCGGTCTGGGCCGACAGTACATGGATGACGTGCGTGCGGCATCGGATGCGCTGCTGAATTCGGCCGCCCGAGATTTGACGCTGCAAACCACCAAGGTGCAGCAAAGCCTGCAGACCTCCCGCCTGAGCGTTTTGATCTCGGCAATTTTTTGCTTGCTGGCGTTTGGCCTGTATTTGCGCGGCTCGACCAGGTTGCATGAGGCCTCGCAAAAGCGTGCCCAAGATCTGCAGCAGGAAAAGGCCAAGCTCGAAGGCTTGGTGGCACTGCGTACCGCAGAGTTGGAGCGGCTGGCCAACCATTTGATCAATGTGCAAGAGCGCGAGCGCGAGCGTTTGGCGCGGGAGTTACACGACGAGCTGGGCTCCCTGCTCACCGCGGCGAAGTTTGATGTGGCACGTGTCAAATCCAGATTGCCAACTGAGCCACCCGATCTGCACGAACGTCTGAGTCACCTGACAAGCACGCTCAATGCCGGTATCGCCATCAAACGGAAAATCATCGAAGATTTGCGTCCCTCGTCCCTCTCCAACCTGGGCTTGCCCGCTGCGTTGGAGATTTTGACGCAGGAGTTCCGAGCCAACACGCAGTTGTCGGTGGATATCAGTGTGGATGACGTTGAGCTGAACGAGGGGCAACAGCTGGGGGTGTACCGCTTGGTGCAAGAGGCCTTCACCAACATTGCCAAACACGCCCATGCCACGCGGGTGCAAGTGCTGGTGAAAAGTTACCGGAACCATATAGAGGTTGTGGTGAGTGACGACGGCGTGGGTTTTGACGCTGGGCAATCCAAAAATGCGAGCCACGGTTTGTCAGGCATGCGCCAGCGCATGCATGCGCTGCAGGGGCGGCTCGAACTCAGCTCGACCCCTGGACAAGGGACCACCATCAAAGCCATTTTGCCGCTGGGTTTACAAGCCGCCGCAGACGTGTCGCCCCATCTGGCGGTTTGAATCCCGTCGAGGTGCGTCGTGTGTCGATTCATCATCAAGTAAAGTAGACCCTTTTCCGATGGTGCTTGCCCAGGTTGGGCATGCCTTGAATCAGAGGACGTGCAGCCTGCCGTGAGTGGTGTTGTTCGCTCTGATGTGCTTGATGGTTCCCGGCTCAGTTTGGTCCCGGTTGCCCACCGTGCAGGGGTCGGATCACCATTCGGGAACTGTATTGTTCCAATCACATGCCTTCACTCCTTAAATCCGCCAGCTTCGCGCCGCGGCAGCGTCTGCCATTGGTGGATGCTTTCAAAGCGGTTGCTTCGCAGCTGATTGTTTTGCATCACCTCGCTTTTTACGGGCCGCTGTCCGATGGGACGTATCTGTTGGCGCCGGATTTGGTGGCCTGGTTCAGCCAGGACGCACGCATGGCGGTGCAGATTTTTCTGGTGGTGGCCGGTTTTCTGGCGGCGCGTAGCCTGGCGCCCGAGGCGGTGCTGGTGACGCCGAACCCGCTGGTCCAGTTGTGGCAGCGTTATGTGCGCGTGGCCCTGCCTTACATCGCCGCGTTGCTGGTGGCCATGGCCTG
>WSSedL1CaDRAFT_10001856_pt1 | contig 11590 bp, 10 predicted proteins | sample WetSurSL1Cattail_FD_9464 | JGI IMG/M metagenome (IMG submission 9464)
GCGGCGAAGAACTGGGCGGCTTGCGTGCCCTGGGCTTCTACCACCGGCGCAGCGCGGTGCAGGCCAGTACTGCCGTGCTGGCCACCTTGAGCCCTAGGCCGTGAAGCCTTCACAACTTGCTTCAAAAACAGTAGCTGCATGCGCTTATTGTTAAAGGGGTACAGGTGGATTTCTTCAACAAACCCAATTGAACTTTCTTGAACTTGAAGCGCTGCACACCCAGCCAAATTTAAAAAAACGAGCGAGACACGCACATGAACACCGCTGCTACCAAAATACCCACCGTAGCCCCACTGGGCGACAGCTTCAACTTTGCCCAGCACCTGCTGAGTTGCAACAGCCAGCGCGCCAGCAAAGCCGCCTTCATTGACGACCTTGGCACGCTGAGCTATGGCCTGCTGGAAGAACGTGTGCGCCGTGTGGCAGCGGGCCTGCGCGCGTTGGGCATCAAGCGCGAGGAACGTGTGCTGCTCTTGATGTACGACTGCAACGACTGGCCGGTGAGTTTTCTCGGTGCCATGTACGCCGGTATCGTGCCGGTGGCGGTGAATACGCTGCTCACCGCCGATGACTACGCCTACATGCTGGAACATTCCCGTGCCCAGGCGGTGCTGGTGTCGGGTGCTTTGCTGCCCGCACTGACTGCGGCCATGACCAAGTCGGATCACGAAGTGGGCAAGGTCATCGTCTCGCGCCCGACGGCACCGCTGCACCCGGCTGAAGTCGAGTTCGAAACCTTTGTACAAGCCCAGTCGCTCCTGAACAAACCTGCGGCCACCAGCCCGGATGACCCTGGTTTTTGGCTCTATTCGTCGGGCTCTACCGGTCGACCCAAAGGCACGGTGCATTCCCATGGAAACCCATACTGGACGGTCGAGTTGTACGGCAAGGGCGTGCTGGCCCTGACCGAGCGCGACGTGTGCTTTTCTGCCGCCAAGCTGTTCTTTGCCTATGGCCTGGGCAATGCGTTGAGTTTTCCGATGAGTGTTGGGGCCACCACCATCCTGATGGGGGAACGCGCCACGCCCGATGCCACCTTCAAGTGTTGGCTGGGTCAAATAGGAGGTATGCGACCCACCGTGTTCTACGGCGCACCCACTGGTTTTGCCGGCATGCTGGCTTCGCCGAATTTGCCTGCGCGTAGCGACGTGGCCTTGCGTCTGGTGTCGTCTGCCGGTGAGGCCTTGCCTGCTGAGTTGGGGGAGCGCTTCAAACGCCACTTTGGTGTGGACATTGTGGACGGCATTGGCTCCACCGAAATGCTGCACATCTTCCTCTCCAACACGCCTGAGCGGGTGCGCTATGGCACCACCGGCTGGCCGGTGCCCGGTTATGACATTGAGCTGCGTGGAGACGAGGGTGCCGCTGTGCCCGATGGCGAGCCCGGCGACCTGTACATCCGCGGCCCGTCGGCGGCCATGATGTACTGGGCCAACCGCGCCAAAACCCGCGATACCTTCCAGGGCGGCTGGACCAAGAGCGGCGACAAATACGTGCGCAACAGCGATGGCAGCTACACCTATGGCGGACGCAGCGACGACATGCTCAAGGTCAGCGGCATTTATGTATCGCCGTTTGAGGTGGAAGCTACGTTGGTGCAACACCCGTCCGTTCTGGAAGCCGCAGTGATTGGTGTGCCTGATGCGCAAGGCTTGATCAAGACCAAGGCTTTTGTGGTGCTCAAGCCCGGAGCCCAGGCCACCGAGGCCGAGTTGCAAGCCTTTGTTAAAGACAAGCTGGCCCCCTACAAATACCCGCGTCAGATTGCATTTGTGGACGATCTGCCGAAAACCGCCACCGGCAAGATCCAGCGCTTCAAGCTGCGTGAACTGGAAGCCAAGGCCGCATGAGCCAGGGTGCGGAGTTTGTCGACATCGCCTGGGCCGATCGCACGGTGCGCATCGAACACCAGTGGATCGCCCCCGAACGCCGGTCCGCACCGCTGATTGTGTTTCTACACGAGGGGTTGGGCTCGCTGGCCATGTGGAAGGACTTTCCAACGCAGCTGTGTGACGCGGTGGGCTGCCGTGGTCTGGTCTACTCGCGCCCCGGTTATGGCCGCTCCACGCCACGCGCCGCCGAGGAAGTCTGGGGCCTGGACTTCATGCACCAGCAAGCCCATGTCGTATTGCCCGCTTTATTGACCGCACTGGGCATTGACCCGGTCGCGCAGCCACCCTGGCTGTTCGGCCACAGCGATGGCGCTTCCATCACGCTTTTGTATGCAGCCCAATTTCCGCAGGCGATTGCTGGTGCGGTGGTGCTGGCTCCCCACATTCTGGTCGAAGACCTGTCGGTCAGCAGCATTGAAAAAGCGCGCACCGCTTATCTTGAAACCGACTTGCGCCAACGCCTGGCCAAGTACCACGACGATCCCGATTCCGCCTTTTGGGGCTGGAACGACATCTGGCTGCACCTGCCGTTTCGGGAGTGGTCGATTGAGTCTGAGATCGGCGCCATCCGCTGCCCGCTGCTGGCCGTGCAGGGACTGGACGACGAATACGGCACGTTGGAACAAATTCATGGCATCGCCCGACGCGTGCCGCGGACCCAGTTGCTCGAATTAAGCGACTGTGGTCATTCCCCGCATCGTGATCAGGCCGCGCGCCTGATTGCCGCTGCCAGCGCTTTCATCACACAACAAACAGGAGACACACCATGACCTCATCCCGCCGAACTCTGATCAGCAGCGCTGTTGCCGCCTTGGCCTTAACCGCCTTGAGCGCGCTTCCTGCCCTGGCCCAAGGCTTGCCCAAACTCAAAGTGGGGCTGATGCTGCCCTACACCGGCACCTTTGCCGCGTTGGGCAATGCCATTGAAAACGGCTTTCGTTTGCATGTGGCGGAGCAGGGCGGCAAGCTGGCTGGGCGTGAGATCGAGTTTGTCAAAGTGGACGACGAGTCCGACCCGTCCAAGGCCACCGACAACGTCAACAAACTCATCAAACGTGACAACGTGGACGTGCTGATTGGCTCGGTGCACTCGGGTGTGGCCATGGCCATGGCCAAGGTGGCCAAGGAAACCGGCACGATATTGATCGTGCCCAATGCCGGTGCGGACGCCGTCACCGGCCCGATGTGCGCCAGCAACATCTTTCGCAGCTCGTTCTCCAACTGGCAACCTGGCTACGCCATGGGTGAGGTGGTGGCCAAGAAGGGTCACAAAAAGGTCGTGACAATCACCTGGAAATATGCCGCCGGAGATGAGTCGATCCGTGGCTTCAAGGAATCTTTTGAGAAAGCCGGTGGCACGGTGGTCAAGGAGCTGAACCTGCCCTTTCCTAACGTGGAGTTCCAGGCGCTGCTGACCGAGATTGCGGCAGCCAAGCCCGATGCGGTCTACACCTTCTTCGCCGGTGGCGGTGCCGTCAAGTTTGTGAAAGACTACGCCGCAGCAGGCCTGAAGAAAAGCATTCCTTTGTATGGCGCAGGTTTCCTGACCGACGGCACACTGGATGCCCAGGGCGCCGATGCAGCCGACTTGCTGACCACGCTGCATTACGCTGACAGCCTGAACACGCCGCGCGACAACGCCTTCCGCCTGGCCTACGTCAAAGCCTACAAGCTGCAGCCCGACGTGTACGCGGTGCAAGGTTATGACGCCGCGCAAATGTTGGGTGCTGGCTTGAGCGCCGTGAAGGGTGACATCAGCAAAAAAGCTGAATTCACCGCCGCCTTGGAAAAAACCAAGATCGACAGCCCACGGGGTCCGTTCACCCTGTCCAAGTCGCACAACCCGGTGCAAGACATCTACCTGCGGCAGGTGGTTGGCAAAGAGAACAAGCTGGTGAATATCGCGAGCAAGGCGCTGGCTGATCCTGGGCGCGGCTGCAAGTTGTAAGCAGCGTGACGCTGACAAGAAACAAGACCTCGTCATGCTACTTGATATGTAGCTGCTTGCGCAGTCATATCAAAGGCTAGAGGTCTGTTTTGCTATTCAATGGCACCCCAATGATGGACTCTTCATGGATTTCTCCACCTTTCTGATCCAGTGCCTGAATGCGTTGCAGTATGGGCTGCTGCTGTTTCTGGTGGCTTCTGGCCTGACGCTGATCTTTGGCATCATGGGTGTCATCAACCTGGCGCACGGCAGCTTCTACATGATTGGCGCCTACATGGCCTACGCGCTGGCGCCCATCGTCGGCGGCACTTTTGGCGGCGGATTTTTTGCCACACTGGCCGTGGGCCTGGTGTTGGCGGTGCTGCTGGGCTATGTGTTGGAGTGGGCTTTTTTTAGCTTTCTGTACGAGCGCGACCACCTGCAGCAGGTGTTAATGACCTACGGCCTGATTCTGGTGTTTGAGGAACTGCGTAGCCTGCTGGTGGGTGACGACGTGTATGGTGTGCAAGCGCCTGACATCTTGTCGGGTACGCTGCCCCTGGGTGATCTGATGACCTACCCCATCTACCGCCTGTTCATCTCCGGCGTGTGCATCGCGCTGGCGCTGGCCATGTACTGGGTGTTCACCCGCACCCGGCTGGGCATGATGGTCCGCGCCGGTAGCAGCAACCGAGAGATGGTGCAGTCGCTGGGCATTGACATCAAGTTTCTCTACCGCGTGGTGTTTGCCGCAGGTGTGGCCATTGCCGTGTTTGCCGGCATGATTGCCGCGCCGGTGTCCTCGGTCTACCCCGGCATGGGCAATACGGTGCTGATCATCTGTTTTGTGGTGGTGGTGATTGGTGGCATCGGTTCGATTCGTGGAGCGCTGCTGGCTGCCCTGCTGATTGGCGTGGTTGATACCTTTGGCAAGGTGTTGTTGCCTCAGGCCTCTGGCGTGCTGGTGTATGTGCTGATGGCGCTGATCCTGTTGTGGAAGCCTGACGGTCTGTTTAAGGCGGGCTAAGTTATGGAACACCTCCGGCTTGCCTACTTCGTGTTGCCGCTTTCCCCCTTGCAGGGCAACACCAGTGGCCCGGCAAAGCCGGTTCCACGGTGTTTTTGGTATTCCACTCATCACGCATTTTCGTGAGTTAACTGATTTATGAGCACGCATTCACGCACTCTTTTTGTTGTCGGCAGCTTTGTGCTACTCGCGCTGTGGCCGCTGATGGCGGGCCAGTACGGGGTGGACCTGGTCACCAAAATTATGGTGTTTGCCATCTTCGCGTTGAGCCTGGAGCTGCTGGTGGGTAGCACCGGCCTGGTGTGTTTTGGCCAGGCGGCCTTCTTTGGCATTGGTGCCTACGTCACTGTGCTGCTGACCCCGCAAGACGGCGCGCCGTCGCTGCTGTGGTTGTTGCCCGCCTGTGTGCTGGCGGCGGCGTTCTACGCGCTGCTGGTGGGGGCTCTGTCGCTGCGTACCAAGGGTGTGTACTTCATCATGGTCACGCTGGCCTTTGCACAGATGGCCTACTACGTGGTGCACGACACGCCACTGGGCGGCGGCACCGACGGCATCTACCTGATGAGCAAGCCGGTGTTGGGCACGTTGCTGGACCTGGACAAGCCGCAGGCCTTCTACGGCTTCACGCTGGCCTGTCTGGTGGTAGTGTTTGGCTTTTTGACGCTGCTGCTGCGCTCGCGTTTTGGCAGGGCGCTGGCGGGTATTCGCGTCAATGAACAGCGCATGCGGGCCACCGGTTTTTCCACCTACCCGTACAAGCTGGCGGCGTTTGTCATCTCTGGCGGCATTGCTGGGTTGGCGGGTTTTTTGTTTGCTGTGAAAGATGGTTTTGTCAACCCCGAGCTGATCAGCTGGCATTTGTCCGGTGAGGTGCTGATCATGATCATCCTGGGCGGCTTGGGGCATTTGCGCGGTGCGCTGATTGGTGCTTTTGCCCTTGCACTGCTGCAGGAGTTTTTCAAGTCAGAAGCCATCTTTGGCGAGTTTGCCAAACACTGGCATCTGGGTCTGGGCTTGTCCATCATCGCCTGCGTGGCGCTGTTACCGCGCGGGCTGGTGGGCGTGCCCGAGCAAGTGATCACACGCTTGCGCGGGCGCTCGGGCCAGGTGCGTGAAGAGTCGCTCGCGGAGGTTTCGCATGGCTGAGTCTGAAATACTGCTGTGCGGCGTAGACATCACCCGCCGCTGGGGTGGCTTGCTGGCCCTGAACAAGGTGTCACTCGACTTGCAACGAGGCACGGTGCACGCGGTGATCGGCACCAACGGCGCGGGCAAGTCCACGCTGATCAATATTCTGTCTGGCGAAATCCCGCCATCCAGTGGCCAAGTGGCACTGCTCGGTCAGGACGTAACCGCCTGGTCACAACCCCGGCGTGCCCGCGCAGGCCTGGGCCGCAGCTATCAGCGCAACACCATCTACCCCAGTTTCACCGTGCTGGAGAACTGCCGCCTGGCCGCTCAGGCCAATGTACAAAAACCCTGGGCCTGGTGGCGCGATGCCCTGCGTTGCAGTGCCAGCATGGACAGCGCTCGCGCCTCGGCCACACGCGCTGGGCTGGATAACTTGTTGGATCGCCAAGCAGGGCTGCTGTCACACGGCCAAAAACGCCAGCTGGAAATTGCCATGTGCCTAGCCACCAAGCCGCAAGTGCTGCTACTGGACGAACCGCTGGCCGGCATGGGGGCCGAGGAAACCGAGCGCATGCTCACCCTGCTGGCCGAGCTGAAAGCCAGCCACGCCATTCTGCTGGTGGAACACGACATGGACGCGGTGTTCCGCATTGCCGACTGCATCACGGTCATGGTCAACGGCGCGGTGATTGCTTGCGGCACCCCCGACTTTGTGCGCAAAAGCCCGGATGTGCGCATCGCCTACCTGGGGGAGCACTGAAATGAATGCTGACTTGATCGTCGATGCCCACGGTATCCACGCCTGGTACGGCTCCAGCCATGTGCTGCACGGAGCGGTCCTACAGATTGCCCGTGGTCAGACCGTCGGCCTGCTAGGGCGCAACGGCATGGGCAAGAGCACGCTGATCCGCACGCTGCTGGGCCATGTGGCGCAGCGTGACGGCTACATCACGATGTTTGGCAAAGAAGCCTCGCGCTTCAAACCACACGAGGTCGCCCGCCTAGGGGTGGCCTATGTGCCCGAAGGGCGTGGCGTGTTCCCCAACCTAACGGTACGCGAGAACCTGGTGATGGCGGCACGCCGGGGTGTCGATGGCCGCAACGACTGGTCGTTTGAGCGCGTCATGACGACCTTTCCGCGCCTCAAAGAACGCCTAGTCAATCTGGGCGCGCAACTCTCCGGCGGCGAGCAGCAGATGCTCTCCATTGGTCGGGCGCTGATGACCCACCCTGAACTGATCGTGCTGGACGAAGCCACTGAAGGCTTGGCTCCGCTGATCGTGGCTGACATCTGGCGCGTGATTGGTGAGATCAGAAAAAGCGGCATCGCCACGCTGATTGTGGACCGCGACTACCGCCGGGTACTGGCCCACGCCGACCACGCCGTGGTGCTGCAAAAGGGGCAGGTGGTGCTGCAGGGCAGGGCGGATGAGGTGGCGGGCAGTCCGGCGCTGGCTACTTATCTGGGTGTTTGAACGCCAGCTTCCTGCAATGGCGTGGATGTAGCGTGACAGTGGTTCTCTCTATAGGGTAAATACCGACGGAATGAGTGGAGCCCAGGGTTGAAAAGGTTATTTTATATAACCATAATTACCCCGAGATTAAAAGCCACTCCATGAAGAAAACCATCGTCTATTCTGTCAACGTCATGTTCGGCGACTGTGACCCGGCGGGCATCGTGTTCTTTCCCAACTATTTGAAGTGGATGGATGCCTCGTCACTGAACTTCTTCATACAGTGCGGCGTGCCGCCCTGGCGAGAACTGGTCAAAACCACCGGCATCATCGGCACACCGCTGCTGGAGATCAACACCAAGTTCCAACGCCCGGCCACCTACGGCGAGACGCTGCAGGTGCACACCAGCATTGAAGAGTGGCGCGACAAGGTGTTTATCCACCGCCACATCGTCAAGCGCGGAGACGCGTTGTTGTGTGAAGGTACCGAGGTGCGCGCCTTTTGTATGCGCCAAGCCGACAACCTGGACCGCATCACAGCCATCCCGATCCCCACCGACATCAAAGCCCTGTGCTGTCGACCTTGATCTGCCGAATCGCTCCGCTTTCTTTTCCGCGCAACCTCAAATAAAACCACTAGGAGACAAGACCATGAAAGCCATCAAATCCCTCATCACCACCGCCGTGGCGGTTCTGGCCAGCGGTGCCGCACTGGCCGACATCACGGTTGGCGTCAGCCTGCCGTTGACCGGGCCGGCCTCGGGCCTGGGCATTCCGATGGGCAACGAATTAAAGCTATGGCCAACAAGCATCGCCGGCGAAAAAATCAAGGTTATTGTTCTGGACGATGCCACTGACCCGACCAACGGTGTCAAGAACGCCAAACGTTTTGTCACAGAGGACAAAGCCGACATCATCATGGGCTCAGCCGCCACACCGGTGGCCATCACGATGGCGGCTGTCGCAGCTGAGGCCGAAACCGTGCAACTGGCGTTCTCGCCAGCCGTGCTGCCGCCTGGCAAAGACGGCTGGACCTTTCGCATGCCGCAATCCAACAGCGTCATGGCCCACGCCATGGTGAGCTTGATGAAAAAGCAAGGTGTCAAAACCGTGGGCTTTCTGGGCTACACCGACGCCTACGGCGAGAGCTGGCTCAAAGACTTCACGACTGAAGCGGACAAAAACGGCATCAAAGTGGTGGCCACCGAACGCTTTGCCAGATCAGACGCCAGTGTGACGGCGCAGGCCTTGAAACTGACCGCCGCCAACCCGGATGCGATGCTGATCGTGGCCTCTGGCAGTGGTGCCGCCATGCCCCATATGGCGGTGGTGGACCGGGGCTACAAAGGCAAGATTTACCAAACCCATGCGGCGGCTTCGCGCGACTTGATGCGTGTCGGTGGCAAAGCAGTGGAGGGGGCTTATGTGGTGTCTGGCCCGGCGGTGATCGCCGAGCAGTTGCCTGACAGCCACCCTTCCAAAAAACTGGCCGTCGATTTTGTGCAGCAGTATGAAAAAACCTATGGCCCGGGTTCACGCAACCAGTTTGCCGCCCATGGTTTTGACGCCTTGCTGGTACTGGAAAAGATCATTCCGGTCGCCCTCAAAAAAGCCAAACCCGGCACCAAGGAGTTCCGCAACGCCTTGCGTGACGCGATGGAGACCATGGGGCGCACGGTGATCTCCCAAGGCGTGTTGAACTGGACCAAAGACGACCACTGGGGCTACACCAACGAAACCGGGGTGATGCTCAAGGTGGTTAACGGTGACTGGAAGGTCGAATAAGTCGCCCAACCCCCTGGCTCAGTGGGTTGCGGGTCGCCCAGCCGGGTGCCTCCGGGAGCATTTTTACTTTTTCTAGGTTGACATGGACTTTTCAATTGCCAGCATTCTGATGCTCGATGGCATCACCAACGGGGCGGTGTACGCCTTGCTGGGTTTGGCCACGGTGCTCGTGTTCTCGGTGACGCGGGTTATCTTTATTCCCCAGGGCGAGTTTGTCGCGTATGGCGCACTTACCCTGGCCATCTTTCAAACGGGCAAAGTGCCGGGCACGGTCTGGCTGCTGCTGATCATGGCGGTGTTGGCCGCGCTGCTGGACGCACGCCTGAGCTGGCAACACAGCGGCAATGCACAACGTGCCGCAAAAGCCGCACTGACCACATTAGCCGCGCCGGTTGTGGTGTCTGGCTTGGTCATCTGGGCGGCACCACATCAGCTGCCACTGCTGGTGCAAGCGTTGTTGACGGTGGCGATGGTCACGGCGTTTGGTCCGCTGGTCTACCGGTTGGCCTACCAGTCCCTGGCTGATGCCAGCTCGCTGGTGTTGCTGATTGTGTCGGTGGGTGTGCACTTTGCCATGACCGGGTTGGGCCTGCTGTTTTTCGGGGCCGAAGGTTTTCGCAATCCCTCGTTTTGGGACACCCGCTTGAATCTCGGGTCGCTGGTGATCAGCGGGCAGGCGGTGATCATCATGCTGACGTCGCTGGCCTTGATCGTGTTGCTGTACCAGTTCTTCAGCCGCACGCTGTATGGCAAGGCCTTGCAAGCCACGGCGGTCAATCGCCTGGGGGCACGGTTGATGGGCATCTCTACCCACGGTGCGGGTCAGGCCACTTTTGCCATGGCCGCGCTGATTGGCGCCTTATCTGGTTTGTTGATTGGCCCGACCACCACGGTGTTTTACGACTCCGGATTTTTGATTGGCCTCAAAGGTTTTGTCGCGGCGGTGATGGGTGGCCTGCACAGCTACCCGCTGGCGGCTCTGGGTGCCTTGTTTGTCGGATTGGTCGAGTCTTTTGGCTCGTTTTGGGCCAGCGCGTTCAAGGAGGTGATTGTGTTCACTCTGGTGCTGCCCATTCTGCTCTGGCGCTCGATCGCCGACGGCCATGCAGAGGACCATTGAGATGCGTTTCACTACACAACTTCAACACGTGGCGCACAACGCCAAAATCCAGCGCGTGCTGGTCGTGGCTTGTATGCTGCTGTACGCCGTGTCACCGGTACCCGAGTTCTGGATCACCCAGCTCAACTACATCGCGCTCTACAGTCTGGTGATTCTGGGTCTGGTTCTGCTCACCGGCATTGGCGGACTGACCTCGTTTGGTCAGGCGGCGTTTGTTGGCATCGGGGCGTACACCAGTGCGTATTTGACGGTCAACCTGGGCTGGTCACCCTGGCTCACGGTGTTTGCCGGTTTGGCCATCACCGGCATCAGTGCGCTGGTGGTGGGCTGGATCACGTTGCGTATGTCGGGCCACTACCTGCCGCTGGCAACCATCGCCTGGGGCTTGTCGCTGTATTACCTGATGGGCAACCTGGACGCTTTGGGCAAATACGACGGCATTTTGGGTGTGCCTGCGCTGACCTTGTTCGGCTGGGATATCAGCCGGGGGCGCAGCTTCTTTGTGCTGGCCTGGGGTTTGGTGCTGTTTGGGGCTTTTGCACTGCTGAATCTGATGGACTCACGCACGGGCCGCGCCATCAAGGCGATGCGCTCCAGCGCCTTGATGGCCGAGGCGATGGGGGTCAATACCCTGCGCCACAAGGTCGGTATTTTTTTGATAGCAGCCCTGTTTGCCAGTCTCTCGGGCTGGTTGTTTGCGCACTTTCAAGGCTCGGTCAACCCGTCCCCCTTCGGCCTGAAGATGGGCATTGAGTACCTGTTCATGACGGTGCTTGGTGGCGCGAGTTATGTCTGGGGTGCCATCAGTGGCGCGGTGATGACCAAGCTGCTGGAAGACGAGTTGCAGGTTCTTCTGCCCAAACTGCTGGGCACCAGCGGCAGTTACGAAGTGATTGTGTTTGGCATTGTGCTGGTCTTGGTGTTGAAGTACTTGCCGAATGGGGTCTGGTCACTGGTCGCCCGCTTTTTGCCCAAGCCGGCGCGGGTGCAAGACTGGCACAACGCGGCGCTCTTGCCTGAGCGCAGCAAACCCGGCAGGGGTGACCTGGTGCTCGAGGTCAAGGACATTCGCAAACAGTTTGGTGGTCTGGTTGCTGTGAAAGACATTGATTTTTCCATCACAGCCGGGCAGATCGTTGGTCTGATTGGCCCCAACGGGGCAGGCAAATCCACCACCTTCAATCTGATCACCGGTGTACTGGGCCTGACCTCGGGTGAGGTCAAGTTCCGGGGCCAGACCATCAGTGGTTTGCC
>WSSedL1CaDRAFT_10001857_pt1 | contig 11588 bp, 14 predicted proteins | sample WetSurSL1Cattail_FD_9464 | JGI IMG/M metagenome (IMG submission 9464)
TAACGCATGGAGATATCAAAATTAAAATTAGTGCCGAAAATATTATTTCCCAACAAGCCATACTCTTGAGCTTGTTTAATAGCAATTTGCAAACGTTCTATTGCCAGTGGGTATTCTGCACGAATGTAAATAAGTCCTTTGCTGGCTCCGGTACAATAACCACAAATTGCCATTGCTTCCAGAACACTGTGAGGATCTCCTTCCAATACTGAACGGTCCATAAAAGCTCCCGGGTCTCCCTCATCAGCATTACAAACCACATATTTTTCTTCGCCCGGGCTTTTACTTGTTATTTCCCACTTAAGACCAGTAGAAAATCCACCACCACCACGGCCTTGCAGACCTGACTTTTTGATGATTTCGATCGTATCCTTTGGCGTTAATTCTGTAAGCACTTTCCCAATTGCCTGGTAACCATCACGTGCAATGTATTCTTCGATATTTTCGGGATTAATAAACCCGCAATTGCGAAGAGCTACACGTATTTGCTTACGATAAAAACCCATCTTGCTGGAATCTGTGACATGTTCTTCTGTTTCCGGATTGGTATAAAGCAACCGTTCGACTTTACGTCCTTTTATCACGTGTTCCTTAACAATTTCACGAGCATCTTCAGGCTTAACCTGAACATAAAACGTATTGTCGGGCATTACCTTGACAATAGGTCCCTTTTCGCAAAAGCCAAAGCAACCAGTCATAATAACTTGTACTTCTTTCTCGAGACCTTTTTCTTCAAGCTCGATTTTTAAATTTTCCAATAATGCATCACTGGCTGAAGACCTGCAACCTGTGCCTCCACAAACCAGGATATGTGTTTTGTATTTCGACATAATTTTTCCTGTTATTTATTATCAATAGTTTCATAATTCTGGGGGATGATGCCTTCAATGAATTCCCCATTTTTAATATATTTTTCAATGATTTCGTCGGCCTTACGAATATCAACAAACCCAAATACCACTGGCTCCTGATTAGGACGGGTAACTTCCACAGTTGGTTCGGCATAACAATATCCCATGCAACCTGTTTGGGTAACTACTGCCTCGATATTACGTTTATCGAGTTCTTCCACTAAAAAATCCATGATTCCCTTGGCGCCTGAAGCGATACCACATGTGGCCATAGCAACTTTAACCTGAACATGAGTGTCAGGAGAAAGTCCCTTTTCTCTCGGTTTAAGCTGGTCCTGAAGATCCGCTTTCAGCTTCTTCAAATCAGCTAACGTTTTTATTTGTGTCATATAAAAGAATTAAATCGGTTGTGTATATAATTATTTTGATATATTAATTTCATTCAAATTTTCCTGAATCATCTCCCTCATAAATTTAACAACTTTGGGATCAGAAATTGGTATTTCATCCAACTCCTGTTTAATTTCCCTTGAATTAAATTCATATACTCCCCTGTTGGTCTGATGATGATATTCAAAATCTATTGCCGGATTAGATGCAACCATAAGAGAAACAACTCCTGCGATATCCCCCATCGGTTGTTTATCAATGTGACTATTCTTCATCAAAACCTTGACCTTTGTGCCCGAATGCAATTTTGATTCAATGGTTAATGTCCCTTCACATTGTTCTGCAGCTTGCCTGAAAAGCGACAAGCCCATCCCCACTTTTCTGGTTGTTCTTGAAGTATAGAAAGGATCTGCAACATTTTTAAGTATCTCCGCATTAATCCCCTTGCCATTATCAGCAATTTCGATGGTCAATTGGTCGGTCGCCAAATCTTCACATATCGCAATTGAAATCAGATCTGCTTTGGCCACAATCGAATTTTGAATAATATCTAAAATATGTAAAGAAAGTTCTGTCATTCGATCACAACCTCCCTCCCATCTTTGCCATTCAAAGCCATCACAATTTCTTCAAACGAAATATGGTGAAGCAAAAATTGTGTTGTCCAGTTCCCGATAGAATCAGGATGATGAGCATCAGAACTTCGGATAAGCTGGTAAGCATTGAATTCAGGATGCTCTTGAAGAAATGCGGCTTTTGCATGCTTTCCAAAAATTTCGATTGCATCAGGATTCAGATCGTCCGGGATAAAACCAAGTTGACTTAACAGACCGTTTCTAGGTCGGTTAACATGAGCAGGTATAAAGATTCCGTTGAGTCCCTTAACCTTGTTGCGCACTTCGCTTATTGACTGATCAATAGCTACAATCAACAGGGACTCCACTTCATCGATTATATTCTCTTCCTGATCAACAACAACCTGATATCCGAAGTTATATGGATCGTTTTTCACAAAGGGCAAATATTTGTCAAGATATCGTTGGAATTCATCCAATGATTCAGGTTTGTCAAAGAACGTGAGGCAATGTACCTCTTCTTTTGTAGTTACTTCAGCTCCTGTAAGAACAAAGACGCCATTTTCGCTACCCAGTTTCTTCATTAAGGCACAATGCCTTGTGGTATTATGATCGGTGATGCCGATGATGTCAATTTTTTGTTTTTTAGCCGTTGCAATAATATTCAGGGGGCTCATCTCCAGATCGCCACATGGCGACAATACAGTATGAATATGTAAATCCGCCCGAAATGTTTTCATAATTTTTTAATGATAACACTGAAATCACATTTCGATCTAGTGGTTGTATATTCATTTACTGATGTTTCCATTCAGGCTATCACCATTAATAAAGTTATAAAGTTTTCCTGTTATTTCAAAGGTTTTTTCGGTCGTACCGAGAATCGGTATGGACTCCGATTCACTGTGAACAATGGTATCTGCATCGGGCTGCAATCCGTTAACCATAATCACAGCTGACAGATCTTTAAGTGATGCTATTGCTATCACATTTTTATGGGTCTGCAATGTAACCCAAACGCAGCCTTCATTAGCGTTACCCATTACATCACTTAATAAATCAGACACATATCCGCCTGTTATTGTTTTATGCAACCCTTGCGATCCGCACAAAACCTTTAAATTTAACTTCTCTACTAATTGCGCGACTGTCATATTATCATAAATTTAAATTCTTTAGTTTCATTCGTCTAAATCCCGAATGCCTTTTTCATGTGAGGTCAAAAATTCACCTGCCATTTTTTGTTAAATTTATCTTTACCCCATGTGCTTTTCAAAGAATTAAAAGCTTCCTCAAAGCTAAATACCTTACGTTCTTCAAGAGCCTGTTGCACAAATATGCATTTGGAAATAGTAGCTCTTCCCTGCACAATATCTTCGGCCAGAGATGAACAACTTGGGCTACCACAAGTGCCACAATCCACCAGGGGAAGGAAAAGCATCAACTCGTGCACTTTTTTCATTTTTCTCATGGCTTCCAACATGTCATCATCCAGCTTCATCATTGAGCGGGGTTTAATCTTATCAAGCCTGAGTCTTTCGATGACGTATTCCTTATAATCGAGAATCGATTCCTGGTTGGGAACCTGATTCATTTCCCTTGTTCTGGCCCTGCCTGCCCTTTTGTGCAAACGTTCAACCGTCAGAAAACGATTGCCTGTGGTAAGCACACCTCCTGCACATCCTTCATCGCATGCCCTGAATTCAAGAAAATCAATATCCAGCCGCTCGTCATTTTCAAGCTTTTCCAAAAATTCAATAACATTGTGAATACCATCTATCGCAAGGCTTCTGCCAGAAGTATTAACGGACTCCCCTCGCGTTAAGCTCCATACAATACTTTTAGACTTTAATGACTTCCGAAATGGGACTACACAGGTTTCTTTCTTTCCTTGTTTTATATGCGTGTATACCTTGTTAAAAGCAACATTCATATTGATAACACCAGTAACCTCTGACACCTTTTCGCCAACAGGACACTTAACAGCAGCTATCTTAGCAGCACACGGTGATATATAAAATAAGCCTATTTCTTCAGGCTTAAATCCAGCATCCAGGAACTTCTTTCGATTGTATATCGCCGCAGCATCGACAGGTTGCTTTAATAAAATAAAATTCTCAACCAGAGCAGGGAATTTAACTTGAATCAAGCGAACAATAGCCGGGCAATAAGGAGATATCGCTGGTTTAGTTTCCGGATAATCAGAAATGTACTTATTTAATTCATTCTCCAGAATTTCAACACCATGTTCCACTTCAAATACATGGGTAAACCCAATTTCCATTAGTTCACTGTAGATTTCTTCAGTTGGAATTTCTTCAGGAAACTGGCCGATAAAAACAGCAGGAACTAAAGCCACACGCACAGGGAAATCAAAAATCTTATCAAAGTCGTCTTGTTCAATAATTATAGCACATACAGGGCATGCGCGAAAGCACTCACCACAATCAACACAGCGATTTTCAAATAATACCGCTTTCCCGTGCTGCACCCTGATAGCTTCTGTAGGACACACTTTCATACAATGTGTACAACCGATGCATAAATCCTGCTTTATCTTCAGCGCATGATAAAACTCCTGTTCCATAAATCGCTACTTATTCAAAAAAGTTGTGAGTTCAACACATGTGCCTTTTCCTACCTCACTCTGTACATTTAAAATATCCGAATTCTTTTTCATATTTGGCAATCCCATGCCGGCGCCAAATCCCATATCTCTTACCGATTGTGAGGCTGTAGAATAACCTTCCTGCATGGCTAAACTGATATCCAATATCCCGGGCCCTTCATCGCAAAGTTTAACAAAAACCTTATCCGTCTCAATATCAACTTCAATATCTCCACGATAGGCATGAGCTACAATATTTACTTCCCCTTCATACAAAGCAACAACAATCCGCTTTATAAGAACCGGGTCGACATTTAACTGTTTTAACATTTTTTTCACCTGGCTGGATGCATTTCCTGCATGTGTAAAATCGCCGCCCTCAATGTGATATACAAAATTCATCGTCTGGTGTTAATAAATAGCTTTTAAACCTGCCTCAAACAATAATCCGCATGCTTTAAACATGGAATATGGACATTGAATAATTACCTGGTTATTTTCTTTTGCAAGTTTAATAATATCGGAGGTTGCTTTTTTATTTCGCACCAATATAATATATCCTATGTCAGCCATCTCAGTTGTACGAATGGTTTGAACATTTGCTAATCCTGTCAAAAGTATCAAATTGCTGGTTTGTAAAGTAAGTACATCACTCATCAGATCCGAGGCAAATCCTGCTTTTACCTCATCATCAAGTCTTTCCGAACCACATATTACATGTCCATCAACAATTTCAAGAATGTCCTTTAATTTCATATACGATAACCTTGGTATCATAAGGCTTTAAATCGCCTTAACCATTTTGAGCCACAAAGGTATATGGCGCAAAATGAAAAAACAAGCATTATTGTTATTTTAATAACAGTGTTATACAACAGTCTTTTTTCTGAAAAATATTAAATCCGAAACAACGATTATCTCCAAGTTTTTCATTAACTTACATCATTTCAATAATATTTTTTTTGTATTATTGCATTGTACAGCATACTTTTAACACGGAGATACATGGAATAAAATGTATAATTCCACTTACTCCTGTTTAACAATACAAATATTCTTTTTACTTTTGTTAATAATAAGTAAGTTTGTATAAGACAATAATACTAACGATCTAATTAACAAATTTTTAGAAAAATATACTTGCGTGAAATGAGAAATTTAATTCTGATACTCCTCTTGTTTAATACTTTGGTTAAGGTTACAGGTCAAGATAATTTAGATGCCAAAGACAGAGAAAGAATAAGTAGAAATAAAGTAAAAAGCCAGATTCAATGGTCGTATGATTACGACAAAGGGAAACCTGGGGCTAAAGGTTATAAAAGTGCAGCTACCACTTATGACAAAACCGGCAATATAACTGAAGTTATTAATTATAAGGCAAGTGGAGATGTAACTTCCGTACTTACCTATACATATGATGCCAAAGGAAACAGAACCTCATATTCACGATATAAAGGCAACAAATCTGAATTGACTTATAATCAAAACATCAGATATGATGCCAAAGGAAATAAAATAGCAGAATCCGGGTTTGACGGAGTTAGTAAGTTTAATAATAGCTTTACCTACGATGCAAGTGGTAAGCTATCTGAAATTAAATACACCACCGACTCTGTTCTTACCGAAAAAAGAATCTTAAAAAATACAGGTAATACGATAGAATTGATGGTTATAAATGCCGCCAACACCATTTTATCTAAAGAAATAACCACCTACGATGGTAAAAAGAACATTCTTGAAGAGGTTAAATATATTCAGGACAATGTAACACAGAAAAACAATTATACTTATGATCCTAAAGGTAAAAAGGTTGAAGAAACCAAAGTCCATTTTGGAAAATTGGCATATCGCAGAAAATATGTCTATGATGCTACCGGAAACCTTTTGCAGGTAACTGAAGAAAAAGAAGGTATTAAACCCATAACAACCTTCATCTATAAATATGATCCAAAGGGTAATGTAATAGAAGAAAAATGGACTAAAGACACGGCCAGCGAATATTCAAAAAAGGCACATAAATATGATGCAAAAGGATTATTGACAGAAAGCGACTGCTACCTTGCATCTTACAAATTCTCCGTACTTTATAAGTTTACCTACGAAAACTATCAGTAAGAAATTTTAATCGGTTCTTTCAGAGCGCATTGTCATAGACTTTACTCTTCCAAGGCATATCTGACAATGGCGCTTACTGGCGAATAAACTAAGTTGCTACGTCATACATATTCTGCTGATAAGTACGTCAACAAAAAGACTCAAGATAAAACAATCAAGTTAAAGACTGAATAGCCTTATATAAACGATGAGTTGGAAGGCCCATAACGTTAAAATAAGAACCTTCTATTCTTTCGATTCCCACAAAACCAATCCACTCCTGCACTCCGTATGCCCCTGCCTTATCAAAAGGCTGAAAGGTATCCACATAATAATTAATTTCCCAATCCGCCAAAACACGAAAGAAAACATTGGTCTCATCACACAAAAGGTGATAAACGCCTCGGTATTTCAGGCAAACACCTGTAAAAACCTGATGTTTGTTACCCGAAAGTTTTTTAATCATAATTAGCGCTTCATCTCTGTTCTGTGGCTTACCTATCACCTCATTGTTGAGCCATACAATGGTATCGGCTGTAACAAGTATTTCGTCATCTGAAAGCGCTTCCTGATATGCCTCAGCCTTTAATTTTGCCAGATAAACCGGTATCTCCTCCCCGTTTAAATGATCAGGAAATACCTCTTCAATATTAGGTGGTTGCACAATTTTAACAGGCCATCCTAACTCTTTCAGCAATGCCCTTCGCCTGGGAGATTGTGAAGCAAGCAATAAAGTCGTCGTTGTTTGTTCCTTAGCCATTGCAATGTATAATGTTAATCCAAAAAACAAAGGAATACAAAATCCCAAGTACCATAACAATCTTCAATATTGTTGAAGCCAAAGTAAAATATTTCTTCTCTTTAGCCTTAAAAACTACAACTGTTGCTATAATTAATGGAATAAAAATCAGCATTAGAAAATATAATAATGTAATAATATCTGTTTTGCCTGAACAATTCTCATCAAGATGTTTAAAAAATGTGTAGGACAATACAGAAATGGTTATGAATACCAGAAAGGCAATTACTTTACGTGTTAGGGCAAGTCCAAATGCGACCGGCAAGGTATTGCGACCAGCTATTCTATCTCCTTCAATATCTTCCGAATCTTTAACCAATTCTCGAATCAGATTAACAATGAAAGCAAAAAATGTAAACATTCCAATCCATGCAAATACAACATTTAAATTGAATTTCATCTTAATAAAAATCTGGTGATTTAATTTATAAATTGGAAGTATTTCATACATGGCTACCAATAAAGGTACACCTGCAACCATCAAAGAAACAAGGATGTTACCAATCAATAATTGTTTTTTATAGGTGGTTGAATAAAACCATAAAACGCCTATGGTTATTGGGAAAATGGTAAATAATGGCATTACACCCAATTGGATACTTAAATAGAAAGTGATGCATAATGCTATAAAATTCATTATGAAATATGCGATATAAGCCGATTTAGGATTGATGTGTTGTCCAAGAACAACTTTTTCAGGACGATTGACTTCGTCTGTATTGATGTCGAAATAGTCGTTTATAATATATCCTGCAGCAGCTATGATAGTAACTGAAATCACCAACAAAATAAAGTGTGTCAGTGGAAATGCAAGTTTTAAATAAAAATGAGAGACTAAAGGCTGTATGATACAATAACGCATTAATACCATGGTAGCAGCCATCATTAGTAAATTTGGCAACCGAATTAAACGAATGATATGTTTCATTAAGAAATAAATTTAGTGAGAAAATTATCTTACCATGTAAAAGCTTCAGGATGCATCCATTGACCTTGTACTCGCAAGGTTTGCTCGATGATATCGCGCACACAACCTTCGCCCCCCGATTTATGTGAGATGTATATTGAAACAGCTTTAATTTCTTCAACTGCATCGGCAGGACAAGTTGGCGTTCCTACAATTTTCATAACTTCATAATCAGGTAGGTCATCTCCCATGTATAGAATATCTTCAGGTTTTAACTCATATCGATCCAGAAAATCATGTAAAGCTTCCATCTTATTCTGCGATTTCATATAAATATCTGAAATACCAAGATGTTCGAATTGCTCTCGTACCCTGTCGCATTTACCTCCGGATATAATAGCTATGGGATACCCCTTTTTTACAGTATACTGAATTGCAAATCCATCCTTAACATTTATTGACCGCATCAATTCACCTGACGGAAGTAAAAAAATATTATGAGAAAAAACGCCGTCTACATCAAATGCAAAAGCCTTAACATTTTGTAATTGCTCTTTAAAATTCAAACCCATATTTATAAGATGAATGTATCCTTGAAATGTAACTTCAAAATACTATTTGTAAGGGAGGTATATAATTTCTGGAGGTCGGGATCAGGACTAAGCATTTCTATGTGTTTTAAAACAATCTCTCTATTTTTTCTAACAGCTGGGCCTGTTTGCGCATCCATGGGATTACCCGATTCAATTGCCTTCAGTGTTGTTTCAAGTATTATTGGTTCAAAAACATCAAATGTAAAGCCAAATTTCTTACCTAATTCTAAGGTCAATGCATACATGTGGTTTACAAAATTTGAAGCAAAAACAGCACTTAAATGTAATTGCCTTCTTTGCAACGAATCGGCAAGGATAACTTTTGCTGCTATTGAAGATGCAAGCATTTTAAGGTTCGATAATTCGGTTGGCGAATTCGCCTCTATAAATAAAGGCACATCCAGAAATTTGATCTCCCGGAATTTTGAAAACGTTTGTAAAGGATACAAAACACCATAATGATCAGCTTTCCCTTTAAATACTTCCATGGGTATTGTACCAGAAGTATGCAGAGCTAACTGACCTGAAATGTCAACCTGTTCAATAATGTCACATAGGGCATTATCGTTCAAAGAAAAAATAATTGCATCTGATGAATTATCAAAATCTGAGGGATTGGTGATTGGTATTGCCTTAACTTGATCTGCCAAAAATTTTGCCGATTCTTCCGAACGGCTATAAACCTGAACAATTTGATAACCTGCTTTCCACAAAGCCAATGTCAAATGAATTGCTACATTTCCTGCCCCAAACATTACAATTCTTGTGGACTTCATATGAACTTGTTTAAAGCATTATTAACATTTATAATAAAAAAAGAGATTGCAATACCATGCAATCTCAAACATAACCTGGCACTTAAAATATTCTGTTAATTTTTTTTACTTTTCATAAGCTCTGCACACATCTCATAGTTCTCAACTTGTTCAAAATACAAGAGTAAATCGCTATAAAATTCGTGATCCTGAAAATAAGGATGATCAGAGTCAAATGCCATATCATTCTCAATGGTTAACTTGAAATAATCATCACGCGAAAGTGCCTGACCATACATGGTGTTTGACGGAGCACTCACCTTCACTGTTGCTTCAGTTTCGAAAATGTACTTATACTTATTAAGCAAATTCATAATCGAAACCTGTAAATTGATAAAATCATTGTTTTCCGACAACAGGTTTTTACTATACTTATAACTATCGTTCAATTCATTAGTGCGTTCAGAAGATTGAGGCCAATTCAACACTTCCCTAATGTGACTTTCATTCGTTTTGATTAAATCCAAATTATTCAAAACGTGACTTCTCATAATTTCAATGACTTGCTGAAGCTGATCTTTCATATTTACCTCCATATCTACAGTTCTGTACCCCAGGTATTCAACTCGCGTAAAATTAATAACCTGTAAATCGGATGTAATATTATATACAGAAGACAATTTTTCAAAAACAATTTATTAACATCATAGCTAACAATAATGTCATTTCAATTGTAAATACGGACGTTTGATGGACATAGAGTATTGTTAATAAAAAACGGGAGCCAATATTACTAAGCCCCCGTTCTAATCAACCTAAACCCAATTAACCAATTAACCTTATTGTTGATTTTTTTCCCTTACCAGTCTATGACAACTTTCGTAGTCCTCTATTTCCTGGTAATAGTTAAGCAACTTTTGGAAAAAATTATCGTCATTGTAATACGGATGCTGAGTGTCATAAGGTATATTCCCGTTGACTGTTAACTCAAAGCATTCTTTTTCACTTGAGAAGGAACAGGGCGCCGTAACCATTTCTTTTTCAAAGAAATCCGAATTATTGTACTTCTCAAGAAAGTTTGTAAGTGTTAACTGTACATTAATAAAATCATTGTTTTCTGTAAGCAACACTTTGTTTAAGGCGTACTTCTCTTCAAGCTGGGTAGACCGTTCAGAAGATACAGGTTGCTTGAGCAGTTCCCTGATCTCTTTCTGATTGTTCTGGATAATAAGTAAATTACTTTTGACCTTCTCTTTCAGAACCTCAATCGTTTTTTTCATTATTTCTCTCATACTATCTTTCCCTTTTTATTTCAGTATACGTAATAAAATAATAAAAGTTAGATATTTTATATTTATCTAATACTTATTTTTGAAAAAAATTATATATATCTTATTTTGTGTACTTTAAAAGGCTAAAAAAATAACATTTTAATAAATTTTTTTGTTACCTTTTGAGGACTAATTATTTCCATAACGGCTACCTAATATTTGAAGTTTCGGGCAAAGTAAAAATATTGAATTCATTTGTATTTCATTGATATTCAAAGGATACAAAAAAGGTATGAAAAACCTCTATTAATTTTAAAAAAAGATCATTCTGTGGTAATTTTCCATTTTATTTTATATTTGTACGCCAAAATTTATCTGGATATATCATAATGTATTTACTATTTTGCATGGAATATGCTATAAATTAAGGAACAAGAACGATTATTTAATTAAAATTTAACAATCAATGAAAATCTTAGTCTGTATCAGTAATGTTCCCGACACAACTACTAAAGTAAAGTTTATTGACGACAACAAAAAGCTTGACACAGCTGGAATTCAATGGGTTATAAATCCATGGGATGAATTATCATTAACAAGAGCACTCGAATTAAAGGACGATGCCTCTAATGGAATTCAAACAGTAACTGTTGCGCATGTTGGATCAGCGGCTTCCGAGCCTACAATTCGTAAGGCATTAGCCATTGGGGCAGACGACGCCATACGAGTTAATGCAGAACCAACT
>WSSedL1CaDRAFT_10001858_pt1 | contig 11588 bp, 10 predicted proteins | sample WetSurSL1Cattail_FD_9464 | JGI IMG/M metagenome (IMG submission 9464)
GGTGGTAGCTGCCGTTTCCTGCATACCCGCCGAAAGCTCCTGAGCTGTGGCGGAATTATCGGAAGCATGGTCATTGACTGCAATTGCAATTTGACTTAAGCCCGATGAGGAATTAGAGATTTTTGCCGAGACCGCGCTGATCTGCATAATCATTGCCTTTAAAGAATCACGCATCTTTTCCATGGCGCGGCTCATTTCACCCGTCTCATCCTTTCTGCGGGAAAGTCTTAAGAATGTAGCGTCTTCTGTAAAATCAAGATCAGCAGTCTTGTTTATCAGCTTTGTTATACGTTTGATAGAATTTGTAATGGTCCCTGTCACCAAATACGCTATTACAATAAGCACGACGATCAAGAGAATGCTTATGAAAATGGTTTTGTTTGCTACAACATTGAGGGACGACAGAACCTGCGATTTATATGCGGTTACAAATAGAATCCAATGATTATCCGTATTGACACTGTAAGAGGCATATTTATCAACACCTTGATAGGTGTAGGTTATCATACCTGTGGTAGTTTTGGTAGTATCAGTAACCTGGGTAATTAAATTGTCAATTTCAGTGACATCTAGCTTAGTACTGATTAAATTGTCCTCAGGATGATATATTACGTTTCCTGTTGAATCAAGTAGAAACGCATAGCTGCTGTCATAACTTCCGACTTTTGCATCTGCAAGAATACTGCTGAAGGCTGATACTTTAACAGAGGTTATAATCGCACCGGTAAATTCTGTAACAGCTGCTTCCTTAGAACCGAAGCCGGAAGTGTTATCTGTGGGGGCTACTGCTGAATTATCAGTGGAGGTAATATCTGTTTCAACCGGTGCGGCTCCCTCCATACCTAACATGCTGCCTTGCATATCAGAGCGAAGCGGGATGGCGAAGGTGACACAGGCATCGCCTGAATTATCAGAGACAAAGACATCACCCTGGGTACTCATACCGCTTGAGACCATGTTCTGAAAATATTCTTCGCCGGATATATCCTTACCAGTCATAGTGTCATTGGTGCTATATAGAACAACGCCATCGGCATCTATAATAGTAATATCTTCATTAGAAGAATTACTGTTAAGAAAAAGCTTTACCAGTTCCGCGACTGCATCTGCATCCTCGCTGCCTTCAGAGTTAACATAGGTAGTTATCGAGGAAGAGCTCATCATAAAATTAACGGATTGGCTTGCTTGCTGTACAGCCTCCGAAATATTGCTTTGATAGGAAGCAGCCAAATCCTTCATCGTGACATCAGTACTGTCGGTTATTGCATTTTTACTTACATTAAACATAAGGATAAAGGTAACAGAAAAGGCTAGCATTATTGAACAGGTACATAGTATTGTTATTTTTGCTTTGATTGAGAAGAAGTTGCTTTTTGTCTTGGTTTCCTTTGTGTTTTTCATGTTGGTATCCTCTCTCTTATCGTAATTTATAATTCTTTCATCTAGTGTTATACGTATATTTTAAAGTTCGCATGAGTGCGTTTTGTGCTGGGTTTGTGAAACAACGGTGAACTATTAAAATACTAAAAAATATTTTAAGACTATTGACAGTAATAAAACATGATGATATATTGTACATATCTAATATATACAATATAACACCTTTGGAGGTGGATAGATGAATATTTTAATCAGTAATTCGAGCGCCAGACCGATTTATGAGCAGATAACATCGCAGATGAAGTTAATGATCATCAGCGGTGAACTGGAGGCCGGAGCGTTGCTTCCTTCCATGAGAACTTTGGCCAAAGAACTTCGAATCAGTGTGATTACCACAAAGCGCGCATATGAGGATTTGGAGCGAGACGGTTTTATCCATACAATTGTAGGAAAGGGTAGTTTTATTGCTGAGAAGAATTTGGAATTTGTAAGGGAGGAACAGCTTCGTATGATTGAGGAAAATCTTGCAAAAGCTGTAGCAGGAGCAAAAGCAGGTGGTGTCGGTCTGGATGAGGTACAACAGATTCTGAAAATGTTATATGACGAGGAGGTAGAGTGATATGTCTGAAACAGATGCAATTAATGTGAGTAACATAAAGAAAAGCTATAAAGACTTTACACTGAAGGATGTCAGCTTTTCTCTTCCCAAGGGTTCGATCATGGGATTTGTGGGGGAGAACGGAGCAGGTAAGACTACTACACTAAAAGCCATACTCGGACTGATAAGGATAGATGATGGGAAAATAGAGGTATTGGGTTCGAAAACAGGAGAACTTAACAATACGGTAAAGGAGCAGATCGGTGTCGTATTCGACGGAAGCTATCTGCATGATAGTCTGAATGTACACTATGTTAATATAATTATGAAAAATGTGTATTCGAATTGGGATGATAAAGTATTTGCAGACTATATACAAAGATTTGAACTACCAAAGAAGAAGATAATTAAGGAATACTCAAGGGGTATGAAGATGAAGCTTGCAATAGCAGTTGCATTATCCCATCACCCAAGACTTCTGATACTCGATGAGGCCACCAGCGGCCTTGATCCCATGATAAGGGAGGAGATTCTGGATATATTCCTCGAGTTTATTCAAGAGGAAGAAAATTCAATTTTGTTATCCTCACATATAATCAGTGATATTGAAAAAATAGCTGATTATGTCACGTTTATTCATAAGGGACAGATCGTATTCAGTGAAAATAAGGATAATTTGATCTATCAACACGGAGTGGTCCGCTGTCGTAAAGAGGAAGTACAAAATATTGACCGGTCAATGGTTGCAGGAATCAGAGAGAACAGCTTTGGTGCAGAGGTGTTGATTCGAGATAAAGAAGCCTTTGAGCGTCGGTATCATCAGTTCACGGCAGAAAAGACATCAATTGAAGAAATAATGCTGTTCATCAGCCGAGGAAAGGAGAGATTATAGATGGCCGGATTACTTATTAAGGATTTTATTAATTTAAGAAAGAATGTCAAAATTTTTGCTTCCTTCACACTTATCTACGGATTCATGGCGTACGCATCCCAGGATACCAGCTTTTTCAGTACTATATTTACAATTCTTTGCACCATCTTAACACTTAATCTGTATGCCTTTGATGAAACGGCAAAATGGGACAGTTATGCACTTACTATGCCGGTATCCAGAGATAACATAGTACAGGGAAAATATCTTATGATGCTTCTGTTGACTTTGATTGGGATTACAGTAGGAGCTCTGTTTGCATTACTGCTTCATTTTACGGTAGGTGTTGGCTCTCCGATATTAGGAATTAGGAATTGTACGATAGGAGGCGGGGTGGCTATTCTATTTTACTGTATTGCATTGCCTTTCATAACAAAAATGGGAGTTGAGAAAACGAAATACTTTCTTCTCGCCTTATATATCATTCCTTTTGTAGGTGTTGTTATGCTTATAAAAACAATTGGAAATGGGACCGTTGAGTTGCCAGGAGAGCTGATCAATCTTGCACAATATTTATTGAAAAATATCTATCTTTGCATGATAGGTGTCATCGTAGTTGCTTTAGGGATTTCGTATACGCTTTCAATTAATATTTATCGAAAGAAGGAGTTCTAGAACACGGTGCACTTTATAATAATGTCATAATACTTCTTTTCCCATCAATTGATTCACCTTTTTCCCCATTTCTCATAAAATAATATATGGATCATTATACAGAAAGGAATTCATATTTTGAATAGAGATTATAGTCAAAATGAGAGAAGAAGTGAAAGGAATCAGCGTCCTGGAAGGACTCCGAATCCACCGGGACCGGGGATGGAAGGACAGCCGATGACACCTCCCCCCGGATTTATTCCACCGGGACCGGGGATGGAGGGACAGCCGAGGATGGCACCGCCTAATTTTATTCCGGAGGCGCCTCCGGGAATGGAAAGAAGACAGATGGGAGGACCCGGCTTTGAGTATGAATTTGCGCCGGCTAGACAGATGGGGGGACGCGACCTTCGCAGATGCATGAACAACTTCACTTTTGTATGGCTGGTTAACGGTAACAGCTTTTGGTTTTTTCCGACCTTTGTTGACAGGCAATTTGTACAGGGCTTCCGCTGGAGAAGGAACCGTTGGGAATTTGATCGCATCAATCTTAACAGGATAGTATTCTTTCGCTGCTTCTAATGAAGCAAGGAAATCAGGTTTTTACACTTCACTTAAAACAAATGGCTTTTGCATCTGCAAAAGCCATTTGTTTTACCTCCAGACATGATTCTGCTAAGCAGAATCACAAACAATATCCAGAAGAAGTTCAAAATAAATTCCCCATGGAATTCATTTTGAACTTCTTTTAATGGCTCGCATGATTTTGCAAGACTATTTTCGCTCTTCCTTCTTAGCTGACTTTTTTGCACCTAGCCCCGTAATCACGATGATTGTAATTCCAATCAGGAAAAGGAATACGGAGATGAACTGGGAGGTGGAGAGTCCTGCGATACTTCCGCGTTCCAAATCACCCCGGAAGAATTCGATGATGAATCTTCCTACGCTATAGAAAACCAGGTAAAAACCGCCTATCTGACCATCCACCTTTACATACTTTGAGAGGAAAACTAGGACAAAAAAATTAAGAAAGTTCAAGGCACTTGAAATCGGCTGTGTCGGGATAAGGTGGATATCCCTCGGAGCAAAGTCGGAATGATGAAATACAAGTGAAAAGGAACTGTTCGTTTCTGCACCGTAGCAACAGCCGGCGAGTAGACAGCCAATACGTCCAAAGCCTTGTGCCAGTGCGATGGAGGGCATAACCAGATCAAAATATTTTAAAAAGGGCATTTTATGTTTTCTACAGAATAAGAAGCCGGCTAAAATACCACCGAGAATCCCGCCATATACAACAAAACCCTCTGATATATTTAATAGAATTTTCGGATCCGCCAGAATATTCTTAATCTGTGTGATGATATACAAAAGCTTGGCACCGAGAATTCCTCCGATTGCACACCATATCGTAAGGTTGAAAATAAGTTCAGGTCTGAGGTTTTTCTTCTTTGCCCTGTATTCCACCGAAAGATATGCGGCTATTATAGCGATGGCAATCATTAGTCCATAGCCATGTACTGTAAATTGACCAATGGTTAATAAATCGTTCTTCATATGAGATTATATCCTTTCATTAAAGTATGTAGTTATATCAGATAGTACAAGTATAACTAACTTTACGCTAAATGAAAACAATTTTTTATATTAGTATTGACAGCGAAACATTGTTATGTTACATTATAACCATAGAATAAAACAATGTTACGTTGCGGAGGTGATGAGATGAATCTAATATCGAAAAAAGATTTACTGGCGATTACCGGAATCTCTTACGGACAACTTTACCGTTGGAAAAGAGAACGCCTCATTCCGGAAGAATGGTTTATCAAGCAATCAGCCTATACAGGACAGGAGACCTTTTTTCCAAGAGAGCAAATACTGAGCAGAATACACTCTATTCTTGATCTTAAGGATAACTATTCTCATGAGGAATTAGCAAAAATGCTGTCGCCCGAGGCTTCGCAATCAAAGATAAATTACGAGGACCTGAATCAGATTGATGAAATAGACAAAAATTTGATTGAACGGTTACCGGAGGTTTATCATAAGGAGCAATATGATTATTTGGAGACGGCACTTATGATTGCAATATCAAAAGCAGCAGTAACATTAAGAGTGTCTGATGATGAAGCTGCTGAACTATTCTCAAGGAGTATTGCACCGGCATTAGTCCATAAGAGTATTAATACTACTTGCACGATATTCCGGATGGATCAGAGGCTTCATACATTATTTACGCAGAGCCCGGCCAATACTGAATTTGATTCGGGTATTACAGTAATCGATCGTATTCCTTTAAACGGAATAGTTGATCATGTTAAGACAAGATATATAAGCTTATTTGTTAAATAAAAAAGGGAAGGAGTAATAATAATGCGGGATTTTAAAATAGAGGGCTTGGGTAACATAAGTGGAGGAGAATTTGATACTCTTCATGTGGAAGGAGTCGGTAATTGCTCCTCCAATATCAAGGCAAAAGAAATTAAAATTCAAGGAGTATTTAATTGTTCCGGTGAGATAGAGACTGATTCTCTATCCTGTGAGGGTGTTGCAAATTTTAAAGCTAATATCAGAGCAAAGAAGATTTATGTTGAAGGAGTTCTATCCGAAAGGCGTGGAACTAAGATTGAGGCGGAGCAGATAACCTGTGAGGGTGTGATAAAGACAGGTGGCGAGATTTCAGCTGATGTATTGAATGCAGAGGGGTGCATTGATGCGGATGAAATCGTCGGTGATTATATCAAAATATTATCCCACTGGCACAAGAACCGACTGATTATGGTACTTAACAAAATACGCTCCAAGGTGAGAATCATTGAGGCTACAACGATTGAACTTAGCGGAGTAAAGGCTGAGACCGTAAACGGAAAAGACATTAAGATAGGAGCAAACTGTCAGATTGACAATATCGACTGTAGCGGGATATTGTCAATTGATCCGGCTTCCTTCGTAGGTAAGATTACGGGGGAATATACAAGAAGAGATTAAAGAATTCAGCAAGCTGAATTCTTGGTAAATATAAGAATGAATTCCATTGGAAATTCATTCTTATATTCACAGGTATTGAAAAGGATTTGTGCCTACGTAATCCTCGGCGCAAACTAATTCGAAGTGTAGGCCGTTAGATCAAGCTGAATTCTTTGCGTTCATCAAGATTTAGACTGCGTAATCTTTTATCCAAACTATAAGAGGCTTCACATGCTTCTCATAACACACTGTCTTAGAGACATATTGTGTGTTATGAAGCTTGTGAAGCCTCTTGTAATAAACAAATGTTAGAGATTATTCGTATATGAGCTCGAAGTCATATTTCTGTGCATATTCCTCTGCGTAGGAATTCGGACTACAGTAAATGGTCTGCTTAAAGGAAGGATCCCAATAGGAGAAGGAGAATTCACTGATCGAGGTCACTGTACTGGGAATATGAATCTTTGTCAACTTTGGACACCAGCTAAAGGTGTAATCCTCAATCGTAGCTAGATATTTGGGAAGCCATATTTCTACTAAATTCGGACAACTGCTGAAAGCACTGTTACCTATCGAAGTAATGCTATACGGTAACTTAAGTGTTGCAAATCCATTGTTGTTGAAAGCATTTGATCCAATGGTTTCTAATGAGGTGGGGAATTGAATCTGTGACAGACTAATGCAGTTCATAAATGCGTTATCATCAATCTTTATTAAGCCTGATGGAAGTACCACCTCATTTAGGTTAGAGCATCCAGAGAAGGTATCCAGAGCAATTTCGCTGATTCCATCTGGCAGAACAATATGCTCCAGATTTTTGTCATTACGGAAAAGACCGGAGGCAATATATATAATGTTATCAGGTATGGTTAAATCATTTGCATCGCCTGTATATTTTACAAGAAAACCGTTATTGGTAATAACCATATTGTCTTTTTCATTATTACGAATCCATATGGTTCCTGTAAATACATTGCGTCCGATGGTCTGCAGTGAATCGGGTAGGGTGACGCTAACCAGTTTTGCACATCCGTAGAATACATTGGAAGCGATTGAGGTTACACCTTCCGGAATATTGATTTCAGTTAGAGAGCGGCAGGTGCGGAAGGCATCATCACCGATGGATTCAAGCAGTGAGGGGTATTCAATCTCAGTTAAGGAGGTACAGCTATTAAACATACCGGCCGGAATCTTTGTAATACCTTCAGAAATTTTTATACTCTTTAAGTTTACACACTCAGAAAAAGCATAATTGCCAATAGACGTAACTGAGTCAGGAATCGTAACCTGGGTTAGTTGCATACAACCGGTAAAAGTATTGCCTCCGATGGACGTTAAGGTATCCGGAAGCTGGAGGGAGGACAGACTTTTACAGTAACCAAAGGCCATATCTCCAAGCGAGGTGGTCTTGTCTGACAAAGTAACTGATTTTAGTTGTGAGCAATTATTAAATAATTCGGAGCTCACAATGGTAACGCTCGCAGGTAGAACCATTTCGGTTACCTTACTGCAGCCGGAAAAGGCACCATGCCCAAGATTTTGAACGGAGGCCGGTAAGGCAAGAGAAGTAAGTGAGGAGCAGTTTAAGAAGGCGTAATCGCCGATCGATGTCACTGTATCCGGTATAGTGATACTCTTAAGACTCTTACAGTCATAAAAGGTATAATCATCGATCTTCGCAAGTGTGGAGGGAAGATTAATGCGCGTTATGCTTTTACAGCCGTAGAAAGCCTTGTTTTCGATTTTAATTATGCTCTCCGGTAGAATTATACTGGTAAGTGCCTTGCAATTACGGAAAGCAGACTGTGGAATCACTGTAACACCATCCGGAATATTTATGTTAGTCAACTTATAACAATTTGCAAACGCATATTCATCAATTTTCTGAACAGAAGAAGGAATTGAGATAGAGACTAGTTTACCACAGTTGGAAAAAGTGCTTGGTTGGATTATCGTAATACCGTTCGGAATTGTAATCTTTTTAAGGCTGCTACAATTCTGGAAAGCTTGTTTACCAAGTGTAGTCAAGGTATCAGGCAGTGTAATAGCTGTTAATTTACTGCAGCCTGTGAAGGCTCTCCTAGAGATATAATACAGTTTACTGTCCTGCGGAATGCTGATGGTTTTTATCCCATAACACCAGTTGAAAGCTTCGATACTGATATAATTTACGGAAGCCGGTAATATTACCTTAGTCATCTTACTACAAGAGGCAAAGGCACCTTCACCAATATAGGTAAGGGTATCCGGTAAAGTTACATTATATAAATTATAACATTGATAGAAGGTATGAAATAGGAGCTTCTTTACCCCATTTGGAAGATTGATTTTCTTGAGATTTGAACAGTTTGAAAAGGCCTCTTCGTTGATCACCTTAACGCTGTCAGGTAATATAATGGTACTTACCTTTGTATTACCGAAAAAAGCACGTTTCCCGATTTCATTTACCGAATCCGGTATGGCTACTGTCTTATCTGTTCCATAGTAGGAGACTAACACCCCATCCTTTATCAAAAAGTCATTCGTGGAAGCATGAACAATAGTAGGTGAAAGTACAAATAATACGGCAAAAATGAAGAGGATGCCGGTGATTTGTTTCAACTTTAGTTTCATTAATCAATTCCTCCTTACATATATAATCATCAATTACTTTGCTTTCAGATGGTATTAATTATATTACCCTGATTTAGGGAAGATAACCATCTCCTTCATTGTATTGTATGGATGAAGGATAAACAAGTTAAGATTTGCTTAAGATAGAAGCATTTACTTGTTTATTAATGAAATTTCTACTATAATTATAAAATTAAGGTTAACTATGGTTGACGAGTCAATAGGGATAATTAGGAGGAAAATAGCTTTGAAAACATTAGGGGAGAAGTCCAGATTTTTGTATATTGATAACCTGAGATTGCTTATCATTATTTTTGTCGTAATGGTGCATTTGGCAGTAACCTACAGTGGAATTGGAAGTTGGTACTTTATGGATACGCATGAACTGGATTTGTTATCAGCAGTGTTCTTTGGTTTGTTTCAGTCCTATACGCAGGCATATTTTATGGGCTTTCTATTTTTGATCTCCGGATATTTTGTAGCCAAATCCTACGATAAGAAGGGTACGAAAAGGTTTATCATGGACCGGCTCATAAGGTTGGGCATACCGACACTAATTTATATGCTTTTGATACATCCTTTTATTGTGTATGTTCTGATTGGAGATACCTGGAGAAGACCGTCGTTCATCAGGTATTATACTGATTATTTGATCAGCTTTGATTTTATCGGAAGCAGCGGACCGCTTTGGTTTGCATTTGCATTATTGATATTTAACTGTATCTATGTACTTGTACGTATTTTAACTAAAAAACATCAAATCAGAAAGAACTATATGCTTCCGGGGGTAATAGCTAAGCTAATACTGGTTTTGGCTATTGCTATATTTGCCTTCCTAATACGTCTGGTTCAGCCGATTGATACCGATATCCTTAATATGCAGCTATGTTTCTTTTCACAATATATTATTCTGTTTATCGTAGGAGTCAAAGCAGGAAGATATGACTGGTTCACACACATTAATTACAAGAGTGGCCGTAGTTGGTTATTAGTCGCATTGATTTTAGGCATTATAAGCTGGGCTGTTCTTATGGTTACCGGAGGTGCACTGGATGGTGACGGTTTTGATTTATATAAAGGAGGACTGACCTGGCAAAGTGTAGCCTATGCCTTATGGGAATCCTTTATAGCAGTATCGATGTCCATCGGACTGATTGGTATCTTCAGAGAGAAATGTAATAAGCAGTCCCGTCTGATCAAAGGATTGACAGATAATTCATTTGGAGTATATGTATTCCACGCGCCGATTATCATATCAGTTTCATTACTGTTGGCTAACCTTCAACTACACCCGGTTCTGAAATTTGTGCTTGCCTGTGTCGTAGGAATTCCGATCAGCTTTCTCTTCTCACACTACATATTCAGGCGCATACCGTTACTTAAGAAGGTACTGTAAGGGGTTAATTCTTATTATGAATATCAATTTTATTTCCAATCAAGGATACAAGCATAAGCAATAATCCAATACAGCCAAATGTGATACGTATGGAATCCGGTATACTGAAAAGAAACCTGTTCGTCAAATTCACACCGGACACCAGCGCCAATCCAGCCATCATGGACCAATAATATCTACCAAATTTTCTGTTCATATTAACCTCCATAAGCTGCCTGATGTAGCAGTAATACTAATTTCCCTATGTCTTAAAAGAGTTCAGTATAGTTAACTCTTTTTTTTGCTGTGCGCTAAGATACCTACGCTACGAATAAGTTTGTGCCGAGGATTACGCAGGTTCAAACAAACATTCTGTCGCACACTCCAGCATAAATCTTGATGAACACCTGTGAATATAAGGATGAATTTCCTCTGGAATTCATTCTTATATTTACCAAGAATTCAGCTTGCTGAATTCTATATTCGCATTATTCTCTAATTAGCCGTTCCTTCTTCAGCCTCCGGTATGCTTTCCATGACTTGATGAAGCCTGATGCCATAAATCGGAGCATGAAAATGAATGTCACTGCAACAAAGGAAAGAATTGATATTGATTCGTGTGATAGGGCTAACATACTAAGTTCCAAGCACATAAAAGCGAAAAGTGAACAAAACAGTATCGGTATAAATATCATGATTCTTCTCAGATGCTCCATACGAGAATCAATATCAGAGAACAGACTGTAAGCCATCTCAGTGGATTTCTTCCTGATGAACAGCCATTTTTTAAAGGTGGAGACTTCTTCGAAGCCGGTCTCTTCAAGGAAACGTCGGTACTTTATGCTTTCCGGATGAGTAGGGAAATGCTTCATCCATTCCAGATGATATTCATATTCTCCGGGATTGCCTTCTTCAAATACAAATGTAAAAAAGCTAGTACGGACAAGGTTCTTACCCTGAGCGGCCATTTCGTTCAGCCATATTTCTTCCCTATCAAAATCCCAAATAAAATACATCCTATGGACAGTGATTCTCATATTAATCTCCATTCCGCCGCCAAGCGGCGGCACAAATAGTAATGAAAGTTTTTGACTACCTCTAATTTTTTGATAAAATAGCTTTAAGAAGCT
>WSSedL1CaDRAFT_10001859_pt1:7500-11587 | contig 11587 bp, 10 predicted proteins | sample WetSurSL1Cattail_FD_9464 | JGI IMG/M metagenome (IMG submission 9464)
CTGGGTTTTGTGGAACCCATTATCGGTTGGGGTGACTGAGATGGAAAAGAATGAGAAGATGGTTACTTGTTTGTGCAGTAGTCTCCAGTTGAATAAAACTTTCACATTCACTCTTGTCTATGCTTCAATCAGTGCAGTTGAAAGGAGACAGCTGTGGTTAGACCTTTAGAGAGTGAGTTCCTTTATTCTTTGTCCGTGGCTTGTTTCGGGTGATTAAAATATCATAAGGTATACATAAGAAAAAATGGGAGGTAGAAGAGTCCCTTGCATCATTCTCAATTCATTCAATGACTGTATCTCTCGATGCAAGTTAGAAGATCTTAATACGGGGCACACGTGGTCTTGGTGTAATCAGTCTCATGGGAACAGAAGAATCCGTTGGAGGCTGGATAGATCCATGGCTAATTTTTCATGGTTCCAGCAGTTGAATGAGGCTGAGAAAATTATGAAAATGCCGTGGAACTGCTTCATGCCCGCAACTCATCAGCTCCAACAGATCGAGCCGGAGCTCGATGACGTAAGCATTTCCTCTCTTGCATCCGTAGGACTTTCTCGATCGACACCCGGGTCCCCTTGTAAATGCCCTGGAACGAATTGGGTCCGATCTGATCTGAGTTCAAAATTGGAACATTTCATCCCCGCCTTTAACTAACAGAATGTACTCAACCTGCCCGCACTTCTCATATGTCACCTTCTCACGATGAAAAATGGATTAAACACAAGACAATAGGAAGGAAATAGGAATTGGAATGAAATAGTCAAGTTCAGTATAATATAGTTCCAAGAAAGCGCTAGAAGAGAAAGGCTGCATTCAGTGGATGAATGGTAAGACCTCCTATTTACGAGAAGTAAGCTTATACCAGTATGTTCAAACATTTGAAAGATAGACCTACACTTTGAACATAGGCCATTCCCCTATCTCTTAAATGAAAGGCTGACAGAGAAGCGGGTTTATCCCCTCGTAAATCGCGAAAAAAGGCCGATGAGGCGGTTCCTTTCGGTACCTGGATCATCCTCGAAAACGTTCTCCAAGGCTATGTCCGATTGGTAGCTCTGTCGCCTAGCTTCATCCATTAAGAAAAGACTACGTGGATCTCTCTCCTGCCTCGTTGCTTGCTTTCTCTTACTCTGGAACGTCTATCTGAACTGGCGCTTTCACATGTACTTCCTATGTCCCTTGCTACAGGTCCTGCCTATGAGTCAGAGACTGGGTCTGGTACCAGCACTACCGTATGGCTTTGTGCCTGCTGGCTTTGGTTTGGTTGCGGACCTCTCTTTCCTTCTGGCTTCCAACCTTGGTGGTTGCGCCCGCTTCTTCGCTGATCATGGTAGGGCTGATATGAGACTTGAGGGTGCGTAACCTCCTTATAAGGCTCGATACTAGCTGACGCTGGTGGAAGTGACGCTCTTTTCCTCCTTCGCCCTATCTCTTTTAGTAGGTGGATGGATTTCTTCTTCATCAATCATTTCTTTTTGAGCTGCACATTGTCACTTGCAGACTTGCTGAATCAGTGAATATAGGGATAGTCTTTCCCTCTTATCTCTGTGGTGCCCTAGCTACTGGCTAACTGAACTGGAAACGGTACTAGCTCTTTTCATCCTCTGGTGCCCTTAGTTCTTTAGTTGTAGGCTCGACCACCGCCAATGGTATCAGTATCAGCAGTACAGAATACTGTCAGTTTCAGTCCCGTAGTGTGAACTTCCTTATGGCACGTTCAGCCACTATCTGTCTGGTGAGGAGAATGAATATGGCAAGCAATCAGGCTGTAGCAGGCTTAAAGTGCAGTCGGAATTCCAACAAAGATAAGAACGTGGAAGGACTCAGTGATGTGATTCTTTTTATTCCCCCTTTTTTTTCTACTGAACTAGCCGTCACAGCAGGGACAAGCCCACCGGGTTTCAAACCACCATACTACCTAGATAACCTAAACCTTTGTACATGAATGAATGCACACTCACTACTCCCTATAGTTATCTATCTATCCAGATATATACGAGATCTCCTACCTATAAGTCACCAACTTTATACATACGGGAACAACCCACCAACAAAAAAAAGATCTGTCTTATATGCCTTTTGAGCATGGCACCGGTAGCTCTAATAGCGAAGAAAAGGCGTGCGAGGACCCATAGCTCCATTTCACAGTCCTATCATCTATGCTGTGCAGCATTTCCAACACACTGGACCTTAGCTGTTCTCAGTAGGGGAAATAGCGACTGATAGCCGCATGAAATCATGGAGTTGGCTTCTTCGTTACCTCGGGTTGGGATCTTTCCCCTATAGAAGAGATGGCTCCCGATCATAAGCCACAGTTTGATCATGACTTGCATAAAACATATTCCGGTCGGCCCTGTTTCGTCTTTCGATCTTGGCAAAGTTTTTTCTAACCAGCACCAACTCAGATTTAAGACGGCTCTTCCTTGATAGTCTCAGAGGCAGTTGATGTCAATCTCGCGAGGACAGCCCCAAGATGACTCAGCTGCAATCTTCAAACGAGAAAAAACTTTGACCTCTCCTCTGGCTGAATACAGAGATCTTTTTGCATGGTCTCTTATGCTGCCGGTCCCGATTACTCCTTGGTGGAGTAGCACCGCTTGGTTGTACGGTCCGATGCCAAGCCGGTTAAGCAGGAATCGAGGAAAATGCATCCTTCAGTGTTGAGCTCTTTCGGTTAAAAAAGGCAGAAAGCGAATGCTGGCTCGACCAACCCTTGATCCTAACCCCCTGACTTTTGGTATATTCGAAAAGGAAATGGAGTTGGGGCATCAGCAGGAGTAGAAGAAGATGATGACGCACATCGGCTGGGGGGAGAATGAAAGAATTCGGTTATAAATTCCTATGCTTGCAAGCTACCTATGATTTTCTTCGTCACCAACCATTTCCGGTGACTCAAGCATTGCATCTTTCCCCAAGCCCTTGTCATTTCTAGGATCGGTAGTTCCATCCCCTCCGTCCAGTTCTGCTTCGTATCCCATCGATACCTCCTCAGGCAGGCATAGGAGAGTAAGAGATTAGCCCAATCATCTCCGCCTTGGAATGGGAGCAAACGTTGCTGGGTCGGATTACTCCTCTCTCTCCCTGTATATATAAGGCATGCTGTAATTATGAAAGAGAAGGATCAGGACCTTCTTTCATGGGTGGAAGCTGGCGGCAGGGCTTGCTTAACCGGATAGACGGAATTGGGATCTCTCTCGCATGCAAATCTTTCTATCGGGAAACCCTCGAAACTTCTATGTTCGTTGGATTGAGCGGCGGGATCGGGATGATGAGTATTTTGATAATAAGAAATTACATAATAAGAAGAATAGAGAGACCAAAAAGAAAAAATGGCAAGAGAAAGATATTGTATATAGATGGAGGAAAAAATAACGATGTGGAAAACAAGACAGGGATTTTGTACAATGACACTGTACAACAATTTAAAAAAGGGATGTAGCGCAGCTTGGTAGCGCGTTTGATTGGGCTATAAAATTTGGAAGAGTTTAAATCCTGTCATCCCTACCCATTACTTATCGTATGGGCAGTAACGAGGGATCAATTGAGATCGATGAAAATTGGACAAAATTTGGCGTTTAATTAGACTATATGCATGCGGTACAAAAATCATCCTTTTCTTTACTGCTTTATCTCCTGTCGTAAGAAAGCGCTCTTAGTTCAGTTCGGTAGAACGTGGGTCTCCAAAACCCGATGTCGTAGGTTCAAATCCTACAGAGCGTGATTCTGTTCTTGTTATGTTATGTCGAAGAAAAATAAAATAACTTAACAAAGTGGAATTGCCACTTTCATTTGACCTCCTGCAGATCTATGAGAATAAAATGTTTTTTTGGAGCCCCAACCAAGTTCAAGGTAGAAATTCTTTTCATACCTAACGATTTTCCACAAAGTGGTGACGAAACGTATAACTTGTACAAATCTTTCCATTTGAACATTCGATCCGATCCATTCGTTCGTAGAGCTATTTACTCGATCGCAGACATTTCTGCAACACCTCTAACAGAGGAACAAATAGTCAATTTTGAAAGAACTTATTGTCAGCCTCTTTCAGATATGAATCTATCTGATTCAGAAGGGAAGAACTTGCATCAG
>WSSedL1CaDRAFT_10001860_pt1 | contig 11584 bp, 11 predicted proteins | sample WetSurSL1Cattail_FD_9464 | JGI IMG/M metagenome (IMG submission 9464)
AGGGGGAACCACCCGTTCCCATCCCGAACACGGCAGTTAAGCCCCTCTGCGCTGATGGTACTTGTCGGGCGACCGGCTGGGAGAGTAAGTCGTTGCCAGGATTAATTTTTAAAAAGACTTCGGATATTTTTCCGGAGTCTTTTGCTTTATTGTTGGAGTTGTGGAGGGCACCATACGTTTAAATTTCAAACTTCATATATTCCCATGGTACCTGTCGGGCGACCGGCTTGGGGAGGTTCGCGCCTGTTTTCAGGCGCGAGTCGTGTGCCAGGATTAATTTTTAAAAAGACTTCAGATATTTTCCGGGGCCTTCGGTTTTAATAACATGTTTCCAGCTAAAAATATGGTAAAATAACAGGGAAGCTATTAGCTGATAAGGAGAGATACTTGATGATCCATTTACCTAACGAAAGCCGCTATTTAGAAATGAAGTACAACCGCTGCGGTAAAAGCGGATTAAAGCTTCCTGCAATATCATTGGGCCTTTGGCATAATTTTGGCGGGGTTACCTTATTTGAAACCAGCCGGGAAATGATTCACAAAGCCTTTGATCTAGGGATCACCCATTTTGACCTGGCCAACAATTACGGACCTCCGCCCGGTTCAGCAGAAGAAAATTTCGGGAAAATTTTCAAACAAGACTTCCAAGCCTATCGAGATGAGCTGATTATATCTTCGAAAGCCGGATATACAATGTGGCCCGGACCATACGGTGATTGGGGTTCTAAAAAATATTTGGTTGCAAGCTTAGATCAAAGTCTAAAACGAATGGGCCTGGAATATGTCGATATATTCTATCATCACCGGCCGGACCCGGAGACACCGCTTGAAGAAACCATGGCAGCCCTAGATTTAATTGTGCGTCAGGGGAAAGCGCTTTATGTCGGTCTCTCCAATTATAAATCGAAACAAGCGAAAGAAGCGATTGCCATCTTAAAGCGTCTGGGGACCCCTTGCGTAATTCATCAGCCTTCCTATTCCATGTTCAACCGGTGGGTGGAGGAAGATGGACTACTCGATGTGCTGGAAGAAGCAGGAGTGGGAAGTATTGCTTTTTCTCCATTGGCCAAGGGTTTGCTAACCGATCGCTATTTAAATGGTATTCCGGCTGATTCCAGAGCTGCCAGCAGCAGTGTCTTTTTGAAAGAGGAGGATATTACCGAGGATAAAATAAAGAAAGTAAGGCAGCTCAATGAATTAGCAGCTTCCCGGGGTCAAAGCCTGGCGCAAATGGCATTGGCCTGGGTATTGCGCGGCGGCCGGGTGACTTCCGTATTGATCGGGGCAAGTAAAGTGCGCCAAATCGAAGACTGTGTGAGAACCATTCATAAGCTTGAATTTTCCAAAGACGAACTCACTCGGATTGAGACCATATTGAAATAATCCATTTACTAAAAACCGTTTCGCCAGGAACGGTTTTTAAAGTTCCAAGGAACGGTTTTTGAGTTCCAAGGAACGGTTTTCAAGTTAATTAGAGTATGCTGAAAAGCTGATAAAACGGAAAAATGAATGAGGTAATGCAGGAACTTTGCGCTCCACCGGGAAATACCTATATCAAAACTCGCAAGGAGGACAATACATGCATAATTTGGCACTCTTTCAAAATTTAACCTTTCCGGAAAAGCTATTATGGTTCATCGGGCTTTCGTTCGCCGGTTGGGTACTAACCAAGCTCATATTACTGATATGGATCAAACTGATTATGCCTTTTGCATTAAAGACTGAAAGTTCCCTTGATGACCATTTAGCGAAGAATTTATATAAACCTGTATCACGCTTGATGGTATTAGGCTCAATATATTTAGCGGCAAATCTTACCATTGCTTCGGCTAAAGAAGCAATGGCTTATGTGGATCCAGTTGAAAACGTATTATATCTTGTATTGGTGCTTTTATTAGCAATGCTGGTCGATGCTGTTTTTAAGAGTCTTATTAATTGGTATATTCAGGATATTTCCTCTAAAACGGATTCGTTACTTGATGATACGCTCTTTCCAATAATTCGCAAAGCGGGAGCGGTGATTATTTATTTCATTGCAACCACTGTAATACTTGGCCAATTCAAAGTAAATTTGACGGGATTTCTGGCAACAGCCGGGGTTGCTTCGCTGGCTATTGCTTTTGGTGCTCAAGAAACATTAGCCAACGTTATTTCCGGCATCAGTATTTTAATTGACCGTTCCCTTCATGTCGGTGAACGGGTAGAACTACGGGATGGCTTAATAGGAGATGTATTGGAGATCGGGCTGCGTAGTACCCGTATTATGTCTCTTGATAAACGCTTAATTATCGTACCTAATAAAGAATTGGCCGGTAATCGCCTAATCAACTGGAGTCAGCCGGATACGGCCACCAATATTAAGCTAAAAATTGGGGTGGCTGTGGATGAAGATCTGGAACGGCTAAAGAAAATAATTTTAGCAGTATGCGCCAAAGAGCCGATGCTCTCCAAAAAAACACCGGCTGCAGTAGTATGTACGGGTTTCGGCCCTTATTACATTGAAATGTTGATTATTGCAACTGTGGATGATTGTCGTACCGGCGGTAGCGCAACCGATAAACTGGTAATTGGGCTGCAGGAGGCGTTTAAACACGAAAAAGTCTCAATGCCTTTCCCGATGCAACAAATTATGTTAGAAAAATAGTTTTATCTAATGCATCTCTCGATCGATGAGAATATGAGGAAACAAAAGGCCGGCAAAAGCTGGCCTTTTGTTATGAAAAGAGAACATTATTAATAAAAAATTCACTTGGCTTAAGACGAAGCAAGCAACATCCCCATATTATGAGGTAAAGAGGAAGACCCTCGTAATGCAAAGGAGGATTACTATGAGCTGTTGCTGTCATGGATTCTCACAAAATCAGATTACTACATTGACGACTGAACGTCTAAAAGTTCTAAAAGTAATTGGTGAGGTCGTCGGTCAAGTAGTCGTTGAAAATTGTATTCCACTTAATGCGGTAAAAATCGACCACATTGATGCCAGTATTAAAGATACCACCGATCATGTGTTTGACGATAAAATCGTAAAACAGGGAATTATTCATAAACAAGTTTTTTATGTTGATCCGGCGGGAATCGTTCATGAGATTGGTGAAAACATACCGTTTATGCTGGTGGTTGATATTCCAGGGGTAAAGCGTGAAAATCCATTCCTAGAGATTGAAAATATTCCATTATGTATTGAAACAGATCATGTGCTAGTTCCCGCAACCTGTCATGAACCGGGGGAATTAAAGCAAAAAGTTGTAGCCAAAATCCTGGTAAAGGTTTCGGAATGGGTCCAACTGGAAGTAGTAGTAAAACCGAATTTTGGATGCAAAATCAATTCGATGAATACCATCATTATTCGAAGTTAAGAATAAAAAAGAGCAGGTAATGTGTTGATTATATAAAAAAGGACCGCCGTGAGCTTTTTAACGGCGGCCTTTTTCTTTGGGCCCTTTTACTAGCACAAATTGAATATAACTGATATAATTTTATTAAATGCATAAGGGAGTGATTGCGACGGGGAATGAAATTATACCGGTTGAAATCATTGAAGAACCTTTTGAAGATGAAAGCCTGGAGCTGGAATTATATAAATCTTTGTATTTTATGAAAGACCGTTTTGAGTTCATAGAGCGAGATGAAGCAGGCCTAAAAGTGCGAGTCCGGGGCAAATTGATGCGGGACGAGTTCCCTTATGAAGTCGGCTATGTGGTGGTTAGTGATTATGATGAGCGGAAGTATCTGGTAACTCGAATCGACCCGGAAAATTCATTTATTTGGTTTGGCAGCTGGGAGTAGAGTCCGGATATGATTGGTGAACCCGCCATGTAGGCGGGCTTTTTTAAAAATTGGTTTTAATAAAAAGTGTGCTGGAGTTTAAAATATGGCTTTAGGAAAAACTGATTTCAATAGGGATAAAATTATCATTAGTCTCACGAAGAAAGGTTCTATCCTTGCAAAAAAGCTATCCGCATATCTAAAGGCCGATCTGAGGGTGCCGCGACGGTATGCAACTGAAGAAGAACAAGGAGCGGTTTATATTGGCCCGGTAACTGAGGAGATTCAGGAAGCTTTTATGAAATATTCAACTTTGATATTAATCATGGCGGCAGGAATTGCGGTTCGCAGTATGGTTCCGGTTATCCGGAATAAGCAAGTCGATCCGGCGGTATTGATTATTGATGAAGACGGACGTTTTGTAATTAGTTTACTGTCCGGGCATTGGGGAGGAGCCAATCAGTTGGCGGGTTCCTTAGCCAAATATTTGAAAGCCACCGCAGTAATTACCACGGCATCGGATATTAACGAGTTGCCAAGCTTGGATTTACTTGCCGAAGAGCATAAATTGGGAATTGATCATCCCGAGCTGGTACCCAAATTCACCGGGGCGATTGTTAATGGTGAGCCGGTTGTGATTTGGGATCATTGGGGAATCGATTTGGCTTGGCCGGAGAATGTGCGGTTGGTACAGGATAGACAACCTCAGTTTACTCCGGAAGAGAAGATGTTGCTAATCATCGGCTACCGGGAAGTCTCGGCGTTGACTTCAGGTGTATTAACGTTAGCGCTCCGCCCGGTTTGTCTTACGGTGGGAATCGATTGCTCTCAAGGTATCTCGGGCGCTCGAATAGCAGGAGCAATCCGTCGTTATTTTCGGGAACATTATTGGTCGGTCCGGAGTATTCGTGCGATTCATGTTATTGATTTAAGGCAGCAGGAACCGGGCATCACTGAAGCTTGTAAGGAATTGGGCGTACCGTTGGTTACTTTCACCAAGCAGCAATTGCAAAAAATGACCCCGGAGTTGAAAAATGGACAAAATGTTTTCGATGCGCCTGAGTTAGGCGAAGTAAGTGAACCGGCAGCATTATATGGAACTAAAAATGGCAAATTAATCGGGCCAAAGCAAAATATGGGCCAGATAACAGTAGCAGTGGCTTTAGACCACTCTCAATAGTCAAAGATTAGCTTGCAATACAATGGGGTGGCGGTTTTCGGCATTTGCAATACAATTAAAGGAGCGATTTGATGAAACAAGGCATAATTCAAGTTTATACGGGTGACGGAAAAGGGAAGACCACAGCTGCAATTGGATTAGCAGCCCGAGCCTGGGGCAGAGGCATGCGGGTGAAAGTTTATCAATTATTGAAAGCGGCAGGGACTTCAGGTGAGCATTGGGCATTTATGGTGTTTGACCCACCGCTTCCGATTTATGCCTTGGGTACGGGTGAGTTTATTTTTACTCGGAAACCAACTCCTCTTGAAATTGAGCATGCGGTCAAGGGTTGGGAACTAATTGAAGAGTCTATCCTTTCCAATGGGAATGATCTGATTGTGATTGACGAGTTGAGCCATGCGCTGAACATAGGGCTGTTAGATGTCAACACGGTAGTATCAACTCTAATGAAAAAACCGGCCGGTCTTGAATTGGTTTTGACAGGCAGGGATATGCCGCCTTCAATTTTAGAATTGGCGGATTTGATCACTGAGATGAGGATGGTAAAACATCCTTATCAACAGGAGTTTCAAGCTAGAGAAGGGATTGAGTTTTAAAATTGACAGCTAAAATTGGAGCGGACCCGATGTTGGAAGGTAAGGCCGGAATTTTATATTTGGTAGCTACACCGCTTGGCAATCTCGAAGATATAACCCATCGGGCATTGAGGATCTTGAGTGAGGTAGATTTGATCGCTGCCGAAGATACTCGCCATACCTTAAAACTATTGAATCATTTTCAGATCAAGAAAAGTTTAATCAGCTACTATCAGCATAATGAAAGGGAACGAGCTGACCAGATTGTTGAAAAGATTTTAGCCGGCGCAAACGTAGCTTTGGTGTCCGATGCCGGAATGCCCGGCATCTCCGATCCGGGTAATCTTTTAGTAGCTGCGGCAATTGAACGGGCAATCTCGGTAGTGCCGATTCCAGGAGCTTCAGCTGTGATTACCGCACTGGCAGCCTCGGGGTTAGATACGGCATCCTTCTGGTTTGTTGGTTTTTTGCCCCGTAAAAAGAAGGATCAGAGTATGAAGTTGGGTGAGATGGTAAAATTCCAAGGCACCTTGGTTTTTTATGAGGCGCCGCACCGCTTACTGGCGACCCTGCAAAACATCTACCAGGTGTTAGGGGAGCGCCGGATAGTGGTGGCACGTGAGTTAACCAAAATCCATGAAGAGTTTTTGAGGGGCAGTTTGTCTCAAACGCTTGAAAAGCTCTCGGCAAGAGAGCTGAAGGGTGAATTTACAGTGCTGGTTGAAGGAATGAGTCAGAATGTTAAAAATTGTCAAAATTCGACAAATATCGACATTCAAAACTTATTTCAAATGAAGATTACCAACCAATCCTCATTAAGAGACCAATTGAAAGAGATTGCCGCTTTAACAGGGAAAAGCACTAAAGAATTGTATCAATTATATTTGGAAACTCAAAAAAAAAGAGGAGGGAGTTCCTCCTCTTAGCAAGCGCCTTTCATTGATTCCAAACAGGACTTACAGATATTTTTCTCCTTGAAATTTTTGATGCCGTCCGCGTTTCCACAGAAGATGCATGCTGGCTCGTACTTCTTTAAAATGATCTTCTCGCCATCAACATAAATTTCCAGGGCGTCTTTTTCATCAATCTGAAGCGTACGTCGTAATTCAATGGGAATTACAACGCGTCCAAGCTCATCAACTTTACGTACAATCCCGGTGGATTTCATCATTTTGATTGGTCGCTCCTTTCGTTAAAATTCGACATAGCAAACAAACTCATTATACCTATATTTGCATGCAAAGTCAAATTGATCCAAAAAAATTTACTTTCAATTAACAAAAGGGGATTCACTTGACAAACAACGGGTAAACCTTTATATTTAGAGAAATAATATAATTATAATTGGTTAAAAGACGATGAAGGGAAAAGTAACCGTTAACTTAGTACTAGAGAATCGGGGAGGGTGGAAACCTGATCGCGTTAACGTTGAAAATGATCCCGGAGTTTCCGTTTTGAAGTATGAGTAAAAACGGACGCATGGTTCCCGTTACGAACTCAGGAGTCTTCCCTCGCGCGCATTAAGGGAAGTGAACTGGGGTGGTACCACGAAGGATAACCTCTCGTCCCCTACGGGATGAGGGGTTTTATTTTTGGGCAATTATGCGAAAATTAAGAATTGAGTAATAAAACAAGTTAATTTGCAATAGCCATTTTAGCTTACAGCGTCCATTGAATAAAGGAGGAGATTGACGATGGGGAAATATTACATTACCACACCGATTTATTATCCCAGTGATAACTTGCATATCGGGCATGCCTATACGACCATTGCTGCAGATGCATTGGCTCGCTATCACCGCCAAATTGGCGATCAAGTCTGGTTCTTAACCGGCACTGATGAACATGGTCAGAAGATTCAAAGAAAAGCAGGGGCTGCCGGAGTGAGTCCTCAGGCTTATGTCGACGGAATAGTAGCCAATATTAAAGATTTATGGCAAAGACTACAAATATCCAATGATGATTTTATCCGCACTACCGAGAAACGACATGAAAAAGCCGTCCAGGCTATCTTCGAACAGTTATATCGACAAGGCGATATTTATAAGAGTGAGTATGAAGGATGGTATTGTACGCCCTGCGAAGCTTTTTGGACGGAGCGTCAACTCAAAGAGGGAAAATGTCCGGATTGTGGCCGCGATGTGGAGTTGGTCAAAGAGGAAAGTTATTTTCTCCGGGTATCCAAATATGCGGATCGTCTGATCAAACATATCGAAGAAAACCCCGAATTTATCCAGCCCGTTTCCCGTAAAAATGAAATGGTGAATAACTTTTTAAAACCCGGCTTGGAGGATCTATGCGTCTCCAGAACCACGTTTGATTGGGGTATCAAGGTTCCTTTTGACAGTAAACATGTGGTATACGTATGGCTTGACGCTCTTTCCAATTATATCACCGCATTAGGCTATCCGGAAAAGACCGACTTATATTGTAAATATTGGCCGGCCGATCTGCATTTGGTGGGTAAGGAGATTGTTAGATTTCATACCATTACCTGGCCGATTATTTTGATGGCATTGGGACTGCCGTTACCGAAACGGGTTTTTGGCCATGGCTGGTTGGTGCTGGATGGCGGGAAAATGTCCAAATCTAAAGGGAATGTGATTGACCCGGTATTGTTAATTGATAAGTATGGTTTAGACGCCATTCGTTATTATTTATTGCGGGAGATTCCGTTCGGTTCCGACGGTTATTATACTGAAGATGCCCTAATTCTGCGGATTAACACCGATCTGGCCAATGATCTGGGGAATCTGCTGCATCGAACCCTTTCGATGATTGAAAAATTTAACCAGGGAGTTGTACCAAGCCCCGGCACTTATCAGGATTTGGATCAACAAGTGATTAAACAATCCCAGGAGAGTTTGATCGAGCTCAAAGCGGCAATGGAGAAATTAGAGATCAATACCGCCCTGGCAGCTATTTTTAAATTAGTCAGCCGAGCCAATAAATACATTGATGAAGCTGCACCGTGGGCTTTGGCAAAAAACCCTGATTTGCAGGAGCGTTTACATACCGTGCTTTATACCATGAGTGAAACTTTACGGTTGGTCGCGGTGTATTTAGTCCCGTTTTTAGTAGAGACTCCGGCCAAAATATGGGAACAATTGGGACTTAGCGGTTCGCCGAGTAGCTTGGAGTATAACGATGCTATTAAATGGGGTTGGTTGAAACCGGGGGTCCAAACCCGGAAGGGAAATCCGATTTTTCCTCGGATTGAAGTGGAAAAACCAAAGGAGGAACAACCTGTGGAACAGAAAATCGCAGTACCGGAAAAATCTCCGGCGACCCAGGAAACCGGGCAAATTACGATTGATGAATTCTCACGTATTGATTTGCGAATTGCCAAGGTAATTGAGGCCGAAAAGGTAGAAGGGTCCGACAAATTACTTAAATTGAAAGTCAAGGTTTTGGGTGCGGAACGTCAGATAGTGGCCGGGATTGCCCAGCATTATCAAGCCAGCGATATGGTTGGCAAAGAAATTGTAGTGGTGGCTAATTTGAAGCCTGCCAAGTTACGGGGATTACTTTCCGAAGGTATGTTATTAGCCGCTTCCAACGATCAGGGGCAATTGGCCTTGGTTACTCCTGAATCCATGATTGGCGAAGGCGCTAAGGTAAGATAATGTGGATTGACAGCCATAGTCATTTAAATGATCAAGCATACCAGGATGATTATCCGGCGGTTATTAAAGCGGCGGTTGATAATGGGATTACAGCCATGTTGGTCGTGGGCTACGATCTGGATTCATCCAGGCGGGCCATTGCGTTAGCTAAGGAGTATCCAATGATTTGGGCTACTGTGGGAGTTCATCCTCAGGATGCCAAGTCATGGAATACCGATGCTGCCGCAGAATTGACCGGGTTGCTCGCTGAGCCCAAAGTGGTGGCGGTAGGAGAGATTGGACTGGATTATCATTATCTTGATTCATCAAGGGATGAACAGCTTAAAGCCTTTCTGGAACAAATACAACTCGCCAAGGAGTATAATAAACCAATTATTATTCATGACCGGGAAGCTCATCAAGATACCTATACCGTATTGAATGAGGGAAAATTAGGCCCGGCAGGCGGCGTAATGCATTGTTTCAGTGGAAGTCGTGAGTTGGCGTCGGGATTCTTAAAATTGGGTTTACATATTTCTTTTGCAGGACCTTTGACATTCACAAATGCCGAGAAATTACGAAGTGTGGCTGCTGAAATACCGCTTAACCGGCTCCTTGTGGAGACTGACTGTCCGTATTTGACGCCTCATCCTTTTCGGGGCCGCCGTAATGAGCCGTTACGGGTGGCATTAGTGGGGGAAAAACTGGCTGAGGTCAAGCAATTACCGGTTGACCGGGTAATGGAGGCCACCATCGCTAATACTAAAGCTTTGTTTAGGATTTAGGAAACTATTTGGAAATTCGATAATATTTATGTAAATATAAGGAAGTCTGGTCATGACAAAGAAAGATCAACAAGATAAAGAACGGGCTATGATAATTGCTTATCCGCTCAACGACGCCCTCTATTTAAATATCACCAATCGCTGTACCAATAATTGCCGTTTTTGTATTCGGGAAACAGCCGGCGGCGTGGGCTACAATCTCTGGCTCAAACAAGAGCCGACTGCAGAGGAGATTATTGCGTTCATTGGTGAACCTACCCGTTACCGGGAGATTGTTTTTTGTGGTTATGGTGAGCCATTGATGCGGCCGGAGGTAGTGGTCGAAGTATCCCGTTATTTAAAAAATTATCCGGTGCGGGTTCGGTTGAATACCAACGGATTGGCGGATCTGTTTTTAGGTTATGATATCCTACCCCAACTGGAGGGGTTGATCGATGTGATATCGATAAGCTTAAATGCCGGGGACGCCCAATCATATCAAGAACTCACCGGGACCGGATTTGGAACAGCCGCTTTTGATGGCGTTTTGAATTTTATTCGCCGCAGCAAACAAGTTTTCCCCAAAGTAATTGCCTCGGTAGTCCGTTACCCGGGGGTAGATATTGAGAAAGCTGCTTCCCTGGCCAATGCCTTGGGGGTTGAATTTCGAGTACGGGAATTTTCGGAATGAATAATTTACAGCAGGATTTTATTGGGAGTTAACGAATTCATCTATAGCTTGGTATTTATCTCAAGAGGGGGGTCAGAATGAAGGTAAAGATAATCAATGGCCGATGGAAAAAGAGATTCCACGATTATATGTACATAGGAATTGGGTCGGTATTGGGCGTCGCTTTATTTGGCTTTGTTTCATATGTTGTCGCTCTTGATCGGGTGGTGCTGCACGTAGATGGGGAGACCTTACAGTACCACACCCTGAGTACCGATGTGGCTGATGTATTACATGAGAAAGAAATTATCCTACGATCAGGCGATATAGTAAAGCCCCAACTGAAAACTCCGGTAACCGAGAATATGCAAATCCAAGTCATCCGTGCTTTTTTAGTCAAAATTAAGATTAATGGTCAAACCACCGAGTTTAACACCGTTGCCAAACCGGTTAAATCGGTTTTAACTACAGCCGGAATAAAGTGCGGTAAGGATGATAAAATTTCACCGGCGCCGGATGTGATGGTCAAACCGGGTGATAAGATTAAAGTTGTAAAGGTTAATACCGCAATCATTACCAAACAAATTACGATCAATCCAGCCACGGAGTATCGTAAAGATAAAGATTTGGAGCGCGGTGAAGAAAAGATCCTAAGCCAAGGTAAACCGGGCCTGGCTGAGCGACAAGTAAAAGTAGTTTATGAGGACGGCAGGGAAGTGAACCGTTACCGGCTGGCGGAAAAATTAATCCGGCCGATGGAAAATAAGGTAATTGCCAGAGGTATTCGTACAGTAATACGAACTTTAGAGACATCAAGAGGTTCTTTCCGTTATATGGAAGTTAAAAATATGCTTGCTACCGCTTACTACCCCGGACCGGAAAGTTGCGGCATATATGCGAAATACGGCCAGACGTATACCGGCAAAAAAGCCGGCTTCGGACTGGTTGCGGTCGATCCCCGGGTGATTAAATTAGGAACTATGTTGTATATCGAGGGATACGGCAGGGCTGAGGCCGCCGAT
>WSSedL1CaDRAFT_10001861_pt1 | contig 11581 bp, 4 predicted proteins | sample WetSurSL1Cattail_FD_9464 | JGI IMG/M metagenome (IMG submission 9464)
GTAGGCGGAGCTAATGTAACAGGCGTTACAATCAGCGGAACCGGCGCATACTCAAACATTACAATTGATCCAGGAACAGGAAACCCTGTTACAGTTAACGGTCCAGTTATTTGGAATCAGGATTTAACTTTGAATTCCGGTAGTGTTGCCGTAGCTGCAGCAACTGATCTTTCTCCAGCAGGTTCTTCTGCAAGAATTATCAGAAATGTAGTTTCTTCAACAGGTATCGATCTTACAGCAGCTGGTTCTTCATTTAATGGAGCTGCAAAGAATTATAGCTTAACGTATAATGGAACATTAACAGGAAACGTTACTATAGATGCTACTATTGGAGCAGAATTAACACAGTATGTAAGTAATTGGACAGTAAGCACAAAAAATACTGGCGCAAATACATATGCTGTAATAATTGGCGTTAGCAAAACTTTTGGCGGAACTCTTGTTATCGATTCTACCGCTATTGTTAACGTTGCTACTACGTTTACTTTAACTTTAAGCGGCGCAAGCCTTACACATACAATTAATGGTAGTTTAGGTACAACTGGAACTGCATTAATTGATATTACTGGCGACAATGTTACAATAAACGATTTAACATATAACCATAGTTTATCAAAAATTGGTAAAATTAAATTTGATGGAAATGTTACAGTAAGCAACATTAGCGCTTTTATCGGCGCTGTTGAAATTGCTGGTCCTAGCTTTAACTTAGGTTCAAATCTTGAAGCTCAGGCTGGCGTTACATATTCAAGCCCATTAGGCGTATTGAATTTTGGAGCTTATAACTTAGCAATAACTACTGCTGGCGATTTTGCTCAAACAGGAGCAGGAACGTATACAGCTAATGGCGGAGCTTTAGTATTAAACAGAGGCACTGCAAATTTAACTTTGGCTAAACCATTGCCGAACTTAAAAGTTGCAAACGCTGCTACTTTAACAGCTGACGCTGAAGTAAGCAACAGCCTTGTTATTGGAACAACAACTTCAGTTGCAACTCCAATTTTAACAATCGCTGCTGCTAATTTAACAGTTAGCGGAGCTAGCGTTAAATTTATTGGTAATACTTCTGCAGCCACTCCTGTTGTAGCTACTACTGGCGCATTAATTATTGCTAAACCTGCTACTTTATTATTAGATATTAAAAATGGCGCTGTTCCTGCTACAGTAACTAATCTTACAATAGCATCTACAGGCTCATTAGCAATTTCTACTGATTACGCTTATGTTCAGACTTTAGAAGTAGCTACAGCTCTTGTACAGCATGGCGATATCGCTACAGCTGGAAATATTCTTAAGTTATCAGGATCTTATACTCCTGACGCTAATAATATTACTTCAACTTTCGGCGGTAAAACACAATTTAACTTAGCTGCTGCAGCTAATTTTGCTCCACAAGCAGCTGGTTTATCTATCGATAATCTAGATGTTATTGCTGCTGCAACAAACAGTACTTCAAAAGCATTTACAGTCGCTAAAAACTTAATTTTAACTGCTGGCGCTTTCAGCGATGGAACAGCTGGTAAGTTATCAATTGGCGATAAAGATACAATTACAGTAGTTGCCGGAACATTAACAAATGTTCCTACATTTGCCGGAACTGTTTCTTTGAATTACCTCACAGGCGCAAATTATACTACAGGTAATGAAGTTCCTGCAACCACAGCTACTAAAGGCGTAAAGAAAGTTAAAGACGCTTCTACATTGGCTAATTTGATAATTAATCCAGGCGCAGCTGCTAATACTATAACATTAGGAAGCGACGCTATTGTTAATTCATCATTACAATTGTTATCAGGTAAACTTGATTTCAATAGTAAAAAATTAACTCTTGCAGATCCTACAGTTACGGCTTTAGGCACAAACGATGTTGACGTAATACTTGCTGGCGGAACTTTGGTTACTGGCAGTATTCCTACAGTATCTTCATTCTATAATCTTACATATTCTACAGGAACTACAACTGGACCAGAATTCTTAAGCGGTTCAATTGATACTCTTACAGTTAGCGGAGCAACAACTGTTATTCCTCTACCTGCAAACACAACAGTTAACGACGTAGTTATCACGGGCGGCGGCACACTTAATGCTTCTACTTATGATTTAACTATTAACGGCGCAATTAACGTAGTAAAAGGAAATGTTACTAGCACAACTGGAACATTAACTTTTGTAAAAGATTTAATTCTTAACAATACTACATTTGCACCTGCTGGCACTGTAAAATTACAAAGCAATCTTACAGTTAATTCAGGCGCAAGTTTTGCTCCTACAGGTTCTGTAATATTTGCTGGAAATGAACTACAGACAATTACAATACCTTCAGGAATAACAACTATTCCTACTTTAACAATAAATCAAACCGTTAACAAAACTAGCGATATCGCTCAGTTAAAAGTTAAAGGCGGAAACTTATCAATTACAAAAGAATTGATATTCATCAATGGTTTATTAGTTCTTGATGATTCTACTCATTATGTATATCTACCTAGACCTGACGGCGCAGCTAATTCAGGACTTGGATTCGATCGTACAGCAGTAGAAAATGGAACAACTAATTATGGTTACATTGTTGGTAATATAGCAAAAGCTGGTAAAGCTGGCGACGGTTCAGGCTCAGTTGACGGAAGATTTGTATTCCCTTCAGGAGCTCCAATTGACACGACTGTTAACGCAAAAGGCGATACAGTTTATAGCGCAGCTTACAGACCTGTAACAATTACATTTACAAACTCATATCCATTAGGCAGCCCTACTACTTTAGTAGTACGTAACGTAAATAGAGGACCTGCAGGTAGTGTTGGTTTCCCTATCACTTCTGGAAATGATGGAACAAATGACGTTAAAATTGGTAAATATGCTCCATATTATTGGGCAATCAATTCTCTACCTTCAGGATTGTCACAAACACAATCATATGACATCGAATTACAAGGAACTAATCTAAAGAGCTCATATAAAGATTATACATCTTTAAGAGGCATCAGAAGATTAGGAACTTCAGAAAATAACAAATGGTATTCATTAAGCGACGAAGGAACAAGCAACGCTCAGATGGGCGGAAAAACTTCAGCTGATACTATCGTTTGGGTTAGAGCTACAGCAAGCGCTGGCGGTATTTTACAGAATGAATCAAGATTCTCAATTGGCGTGCCTGTTCAGGCTCCTGTAATTGGTCTTGCTTCTTCAACTCCAATCGCTGTTGGCAACACAATAACAGTTCCAGAGGGAACAGCTTTAACAGCTAACTTTGGCGCAGTAAGCAGCATCAATGGTACAACTCCTACAATTACTGGTACTATTACTCCTGCTCCAACTAGCAGCAAAGTAGCTCCTGCATTTACTGCTACAGGTTCAAACTTAAGCTTAACCTGGACTCCAGGTTTCAGCGCAGCAGAACAAAATAAAGGCGTTTATGTAGTTGCAGTTACTGCTACCGATGGCGGCGGAACAGCAACAATCTATGATACAATCGTAGTTACAAATACAAATCAGGCTCCTAAATTGGATTCTGTTGTAGTTGCAACAAATGTACTAAAAACAACAATACCTAATGTAGTTAAATACTATGTTTCTGATGCTGATGCAGCTGATACAATTAGCTGGACAACAACAGTAACACCTACTCCTAAAAATGCTCCAGTATTATCTGCAACAACTGGTAAAGCTGTTACAGTAACATTTACTCCTGCTAGCTCTGAAGCAGGCATCGTATTCAAATTACATACAACATTTACCGATGGTAAATCAACTGCAGTATCTGTAGATACAACATTTGCAAAAGTTAAATTAAACTTTGCTTATGGCGATATCACAAAAGATGGCTTTATTCATGCTGATGACGCTTTAGAAGCATTAAGAATGTCAGTAGGATATAAGACATTTAACAATTCAACAGTTGTTTATACAGCTCTTGATACAACATTAGCAGATGTAAATGGAGATAAACTTGTAACTCCTTATGACGCATACAAGATCTTATGGAAATCAGTAAATCCAGATTCATTACTACCTATCGATGGCGGCCCAGCTAAAGCAATCGCTTCATCAGGCAACTTATCATTAGGTAAAATTGCATCAACAACAGAAGCAAATGTTGTTAGCGTTCCATTAACTTTAGACGAAGCATTAAACGTAAATTCATTCAGTTATGAATTGAATTATGACGCTAAATTAGCAGACGTAAAAGTTGACTTAACTGAATTAACAAAAGCTGGATGGTTAGCATACAGCAGAGTTGATAATGGCGTAATTAAAGTAGTTGGCACAGGCGTAACTCCTTTAGCTGCTGGTTCATTAGCTAAATTAAATTTCACAATGAAAAATAAAGAAGCTCAGGTAAGCTTAAACGGAACAGCTTATATTAACAACAATAATGCTCAAACACTTAATACATTAACAGTTGCAGAGGTTCCGACACAATTTGGTCTAAACCAGAATTATCCGAATCCTTTCAACCCGAGCACTACTATTAAATATCAGATTCCTGAAGCTACTCATGTAACATTAACAATCTATGATCTTAAAGGTCAGGTAGTTAAGACATTAGTAAATACTAATCAGGAAGCAAGAAACTATTCAATAGTATGGGACGGAAGAAATAACTTTGGACAGCAACTTGCATCAGGCGTTTATTTCTATAGAATCGACGCTGGCAAATTTAATGCTACAAAGAAACTTATGTTGATGAAGTAAGAAACTGTTTATAGGAAGCAAGATCACAGGATCTTGCTTCCATTATTAAACAGCAGATTATTTTAATTCAATAATAAAGATTTAAGGAAAATAAAATGGTTAAAAATAAAATAAGAATAATAAAATTCCTGTTTGTAGCTTTGGTTTTATTCTTCTTTGGCGGCGGCGTTTCGAACGCGCAGTCAGTGACGGTAAGTCTCCCGGATTTGCAAGGGCAAGCTGGAAAACAGGTTTATATCCCAGTTACTATTAGCTCTGTTACAAATACTCCAATAACAAGTTATGGCTTTTCTGTAGCATATGACGCCACAACTATCGTTTTGGATACTGTTGTTTCAAGCTATACAGATGCAGCTAGCGGAGTTCTTAATACTTCTTTAACTTCTGCTTCAAACTTAACAGTAATATCTGGCAAAGGAACTTCAGTAATTAATATTGGAGCTTACGGAATGACAAGTATTACTACAAATAGTTTGCCATTAGTTTATATTAAAGCTCACTATGTTGCTTCAGGAGTTTCTAATTTAACATTACAGAATGGATATTTCAATTCTGGCAGCCCTGCTTTTGTTGCAGGAACTACCGGAAAAGTTACAGTTGCAAGCTTAACAGTGTCTTTCCCTACAGTTTCTATTGCAGCAAATTATCATAAGGGAGATGTAATTACTATTCCTATTACATTAAACAGCGCTATTAATTCAGCAAATGTTACTTCGTATCAATTTAAATTCAACTATGACACTACAAAAATTAAATTTGCCGCAGATGGCGTAATCACAACAGGCACAGCCAGCGCAGCTGGTCAGGCAGTTGGTAATTTTACTGCTACAGGCAATGCAGGAACAGGTAATGTTGCTTTCGCTCAAGGAAGTGCAATTTCTGCAACTGATACAATTTTATTAAAATTAAAAGCTACTATTCTTCAAAGAACTTCGGCTAATAACCCTATTACTTTGAAATTCACAAGTTTTGTATTTAATACAGGCTCTCCTACTGTAGCTACTTTTGACGGCAGCATTTATACAGTTAACAGAAAACCAACTATCGTAGCAACTCCTAAACCTGCCGCTATAAATGCTGGTTCTGCTTTAACTATTACAGTAGCTGTTGCTGATACAGACGCAGAAGCTTTAGTATCATATGCTCAAAATATCCCTACTGGCGGTATTGTTGCAGCAGCATATAATGCTACTACAGGTAAATTTACATGGACTCCTGACTATACACAGTCAAGAACTGCTCCTTATGTAGTTACTTTTTTTGCTACAGACGGTACAGATACAGTTAGCGTAGCAGATTCAATTAGCGTTAATGGTTATGCTGTTAACGGTAAAATTACATATGCAAATGCAGCAAAAACTCCTGTAAAAAATGTTACAGTTACAATTAAGAAAAGCGATAATACAACAGTAACTGCTGTTTCTGATACTGCTGGAAATTATTCTTTTGCAAGTTTATTGCAGGGAACATATATTTTATCGTATGCAAAAACAGATGAATTTGGCGGCGTAAACGCTTCTGACGCGTTGGCTGTCTTGAGATATTCTGTTGGTCTTGATCAATTATCTGCTATTCAGTTATTAGCAGCAGATGTAAATAACGACGGAAAAGTTAACGGCACAGACGCTTTGATTATAATAAAAAGATATGTTGGAGCTATCTCTTCATATCTAAATAATAAAGCAGACTGGTCATTCCTTGGAACGACAAGCGACACTATTGCAGTAACTGCAGGCGCAGTTACACATAATGTAAACGCTTTAGTTTCTGGAGACGTTAACGCATCATATTATGGTACAGTATCTAAATCAATTGCTTCAAGTTTGACATCTAATTCAGTTGTTAAAATTAGCCCAAAAGCTTCTTTTGAAATACCTGTTACGGCAAGTATGTTAAGCGACTTAGGTTCAATCTCGATGAAAATAGATTATGCAGCTAATTTAGCAAATTTTGCCGGATTAACAGCAAATCAGGAATTGAGCAATATTTCATATTCAAACAATGTAAAAGATGGCGTGCTATCAATTGCATGGGTTGATATGAATGTTGGGAAAACAGCATTAAAGTTAAGTGATAATTCAGTTCTATTTACTTTAAAGTTTACTGCTACCGATAATTTCAAAAATGGTTCAACTTTTGCATTAAAACTTGAAGGAACAAGCGAATTAACTACATCTACAGGCGCTCAGATTGAAAAATCTACTGTTAGCGCTCCTACAGTTGAAGTTGCAGTTCCTGCATCATTTAGCGTAAAACAAAACTATCCGAATCCTTTTAACCCAAGCACAACTATTGCTTATGATATCCCGGTAAGCGGACATGTATCATTAACAATATTCAACTTATTGGGTCAGAAAGTTGCAACAGTATTAGATCAGGTTCAGGAAGCTGGCGCATATAAAATAGTTTGGGACGCTTCTAAATTAGCAAGCGGAACATATATTTATACTATGACAGTAGACGGAGCTAATCAGAAATACGTTTCAAACAAAAAAATGATTCTGATGAAGTAATTCTTATTTAGAAAACAGGTCTGCATGAAAATTGCAGATCTGTTTCTTTTTAATTTATAGTAGTAAATAAAATAAGGTATCTTGAAATGAAAATAATCAAACTGCTTTTGACTATAATGTTTCTATCCTTTGCTTGGGTTACCGTTGGAATTCCGGCTACAGCGGTCACAGGAAGTGGTTCAATTATTGATGGCGTAATAAATGGTCCAAACTCAACAACGGCTAATGCAATAATTAGTATACCCGATACGACAATTGGTATAAATTCAAATGTTAACGTCCCTGTAAATGCAAGTTCTCTTACAAATGCAGGTTCTATAAGCATAAAAATTAAATATGACAGCAGTGTTTTAACATATAATGGTTTTACTAATGTAGTAAGCGGAAGCTCTAACTGGTCGGTTAATGCAAATCCTACTACAGGTATTATCACAATTGGTTGGTATTCTCCTGACGCGGTAACTGCTATAAATGTTACAAGCGGTAAATTACTTGATTTACAGTTTTCATTTAAAGAAGGGGGATCAAATTTAAGTTTTATTACAGCTGAATCTCAGATAACTGATCTTCTAAATGTAACTATTCCTACTACTTTTGTAAACGGAAGCGTTACTGCTCCTAGACAAGTCGCTCTTGGAGTTGTTAGCACATTGAATGTTAACGATACTGTTAAAGTTCCTTTAACTATAAAAAATATTAGTAATATTGGCGCCATTTCGTTAAAGTTTACTTATGACCAATCTGTTGCTACTTATTTAGGTTTGCAAAATGACAGCGTTGGTTTTACAGCCGGCGCAACTAATGGCACAATTGGCTTAGGCTGGAATTCAGCAGACGCTAAACCATTAAAAGTTTCAAGCGGTCAATTAACTAATTTATTGTTTGTGTATAAAGGGGGCGTTTCTCCTCTTGCATTCACAACAGCGCTTTGCGAAATTGCCGACACTGCTTTAAAAACTATAAGCAATGTAAAATATGTAAATGGAAGTATTTCTAAAAATATTAGCTTTGCTTTAGGTAATGTTCCTGGAGTAGTTAATAATGACGTGCTTGTTCCAATTAAAGTTACTAACGTTTCTAAAATTGGTTCTTTATCCTTAGTATTAAATTATGACTCAAATTCTTTAGTATTTAAAGAAATTAGAAATTTTAGCGGAGACGCTTCACAATTATCTTCAAATGCCGCTGCAGGCGTTTTAAAGATTGGATATGCAAATGTTAACCCTGTAAGTCTTGTTAATAACAAATTACTTGATGTAGTTTTTACATATAAAACAAGCGCAATAGCTCATGTTAATTTTGTTTCTGCTCAAAGCGAAGTAACTGATACTAATCTTACAAAAATTACTGGTATTACTTATATTGACGGTAGCGTCTATCCAAACAGTAAACCGGCTTTTGTAACTGTTTTGAAAGACACTACAATTAATGAAAATCAATTGTTAAATTTTGTATATAAAGCTGTAGATGTTGATCCATCTGATACAGTAAAATATAGCTTATCTGGAGCTCCTACTGGCGCTACAATTAATGCTACTACTGGCGCTTTTGCCTGGACTCCTACTTATGCTCAGTCTGGCGTTTATACAATCAAAGTTCTTGCTTCAGACAGCTATCAGGCTGACACTACAAGCGCAACTGTTACAGTAAAAAATGTTTATAGAGCTCCTGTTTTTACTGCTGTATTCAGAACAAAAACTATTTGTGCAGATAGTACATATTCTTTTCAGTATAAAGGTAATAGCCCTGATGGAAAAGCTGTTTACTTTTTAATAGTAAAAGCCCCAACTGGACTATCTATTAATGCAAATACTGGTTTGATGACTTGGAAACCGACTCAAAGTCAGGTTGGAGCTCAAACTATAATGATTGGCTTAACAGACTCTACAAGCACAACAGTTGATACTAGCAATATTTCTGTTTATACAGGAGTTATTGTGGTTCCAGGTATTCCAACAGTTTATTCATTAAATCAAAATTATCCTAATCCATTCAACCCTTCAACAGTTATTAATTACTCTATTCCAAGAGCTTCTAATGTATCTGTTAAAGTGTTTAATATAATTGGACAGGAAGTTGCTACTTTGGTAAATCAATACCAGATTGCAGGCAATTATTCTGTTAATTTTAACGCATCTAAATTAACTTCTGGTATTTATTTATATAAAATATCAGCTGATAAATTCTCTTCTGTAAAGAAAATGATGTTAGTTAAATAATTGGATATAGAAAATATTTCTAGAATAAAACCCGGTTTAGCCGGGTTTTATTTTTTTAAATAGTTGATATTTTAATTATTGCATTATAAATTGAAAACAAAAAACTCTGTCTTATGAAAAAGCTATTTTTGTTTATATTTATATTTATTACCACTGTTAGGGTTTTCCCTCAAACTATGCTTTCTATTAAAAGCTTGTATAACCAACAAAACAACACAAATATTTCAGTTAAAGTCAGAGCAAATTCTCTTACTAATATTGAAGCTATATCGCTATCAATTAAATATGATACTACCATTATGAAATATGATAGCATTTCTAGCAATATTGGCATGTTAAGTAATGCGTCTAAAGGCGTAATAAAAATTGCATGGATTGATTTTTCCGGAGGGGCTAATCCTCTATCAATAATTAATGGAGATTTTTTTAATCTCAACTTTACATATTTGTCTGGCGCTTCAAAGTTAGAATTTTACAAAACAGATTGCGAATTAAGAGACATAAACGATAGCATCGTTTATGTGCAGTATTCAGATGGGGTAGTTACTAGTGAAATTAATTCAGTAAACGTTGATAGTAGAAATATCGATTTATTTTCATTAAAACAAAATTATCCAAATCCTTTTAATCCTTCTACAATGATTGGGTTTACTTTAAAAAAGGCTTCGCGCGTAAGGCTTGTAATATTTAATTTAATTGGCGAGAGAATTTCGACATTGATTGATAAAGAAATGGGAGCAGGAGAGCATAATGTATTATTTAATAGCAAAAATATAAATTCGGGAATTTATTTTTACAAATTGGAAGCGGGGAGCTATTCAGAAACAAAAAAAATGATATTACTAAAATAAAGCGAACTATAATTTAAATAAAACCGTCCTATATTGTATACGTAAAAAAATATAAATTATACATTCGTTAAAACTACTTATCATTAATTATTGCAGCTAATATATAAATATAACCGATTAGATAAATAATTAAACAAATTGAAAAAATATTCTCTAAGTTGAATTATAAAAAAATGGCATATTATTTGTTATTTGCAAATAAAAAAAGGAGGATAGGATGTTAAGAAAAATTATTTACTTTTCAGTTATTAGCATTTCATTATTATGCAATCCGCATTCGTTTGCTCAAACAGCAGATACTACAGAATCTGAAGATAGCTTTAAAGACGATAATGATTCTACATTCAAGTTTGTTGACGAGAAATTCAACTTTGAGGAATTTGAAGGTAAACCCGCAATTGATATAAATTATGGGTTTTCAAAAGTCTCAATTGATAAAGTAGCAGATAAATTTGCAAAAACTAATTCTTTGGAAATTCGTTTAGGCTATAAAAAAGAACACGATTTTATCCAAAATGACAAACTGGAACGCTATAATTTTGACTATTTCACATTTTCAAATACATCAACTGATTTAGCAAGCGGTAATGATAATAGCAGCGATTTGAGATCGCGTATGTGGCAATTTGGTCTTGGATTTGAACGGGGTTATGGATACAGAATTGGATCGGCAGCCATAATTCCATATCATGCATATGGAATTAATTGGTCAAGATTAGAGATGCAGGATTTTTCTCAAAATGATTTTGATAGACAATATATTGATTTATTTGATCAGTCGTTTAGATTCGGTACTATGGTCGAGGGGGGCGTAAAAATTAAACTGATGCAGAACATTTCAATAAACGCAAGCTACCAGCGAGAAGAGATATCGCCAAGAGTATTATTTTGGAAAGAAAGCGGTAGCGCATTAATCTATTTTATGGGGCAAGGGATTTTAGACCATTTTATAAGTAACATAAGCGAATCAAGCCCTTATGCGGCTCCGATAGTAAGCTTTGTTTTGAAGAATGCTCTTTCATATGGTTATTATGAATTGAAAAAAGAAAAAACTGCTTGGCCGTTTAATTCAGGAGCTCCATTGAAATATGATACATTCAAAGTTGGCGCGACTTTTATGTTTTAATAAAATTTTAATATGTGATAAAAAGAACAGGCCTAATGTCTGTTCTTTTTTTTTGTCAAATAATTATTAAAATTAAAATTTCACAGCTGTCCAAAATAAAACAGATGAAGAAGAAAAGATTCAGAATAGCTTCATATTGGACAGATTTTAAGATAAGGCAGAATCGAACCCTAATGAATC
>WSSedL1CaDRAFT_10001862_pt1 | contig 11566 bp, 5 predicted proteins | sample WetSurSL1Cattail_FD_9464 | JGI IMG/M metagenome (IMG submission 9464)
TGTCTGTTCAATTTGAGATATTCATTTAGAGACTACGATATATCCAGACATTGTTTTGGTATTGCTGCCTTTGGCGTTTTTAGCTATTAGGCTGACACTGTATTTTCCTGCTTTACTGTACGTATGTGCAGGACTCTTAGCTGTTGAATAGGTCCCATCTCCAAAGCTCCATTTGGTTCATTTCAAGTGAAATATCAATTAAATAAATATGAAAAACTGCAGGATATAGGCCTTAATACAGATAAAATAGCAATATTTATGAAAAAACGTTGCTGTCAAAAAAAATAATTAATGGAACTTACACCCAAAGTAAAATAAAGAAAAAATACCACGCTTGAATGTGATTTTCAATTACAATTATTCCTATATTTTATACATACTACTTAAACATCTAGGAACTAAATGTAAGTTACCCACTCGAAAAAACGAAGAGTCGTAATGACATATTCAACATCTACTAACATCCAATCTCTACTAACTGGTATTCTATAAAACAAATATTTATTAGAATATATTATATTTAGTCAAATTTGTCAGAAATTATATAACTAAATACTATTAAGAATGATGTATTCTATTTGTTATATATATCTTGGAATAATATAAGAATATATACTCATCTAATAGAAAAGATAGAATATATTTTTACTAATTTGATGGTGAGTATACTTTAATGAAAATATATTGAAAACTCTCTCAAAAATTAAATATATTCATAAACAGATTAGGACTTACGCACTTGAAGTATAAAATTAAGTACATTCGGCATTGTGACTGGTGTAGTGTTTTGGACATTTGAAAGTTTAACACTATTGAATTCTCAATCCAACCGCGTAAGTCCTACAGACAAAATAAAAAATAAATAAATTAGTAAACAGACAAAATAAATGAGTGGAGGAAATTTAAATGTATACATCTTTTGAAAGTCTTAGTATATGCGCGACCTTTAATTTGCAATATTTCAAATACGTTTGCTGGTAAACCACAAAAATTGGATGAACAGATAACAGAAAAGAGTGGAGGGAATTTAAATGTATACATCTATTGAAAGTCTTAGTATATGTGCGACCTTTGACCTGAAATACTTCAAATACGTTCACTGGTAAACCACAAAAATTGGATGAACAGATAACAGAAAAGAGTGGAGGGAATTTAAATGTATACATCTATTGAAAGTCTTAGTATATGTGCGACCTTTGACCTGAAATACTTCAAATACGTTCAGTACGGCAGGTCAATCCCTGTTTAAAGAACCTGTTAATACTGATAAAGCCAAAGTACAGAAAATAGAAATTACAGAGTTGCCTGTCTTAATTGCCTCTTCTTCAGGCAACTTAATTTATCATATTTCAGGGATAATACTCTATTTCTTGCACTCTTTGTCAAACGGATGACTTTTTTATATGTATTTTATGTGGATCTTTTTTTTATTTTGCATTAAACCTGAATTTGACAGAAGCATATATTTCACAATGTATAAATAGGCTTCATGATTCTGTTTTCGTAATACAATTCAAAGTTATTTCTTTTTCTTTATGAACGTCAATATTTCTCATTTTTCAAACAACATTGCGCTGATACAATGCGTTTTTTGTGATGGAATACTGTATTAATTAGCAGAATCTGTCAAATTCAGGTTAAAATAAAATACGAAAACCGCTCCAGAAAATTAATGTTATTTTTTCCTTGCTGAAAACGTTAACTTCAATCAATTTTGCATGTATGAATAACTGCTGGAAACAAGCCTTAAAAATAGAAAAATAGCAATATTTTTTGGATAAAATGTTGCTATCTAACACATAAGCAAGTGGTCCATATTCAAACTTTGATCTATGAGTAGTAAACCGTAAAGGAAATTTTGGTGGAAAAAATAATTTTTGTTTTTCTTTATAGCAATGTTCTATACAGGAAAACACAGGAGACGTCATCATTCACATCATCGTCCAATACTGGAAAAATCCAAGTCAACCGCCAGACACAAGATTACCTTAATACAATGCCGTAAGTGACTCTTTCCGGGGCTTTTGCGGAAAAAATCGCTTTTTCCTATATAGTTAGATAAACGTATGTCCGTGCGTATCAGACGACAGACACGCCATAATTATTCTTTTTTAACTATAGCCCATTTGGACAAGCTTCTCAACCACTTAGAGATAAATATCCTCACCTTTTTGAAGACAAGAAGGCAGTGCGCCAATTTTTCTGTAAAATCACAAATATTCCAAAGTTAGTTATTTGAATGTTCAGTCTCAGAAGGCTAGCTTACTCCTCAGAATTCAAAAATTTAACTTAGAATCTATAGCAAATTCGGAACACTGCCAGACAAGAACATTCAGTAGCTGCAGAATACAAACATTTTAGTAAAAAATGTTGCTGTCAAAAAATAAAATTAATAGAACTTCATTGGTCATCGGTTAAGGAATTTCCTTGAGGTAGGTCTCGATTTCAATGAAAAAATCAAGCCCGAAATTTAAACGCTTAACTGAAATCAATACCAAACTCTAGCCAAATATCAATGAACAATCTGACAAACTTTATGGGAATCAATGCAATTGATAGTGATTCGTTCTTAACCGATGACCAATGAATAGAACTTACACCCAAAGTAAAATAAAGAACGAAATATCAAGCTTGAATGTGATTTTCAATAACAATTGTTCCTATATATTATACATGCTACTTCAACATTTAAGAACTAAATGTAAGTTATCCACTTGAAAAATGAAGAGCTTTAATGACATATTCAATGTCTATTAACTGATTTTCTTTAAGATGAGCAGTTATTAGAATATATAATATTTAGTCATACTTATCAGAAATTATATAACTAAATAATATTAAGAAGAACTTATTCTATTATATTTATATGTCTTGGGATTATATAGTCAAATATACTCACCTGATGCAAATACTTGCATATAGATCTCCCCATATACTGATGAGTATACTTAAGAAAAAAAATATTGTAATAAAATTCGAAAAATAAACATAGTTAGTAAACGGATAAAAGAAAGGAGGGAAATAAATGATATTTGCATTTAACTTTAACTTTTTATTTGCAGCTATTGCAGGCATTAACCCACAGTTCTGCTTCGTATTCTAATCTAATAGGCTGAAGGTTAGAACTGAATAGAATTGATTCATCAAAGTGAATGAACAAACAACATAAAAGAGCGGAGGGAGTTTTAATGTTTATATCATTTGAATACCTTGCTATCTGCAAGAATTTCTATATGGAATCTTTCAAATACTGCCAGATTTGTTAAAATCACAAAAATTGGATGAATAGTCAACATATAAAAGAGCGGAGGGAGTTTTAATGTTTATATCATTTGAATACCTTGCTATCTGCAAGAATTTCTATATGGAATCTTTCAAATACTGCCAGATTTGTTAAAATCACAAAATCAGTATGAAGAAGGTCTATAGAAGGATTTACCAGGAACATGATGTTCATGGATTAAGCCCTGATATAGACAATAGTACAGAAAGTAGAACTTACATAGTTTCCTGATGAGCAGGCAACTATATTTTTTATATTTCAAGGATAATACTCTTCTTTTTGCACTCTTTTGTCATAACAGATGACTTCATTATATGTATTTTTTAGCTTCCGATGCCTCAATTGCCTTCTGATTTGGCAAGTTTGCATGTGTCTTCGGTTAAATGAGGAATCGTAATAAATTACGCATATTCCCATAACAGATGTCCAAAATTTAAATAGACTTTTAATGGGAACAGAGTATCGATTTTAGGTAAAGAGGCTAAAATTTGAGGCCAATTTCTGCTACAAAATCGATAGCTTTCAGGCAAGAAAATTCCTTAACCGATGACCAATGGGCAAGTTTATTAATTTTATTAATATGAAATTTTATTTAGGAAAATTTCTTCTTTAAGTCTTATAGAACAGAAGGGCGTAGTTAGATTGTAAAATCAACCTATTTTTCCAGATGAGCAGGGAGCTTCGGGGGAGGTTTCCTGCAATTCGAAATCTCTTTTTTAATTCAGATCTTGTCTGCAGTAGGGTAAACTCCTGAAGGTCCGGAACTTTAAAACAGACCTTGAGGGTTCCAAGCTATATGTATCAGTCTCCAACGTAACTCAAAAACTGTGATTGAAATAACTCAAATTCGGTTTTTTATACTATACATATATATTGATTTCCGATGTAACTCAAAAACTAATTTACTGGGGAAATTATATCAGATGAATTTATTCTCAATGAATTTCTTTAATAAATTATATATCCAATTAATTCCATAACCTAACAACATGGTATTTTTTTTAATTATGCTAATGGCATAATTTCGTAGAAGTAATTCCTATATTATAAAAAATAGAGTTACATCGGAAATGGGTATATATGTATACCTTTAATTATACATCAAAACCAGTATAAAACGAGATCTATAACCTTCTTTGTAATTCTTCAAATCTTATATCTTGTAATATAACCTGCTTGATGATATAAGTATTAGTGATAGGTTTTACGAAATTAACTACCCCTCTTCTTCTCCCTCTTGATATCTTATTTATAGAAAGAATACCAATGGAAGCGAGTTCGCTTATATAATCCCCGACCCTCCTAAGCGTTACCGTATCAAGAGAAATTACTTCAGCTATCTTTAGATATGAACTATAAATTTCAGTGGTCTCTAAGTTGCTTCCTATAATACCATGTCGATGAGTGCAGGCGAAAAGGACTGCTTTGGTCTGTGTTGGAAGCTTCTGGATAATCTCTACCTGTCTGTTAATCTCTACTTTTTCTTTTGCAATTCTTACATCTTGTTCACAGATTTTTAAGCTTTCTCTGAGCTCTGCATTTTCTCCGGAAAGCCTTAAAAGATCCATTGCCTTTCTTGCATCTCCATTCTCTTGAGCGCCAAAAGCAGCACAGAGTGGAATAACAACCTCTTCATATACTTTATCTTCAAATGCTAAATTAGCTCTTGCTTGTAAGATATCAGCAAGCTCTTCTGCATTATATGGTGGGATAAATAATTCATTTTGTCCAATGATGCTTTTTGTTCTTCCGTCTAGGTTATCATAAAATATAGTATCGTTTGTAATTCCTATAATACAGATATTGCTTTGAGTGAACCCACATTCTTTGATCCTGGACAGTTGGTTTATGATGTCCGGGTTACTTAGCTTATCAATTTCATCAAAAATGAGTATAATCGGCATTGGAATCAAATTCACAAGTTCACAGAAATACTCCAAATTTCGGGATATGGANGTACCCACCATCTTATTTTTAAGATCAGGAATTGAATTTATCAGCTCTTGATTAATGTGCCTTAAAAGGGGGCTTGGAGCACTATAAGATTCACAGAAGATGTAAATCACTAGAACTTTGTGTCCTTCTATCTCTGCAGCAAGAGCTATTTCCGATGTAATTAACCTTGTAAGCATGGTTTTGCCTGTCCCATACGTTCCATAGACAAAAACGTTATCGGGAACACTGCCAATCATAACATCTCGAAGACAATTAGTATAAATATCGATAATATGATCTCGGTGTAGAACTTCATCTAATGAGCTCGGATGATGCCCTTTTTTTAAATAATCCTTGTCTCTAAAAATAGTCTGCTTGGAATACAGCTTACTGAGCTTATTTGAGATTACCAAGTTATCACCGGAAATAAAACACTTTAGTCTAATTTCCGATGAATATACTTAACTTTTACTATTTTTTTGTTACATTGGAAATAGGTATATATGGAGTAAAAAAATCAAGGAAATATTGTCGATCTCCAAAAAATAATTCATTTTTTAAGAGTTGTTGAGTTATATTTAGGAAATTAAGTGTGGCTTCAGCTATCTACCAATAAAAATATGTCCTGTAAAGGAATTATTTGTCCTTAAATGGAGCAAAAATTCTTAGTTTCATATTTCAAAGATTTTTAATCCTTATTTTGGATATTTAGTTTAGTATAGCTAATAACAAAACTGAGTGCCATAGTTATAAATAAATATAATTTGTCTAGATATTAAGCCTTTATTCAAACTTTAATGTTGCTTTTAATGGTGAATAATATTTATTTTTTTATTTATTGGATTATTTGAGTATATTTTTGCCTTTAGAGTTCTATATATACACTCATTAGCAAAAATAAGCAATTAAAATCCTTTATTAGCACATAAATAGAGGAAAACTGGTTATTATGTCTTTATTTATATATATACACATTGATTTTTAGTAAATAATTAAAACTGTATTAATATTAATGTACGTCTTACATACCTATTTATTTTCATATCTTATGATATTATCTAAAAAACGTTTATTTGATAACAAGTAAGCTTATTAATAGCGAAAACTAGCGTTTACATATTATGAATATTTAATAAAAATGGGTTGATAGTACAACAACTTCAAAATTGGATCAAATTTGGGGAAAATGGAGAATGAGGACAAATGGGGCAACAAATATTTGATATCCTGAAAAAGGCAGGTTATCTTTTCACAGTAATCTTAATATTATTGACAACTGCAGCAGCAGAGAACAGCAATTCAGTTGACACATCTGCTGACCAGGACCTATTAAACAAAATTACATTTGACAACGGGTCAATCTCAGGAAATACAATTAACGATGTTTCATTGGAAAATGTCGACTTTAACAATGTCATATTTAACAATGTCACATTTATCAATGTCTCAATTAATAATCTCAATGTTACCAATCTCACAGTTAACAATGGACAGGACGCAAAAAGCGCCGTAGATACTACTAAAGTTATCCGTACATTATCGGAAGCCAAGCGCTCTGGTCACAGTAACACGAACACAGCATGCACAAGTACATCAGGAAGTACTGTTGTAGGGAGTACTGCAGCAGTGAGTGCAGTAGCAGGGAGTACCACAGCAGGGAGTACCACCGAAAATAGTGGAGATTATGCAGGGAGTAAAATATACAATGGAACTGATGCAGGAAACACCGTCAATAATGGAACGTACGCAGCAGCAACCTTTAATAATGGGACATATGCAGGAGCAATCTTTAACTATGGTGTATATGCAGGTTCTAGATTTTATGGGGATGACGCAGGAGACACCGTAAATAGTGGAGAATCTGCAGGAAGCACCATAAATAATGCAGACGAATCAGGAACCACCTATAATGATGGTGAGAGTGCAGGCTCCAGAACTTATGAAGGAGCAGGAGCAGGAAGCACCATAAATAATGGGGATGATGCAGGCGCTTACCACAATATTGGGGATGAATCATACGCCTACATTAACAACGGGGATGAATCAGGTGCCAAAAATTATGTTGGGGATGAAGCAGGAAACTTCGAAAATAATGGTGAGAATGCAGGAAGCAGCTATAATGATGGTAGTGTAGCAGGTGGTTACCTTAACAATGGAGATGAATCAGGCTCCAGAAATTATGACGAGGATGCAGGAAACACCATAAATAATGGTGAGAATGCAGGAAGCACCGTAAATAATGGTGGTGTAGCAGGCGGCACATTAAATAATGGGGATGAATCAGGTGCCAGAAATTATGATGTGGGTGCAGGAAACACCGTAAATAATGGTGTGGGAGCAGGAAGCACCATTAATAATGGTGGTGTAGCAGGCGGTTCTATAAATAATGGAGAAATTGCCGGCTCCAGAAATTATGGAGATGCTGGAGGAAACACCATAAATAATGGGGAGACTGCAGGAAGCACCGTAAATAATGGTGGTGTAGCAGGAAGCACCGTAAATAATGGAGTGATAGCAGGCTCTCGAAATTATGGGGAGGCTGGAGGAAATACCATAAATAATGGGGTTGTGGCAGGAAGCACCATTAATAATGGTGGTGTAGCAGGCGGTTCCATAAATAATGGGGAAATTGCCGGCTCCAGAAATTATGGGGAAGCTGGAGGAAACACTGTAAATATTGGTGAGAATGCAGGAAGTACCGTAAATAATGCTGAAAATGCAGGAAGCACCGTAAATAATGCTGAAAGTGCAGGCTCCAGGAATTATGGGGAGGCTGGAGGAAACACCGAAAATAATGGTGAGAATGCAGGAAGCACTAATAATAATGGTGAGAATGCAGGAAGCACTGCCAATAATGGAGAGAGCTCAGGAAGTAAAATATATAACGGGGATAATTCAGGAAATACCATAACCAATAATTACAATACAACCGCATAATGAGCAGAACTAAATACAAAAACGCATACAAAAATACATTGTATCGGTACAATGTTGTCAATAGGACTTAAGCAGTTGCCTGCTCTGCAGGCAACTTTTAAATTCCTTTATTTTTTAAACTAAGGAAGATCTGTTTTAAAATCAATATTGTTTGAGTATTCATCATAGTCCTGGAAGATATGGAAGAATTACTCATTTGTATTCGGTTAAGATACGATCGATAAAAAATATGTTATTTTCGATGCTGTTTCTGTAATCCTATAAATATAAATCGAGATGAATAGATGATTGCAGTAGTCATTTTAAGGTTAACAGATTCCTTAACCGAATACAAATAAAGAACTACTAAAAAAACGCGGTGAAAAAGCCTTATGATAATGTTTTCAGTTTTCCCTGTGTATTTCTTATTTTTTTGCTTTTTGCCTTATTCCTATAGAGTTTTTGAAACAGTAATATATAAATCAGAAGCAGTGGAAAACAATATCAATAGAATACTGCTTCGGAATGTTAAAAATATAACTTCGAAAATTCACTTCTGGAAAGGCTTTATATCCCTTGCTAAAGACGATATAGATAATAGAAATCGTGAAATTATATCTTCGTCATTCCTTAACTATTGATCAAAAGCCTATCCAAAAACCCATTTTTGTTTCCATATTCGTAGGAAGTTCATATTACTTTCCTGATCATTAGCTCAATTAATTATTTAGAAATCGAGACTTAGAAAAGCAATTTTGAGTTTTGGGATTAACTCTAAAAATATATTATATAAATGAAATAAATATTCTGTTCTTTTAAAAAATTGTTATATTAGTCTTCAAGAATTAAGGAAACTCTGTGATAGGCTTTATAGTTAGTCCTGAGATCTGAATTAGAAAATTAACGGATATATAAAGACATAGTCAAATGTGGTAAAATAAAAAATAGGTTAGTGGTAAAGAACCACCTAAGATTGTTTTACTTTAGATGACTCAGACTGTTATTGTCTTTGAATTTGTATATGTCTTTCCATTAGTATCCTTTAAAACTATTCTAACTTTATATGTTCCATGTTTTTTATATGTGTGAGTTCGGTGCTTGCAGTGACATGAAAAGCCGTCCCCGAAATAAAATGTGTGCCCTGCTTCTCTAATACCAGATCCGCAGGTATAAGCAGCTCTCGCAGTCATCGAATTAGGTTTAGTTACAGTGATTTTAACTTGGGAATTTTTGGCTGTTACAGTATTAGTAGCAGCAAATGCTGTAGTAGGCATTATGATTGCAAGAACAAAAAATATAGCTATCATGTGTTTTATTTTCAACGTATCACCTATTCCAATTATTTCAATTTAAGGACTTATGCATTTGATACGAAAAAATCAGAGGAATGTTAATATGAAATATACCTAGAGATTAAAGAATATGAAGTTTTAAACTGTTGAGTTTTCTCAGTTCAACTGCATAAATCAAATTCTATTCAAATGAGAAGTCATACAAACTTTTAGAGTTTCAGACTGTAAGTTTTACTTTATATAGTGGTCGTACCAGCCGTTTACGGTTGACAACCCAAAAATAAACTGGCTAAAATATAAATTTACTTTTAACGCCTAAAATTTTAAAAAAGTTTATTTTGATCAAATAGACTTTTAGAGAGTCTAATTTTTAGAAAAAACCTTGAATAAAGTATTAGGATGTAAATAAGTCTCTAATATAGTTAAATACATGAAAACAAGGCATAAATTAGAATATTATTCAGAAGTGGTTAAATTAAATATTGTTTTCCAGAAACTTAAATATTGTTTTCCAGAAATTCTTCCTATAAATATCTCCCTGATTTTTCACAATAAATATACTGTCATAAATCAGCAGTTTTGGATATAACCTTAGTTTGACAGTATAAATTCCATATAGGATGAAACATCATTTTTTCGTCAAAAATCATTTGACAGCCTACAATAATTTCAACAAAATCACCTCTGATTTGTCAGTTTTTCAACCCAATAACCTCTGAAAAATGAAGGAGTCAAGACTTTTTGTTCCATTTTAGCTTTTTTGGCATATAATTTTTTATGCAGTATAGGATATTTTGCTTGTTATCCATACAATCTATCAAATTCAATACCAAAAATTCGATCAAAAAACAAGAAAAAAATCATCAGAGGATAGAGAATCATCTGTCAAATAGAATCACTAAAAATGGGTCAAAAATTTATGACCATAAATTACTTCTTCATCCTATCAAATAGGAAAACATTCTTTCAACATAAAAATCAAACTGTCAAATTAATATTGTGATGTTAAGAGAAGGGCAACGCATTTTAAGGCTCATCATTAAGTTTGGATCTAGCCTGATGTAAATAATCCAGAAGATCCTAGAACGTTGAGCCCTGAAGAATAGAAAGTCTGGTCCGATATTGTGAAGGTCACCCAAGGAGGAGGATGTAACAGAAGGAAGGAATTATCAATCGAACAGTACAAATTATTTGATTGTTAGGTTGGAAAAGGTTAATCTTTTTTGGGGTTCCAAAATTTACGAACTCTCCGACTCTTTAAACTCGCTATAGATCTTATCAAGGGGTCTGACTGTGTATTTAGAAATCCTGGTCAGGCTCGCCTTTGATATATCATATTAATTCCTTCGGTCTATATCGCTCTATTTCTTCGAGAATTTTCGGTAGACTCTTATGTGTGCTTTTTATTCTGTCCTCTGATAATTAGGGCTGCTCTCCCTGGAGGATTGAATAATATATCTATGCATGAGTGTCCTTCGCTGGGCGTGGGGTATACGGCTCTTGCCATTTGCTACCCTTAACACAATTAGTGTCCTCTTTTGCGTGCCTTCAAAACCCATCCACTTCACTCTTTAACTTCGTTACCATCTACAAAGTAATAGGGGATGTTGAAGACATATAGATCAGATCAACCTTCAAGAATCAACCACTACAATACCAATAAAATATTGTATCAAGAGATGTAAGGATTTTAGGATACGAGTGAGTTAGTGACAAAATAAGCGACAAGTAGTGCACGTGATTTATGAATAGATGTAAAAACCGGGCTGAAAAATACCAAAAATCCGGCGTTTTCGAGCTTCAAAATTTCGAAAATACGGTTTTCTAGCGGAATTATTATTATAATGATTTTTTTTACCCTCTAAAACCTATCTTAATAGATATATTAGGCCCAATATCACTACATAAAGAAAATTAAGATATTATTCAATTAGTTACCAAAATGATACTATTGGAAGAAGTTATCGTTTTTTGGGATATATTAGCCTCTTCTGCCATGTTTATGATTTCATAAATACTCATAAAGACTAAAAAAGCAGAACTTAGGATATAAAAATCAAAAATCTTGATTTTTCTTATTATATTTGTCATTTTATGAAGAAATTGTATTTTCAAAGGGTTGAAACTCCACAATAAAACA
>WSSedL1CaDRAFT_10001863_pt1 | contig 11555 bp, 9 predicted proteins | sample WetSurSL1Cattail_FD_9464 | JGI IMG/M metagenome (IMG submission 9464)
TGGTCCGGATGTTTCAGGATCACATCCACTTTGGTTCCGGTGATTCCCATTTTCACGGCTTTGTTGATTTTCATTTCATACTCCGAATCAACTGGGAGCTTTCCCAGTTCCTGGAGTAAATAATCTTTATCCACACCCAAATCCAGCAACGCTCCTAAGTTCATATCGCCGCTGATACCGCAAAAGCAATCATAATATAATACTTTCAAATTCATCGCTCCTTATACCTGGTATACGTTATACTTCCCAACTTTTCTAAAAGCCGCCCAAACCGGCTTTCAAAAAGCATTGAAAATTGGCAGTTCGTTGATGACCCATAGAAACGAAGCTCAATTTTTATCCCAAACCTTCTACCTAATTAGCTATAACTCTGTATGTTCCTGCCCTCCAAAAAATTATTGGCATAGAAAGTTTCCTTTAAAAACAAATGAAGTGAAAATTACGGAGTGGTCAATGGGCGTTTTGGATCAAGCATTGATGAAAACAGAGCTATTATTTTAGTATATTACCTAGAGCCCACTCGAAGTCAACAGCTAAATAAGTCCATTGATTATAGTGTGCCTTAACCTATATAATAATGTTAAACCCTATACATTCACTTACTCTAAAAAGGAGATTCATTGAATATGTCGGATGCACTAAAAAAACCGGTCTATGGCTCCATCAATGTCCCGCTGGCCCTATTTTGGTCAAAACCCAGCGAAGATGCGGTTTGTAAAAATAGCAGTAATCAGGCGGCTCTCCATACAGCCGTTTGGTCAGAGGACTTAAGTACCGACGAACGGCTCTGGCTGGTCGGTAAAGTCGATACAACTGCGCTTTATGGTGAACGGCTGCTTATCTTGGAGCGACAGGGGGAGTGGCTTAAAGTGGTCGCTGTCTCCCAACCGACCAACCAAAATTCGCAAGGCTATCCCGGATGGGTCTTGGCTAGCCAAATCGGCTGTGATTCCACTTATTTACGTGAACAGGTAAGCTTGACTGAGGCAGTCATTATGATTCCAAAGGCTAGCCTATTCTCGGACCCGGCACTAACGGATGCACGCATCGTCCTGAGTTACCAGACCAGATTGCCCATTATCGCTGAGAGCGCATCTTCTGTCAAAGTACGTTTACCGGACGGAACCACCGGTTATCTTTCTCCCAAGGAAATAAAAAAAACCGATGAACTCAGCTTTTCCAGCCGAGGCATCGTCCAAGAAGCCCGGCGGTTTCTTGATCTGAAATATTTATGGAGTGGTACTTCAAGTTTCGGATTTGACTGCTCCGGCTTGATGTTCCGGCTTTATCAATCCCAAGGCATAATCATTCCCCGCGATGCTTCCGAACAAGCGGCGGCCGGGATGGCTATTGCTAAAGGAAATCTCGAACCGGGCGACCTGTTATTCTTTGCCATCAACCGGTCCCCGGAGAAAATCCATCATGTAGGGATGTACATCGGGGACAGCTTGATGATCCACGCGCCCAACAGCAAGTCGGTGATCCGGATCGAACCATTCGAAGGGGATGTCTATGGAGAAGAGTACTGGGGGGCGAGACGATACCGCTAAAAAATCAATTATGTCCTTTGGGTGAAGCGGCCGGAATTGCTGAATTATTGATTATAATACAGTAAGCAAAAAGTGAAACTCAACAAAAAGATGTTGCTCCTCAAACTTTTGCAACATCTATGTCAAAATTTCCTTGATTTTTTTGATACTACGTAATTTTAACCAACCAGTTCGGGGGACTACTATTGATGATCCTGTATTCCCGTTCATTCATTGGCCAACATTCAATCATTAAAGCCAATTTATCGTAACAATTTTAAAAGCAACGCCATAAATTTATCAACATCAATATCAGTGCAAACCCGAACATTGGGTGGATAAGGACATTTATGCAAAGCCTGATTACGATCAGCCACAGTCATTCCCCGGGTCAATTCACCTTTGGTTTCAACATCGATATACATTGACTCGATGGTAAAAATAGATTCGTCGATTGCCAAGGCAATAGCCTGGGGATCGGGAAGAAAACAAAGATTGAGACCGAAGGCTGCGTTCATGAATGCCAGCCAAGGCTCGGCCATTTCCGCAATAAAACGGCTGACCGGCGTATTCCTTTTGCGCAACATCTCCAGATGCTCCGGTTTCAACTGGGTTTTCTTGCACAATTCATATCCGGTCATAAATAAGGGCATCCCCGAATGAAGGACGATCTTAGCGGCTTCCGGGTCGCAAAACATGTTGAATTCCGCCACCGGAGTTATACAATCCAAAGGCTGAGTCCAGCCGCCGCCCATGATAATCGTTTCTTTAAGCAGTCGAGGGAGACTTGGCATCTTCCGGATCGCCATTGCCAGATTGGTCAACGGCCCGATGCAAACCATGGTAATCTCCCCGGGGTACTTGCATGCTTGCTCAATAATAAAATCTACGGCATGCTGTGACTGAGGCATTAATTGAGTTGTTGTTACCGGCAAGGGATCCTTCCATCCTGCCCGTTGCAAAATTTCAGCGAAAGTATCCCGTACGAACTTCATGTCTCCCAATAATGGCTGATCCGCGCCCGGATGAACCGGAATCTCCGGACGGTTCATTACCTGCAACAGATTCAAAGCATTTAGGGTTCCCTGTTGGCAAGTAACATTGCCGTTTACCGGGGTTAATCCCAAGACCTGAAGATTTTCCGAATTTAAAGCCATCACGATTGCCAAGCCGTCGTCAATATCCGCTCCCAAGGCGCCGATTCCGGGATCCGTATCAATAATAATCTTCTTCATCCAAAATTCACCGTTCCTTTTCTCTGAAATTAGCCTATAAAAGCCAATGTTCGTTCGGCAAGCTCACTAATGGCGGTATCCGTCATTCCGACCACTGCTGTTGCCACTCTGTCATTCAAAGGATCAATCCATTTCGAAGGTAATCGGGCGGCTCCCAGATAAGCTCCGACAATGGAACCGACTGTAGCGCCATTGCAATCCGTATCCAAGCCAGCTAAAACAGCAATAGTTATGGATTTTTCAAAATCGCCATTTCCATATAAAAGTGCCATCACTACAATTGCCGCATTGGGAATCGTATGAAACCAATTATAACCTTGATAGCGGTCAATAATCCGCTCAAAAGTAGTTTCCCAATTTTGGTCTTGTTCCGACCATTCCATCACTTGCCGGATGGTTTCCGCCAGTCTGGATTTATCGGGTATTTCTCCCAAAGCGATCAAGACCGCGCTGTGAAGGTCTTTGGCTTCAATGGCCGCCGCGATTAGCGCCGAAATGAACATTTCTCCATAAACACCGTTTTTGTAATGGGACAAAGTAGCGTCCCGAAAAGCGTATTCAGCTGCTAATTCAGGATTGCCGGGATTAATATATCCCCAGAGATCACCGCGTATTTGGGCTCCAATCCATTCCCGGTACGGATTTAAAATCCGCCCTGATTCCGGCGGAACCAGGCCATTGGCAAAATTCCGATACGCGACCCGTTCGGCAGTATAAGTCATCAACAACGGTATCGTTTGCAACCAGGTCGCTCCAATATCGGCAGTAGTAAAATCACGCCCGTATTTCTCCATAATCATCAAGCTAATCATGGTATAATCAATATCATCATCACGCAGCATTTGATTTACGTTTTCAAAGGTCCCGGTCTGATACCGTTTCACCTGTTCATCGTCCATTAGAAAACCCGGTGGTAATCCACCCTCTTGAGCAATATAAAAATTAAGCGGCACTGCTTTTTTCCATTTTAGCAATGCTGCAATTTGATCCGACATCATTCCTTCAACTGGTTTGCCCAGCAAACAACCGGAACATCTACCCAGCCACGCTCCGTATATCCGGTCAAACAATTGCCGACGGGACAATTTTGGCTGATTTCTCCCGCAAAGGATTGAGTCTCTTCGCTCTTGCGCGCGCGCGCGACGAATTTCCGTCAATTCCGTCGGCTCAACATAGGGATAGTCCGGTCGGACCTTTGCCTTCATCATTTCATTATTTAAATTCTGAAGTTCCACTCTACGCTGTGCTTCCGGCAAGCTGTTGATTTGTTCCAGTTTAAGTTTAAACCGACTGACATCCTTTCCTTCCTCGGCAGCCTGAATCAATTCATCGTTAACTACTTGTTCCAAAGTTAACCATTCTAATAATTCCATTGATTTCACCTCATGGTGTTTTCATTTATTCTTTGATACCCGTTTGCGTCACGGCTTGTACGTAATAACGTTGCATCGGCAATAATAAAATAATCGGAATCACTGCGGCAATCACGACACTCGCAAATAAAAGATTCCATAATGTCTGATATTGAGTAAAGAAATTGGCAATCGCCACCTGAATGACACGGTATTCAGGTTGATTGGCCACCAACAAGGGATAAAAGAAGGAACCCCATTGAGTAATGAAGATTAAGATTCCCGCACTTAACATTGCCGGTCTGGATAAAGGAAGCGCCAATTTAGTAAATATGGTCATCCAATTTGCGCCGTCAATACGGGCGGACTCAAAAAGAGCAATCGGTAATCCTTTGAAAAACTGACGAAAAAGAAATACTACCAGCCCATTGGCAATTCCGGGCAAAATTAACCCCCAATATGTATTCATTAACTGCAGCTGGTTGATAATCTGAAATAGCGGTATTGAAATGGCTTCAAACGGAACCATAAATGTTATAAGTACAAATGCAAACAGCATTTCCCGTCCCCGAAACCGAAAAACGGCAAAGGCAAAACCCGCCATGGCATTAATCAATATTCCGATAACCACTGAAAGAGTGGCCACATAAAAACTATTGAAAAGGACCTTACCGAAGTGATACTCACGGAACAGAGCGACATAAGCGTCAAATGTGATTTGATTGGGCAATAAGGTCCGCCAGGTAAAAGGCATCATGTTTTTAAAAATTTCTGCTCCGGGACGGATCGAAGAGAATAAAACAATTAACATCGGCATAACCACAAATAATCCATAAATCAACAATAAAAGATAAGTTGCCCCCACTCCAAGGGTAGAGGCGGATCCAATTTTTTTAGCCTTTTTAATCGGCAAGGTTTGATTTTTATTTTGGTCCGGCACTTCAATTATCTCCTTCCCCTGAGCTCAGGTGTCACTTTCGCGAAGCATTCTCATTTCAACCACCACGATAGCCAATATCATCAAAAGCAGCAGCATCATAATAGCACAAGAACGTCCCATATCGGAATAAGAAAAGGCGCTTAAATATGCCTCATACATTAGCAAATGTGTTGATCCCGAGGGACCGCCGCGTGTTAATATGTACGTTGGAGCAAATAACAAAAAATTGGAAGTGGTGGCACCGACCGTCACAAAAGCAATGGATCGTTTCAGCATCGGTAAAGTAACTCTAAAAAACATTTGACACTTGGAAGCACCGTCTACACGTGCTGCTTCATAAAGTTCAACAGGGATCTCCTGTAAAGCTGCAAGGATAAAAATCATCCAATAACTGAACCCTATCCAACTGGCGATTAAAATAATACTAAACATCGCTTGGGTTTTATCCACCAAAAATGGCTGGGCGGGTAAACCGAATATCGACAAAAAACTATTTACAAAGCCCTGGTTGGGGTTTAGTAAGATTCCCCAGATCACCGCGGCAATCGGTACCGAAATCGCCACTGGAAGATAAAATATGGTGCGAAAAAAATTAATCCCTTTGACCTTCTGATTCACCAGTACGGCAATGAGTATTGCTACCCCCACTTGCAACGGATTGGCTAGAATATTAAACCATAATGTTACTTTGAGAGAGTTCCAAAAAATGCCATCGGAAAACAAAGACCGATAATTATCCCAACCGACAAATTTTTCGGTTCCGGACAAAAAAGAACTGGTGTAAAAACTATTTTTCGCAGCCAAGATGATTGGGTAAAACTTAAAAAGGAATAATCCCACCAAGGCCGGTAATAAGAAGCCAAAAATAACTTTCCACTTAACCCTCACAATAACCCTCCTGTTCGTCACGGAAACGAAGTTCAAGAAGGAGAGCGTCTTCATAACGCTCCCCTCCTCAAATTAGTTAACGGGCATATTTAGCCAATATCCGGTCGATTTGTTGCGCTGCTTTATCGAGGGTTTGTTTTGGATCTCCACCGTTACGGATATCCTCAAACGCCTGCGCCATAGTTGATTCCCATTCCAAATATCCGGGAGTTGACGGACGAGCTACGGCTGTATTTTGTGCTTCATAGATGGCCAAAGCCAAAACCCGGTTATTTTTTTCTGTTGCCAGCTTTTGAGCATAAGCCAACGTTACTTTATTAGCCGGGAGATTGCCGTCTCCATCGAAATAAATACGATTGCCTTCATGTAAGGTTAAAAATTTTACAAACTCAGCTGCTTCTTTTTTATGCAAGCTGTTTTTATTAATGCCAATGTGCCAACTGCCGGTTGGAGTTGCAACTTTCCCTCCGGTAAAATACGGATGCGGAGCATAACCCCAATTTAAACCGCTGACGCTCTTAAAACTATTGACATGCCATGGACCTGTTACCAAGATTGCAATTTTACCGCTCTTAAACAATTCCGGTGATTGAAATGCCGGCACACCCAATGGACTGACCTTATATTTCTTAAATAAATCTTGATAAAATTGAGCCGCTTTAATCCATGGCTTTGCATTAACATAACCGCTTGCTTTTAAACCGTCCGGACTAACGGCTTTTCCGCCTAATGATTGAGCTAAAGGCAACATTTGATAAGGCTGACTAAATTGATCGAAAGCCAGACCCCAAACTCCCTCATCCGAATGTGTCATTTTTTGAGCAACTTGAACCACCTTTTCCCATGTCCATCTCTTTTTGGGATCGACTGTAGGTGGTTCGACACCATATTTTTTAAATAAATCAATATTAAAATAAAGTCCAACGCTGGACGAGTTTAAGGGTGCCGCCATAAATTTCCCCTTGTATGTTGCGGCATTTATTGCGGATATGATATACTCGTCCTTTTCTTTCTTGGCATAATAAGAATCCAATGGTTGCAGATAACCTTTTACGCTGTAATTCGTAACCATCGGTATATCAACATTCAATATATCAAAATCGGTACTGCTGGCTTTCATTTTGGTCTCAATCACTTCAAACAGTTGTCCGAAAGGGTATCCCTCAAGTTTTACTTTAATATCCGGATGACTCTTTTGAAATGCATCAACGACCGGCTGCAAATTCTGGGTAATATCCTGTAATGTAACAAATGTAATAGCCGTTTCCTTCTCAGCCGCCATGGTTAATCCGGATAAAAGTATTAATCCCACGACCAATGCCAATACAATAATTTGCCTGATTTTCACATTTACCCCTCCTTGAATTTTAGTATTTGGTTATGAGTAAGCTGTTACCCAAGAATCACCCTCCTCAACCGTTCAATAATAAATAAATCTGCTGCTAAAATAGTTTTCTATTTCTTGCTGGAAAATATGAGATTTATTTTGAGTAACCGGTTACTCAAAATATTCTCCCAATTTGGTGATTCTCCTTCTATTAAAAAATATTTTTTTACTGCCCTTTGAAAACCCGCCCTCGTATCCTAAAGAATCGGGTTTAATATAGTGTTTACGTTTCCGCATCTATTACATTCAAACTTTAATCTAAATATGTGAACCCATTGGAAGTTTATGATATCTGTATTATAACAGCTTTTTAAGAACGGCTCATATTTTTCTTATTTGCTTTATATTTCTCATTGCTTTCGGAAACCGGTTACCTTATAATTAAATCATATTCTTTTTGTCATACATGATATCATTTTGGTTTTATTTTGAAGTTATAATCAATTTAAATTAAATCAACGATGCAAGTATCCTTTGAGTAATTATTGGGGGAAAATACTTTGACAACGATTTATGATGTTGCAAAGCAGCTGGGAGTATCTACTGCAACAGTTTCCCGTGTTATCAACGGCACCGGGAGGGTCAGTGAGGAGACCCGAGATAAAGTAAAAGCAATTATCGCCGAACTCGGTTATCAACCAAATCAAATTGCACGGACGCTTACCACCAAAAAGTCCAAATTAATTGGATTGATCATTGCCGATATCACCAATCCTTTTTATCCTGCCCTGGCTCGCGGAGTCCAGGACGTATGTCATTCTGCCGGATATGATTTACTCTTATGTAATACCGACGAAAAAGCTTCCCAGGTTCACCGGTATGTTTTCAACCTTTGTCAAAAGCAAGTGGATGGAATCATATTGCAGGTTTTTGCTCCGAAAGATCTTGAAACGATCGAAGTGATTAAAAGCGCAGGGATCGAGGTTGTAATAATATCATACATCAATGACACTTCTTTAACCGCTATTTACTCCAATGAAATGGAGGGCGCTTATCAGGCGACCCGTCATTTAATTGACATTGGTCACCAAAGAGTCGCCTTTTTAAACGGACCTAAAAAGTCCAGTATTTCCGTTAATCGGTTAAAGGGATATAAAAAAGCTTTAAATGAGGTTGGAATTAAAGTGGATGAACAGTACATTTTGTATGCCGATTTTAATCAAGCAGGCGGAGAACAGATGGCCCAAGATATTTTAAAAATCAACCCCCCGCCTACCGCTATTTTCGCTGCCAATGACCTGATCGCCCTGGGAGTCGTTCAATATTTTGAAAAATGCAATATTCGCATCCCCAACGACATTGCCTTAGTCGGCTTTGATGATATAGAACTGGCTCATTTAATCAGGCCAAAATTGACCACCATTGCAAATCCCAAATATGAACTTGGGCAAACGGCTGCCCAACAACTGATATCACGAATTCAAGACCCTACAATGCCAAATAGTCATATTGTCCTCGATACTAGATTAGTGTTGCGGGATTCAAGTTTAGTGCGGAAAGAACAATCATTATAGTATATTCTCCCCACCGGCTGACCCGTTACCTTGACTCATTCAAAATCCAATGTGTATCATTTGCCGAAAATTCCTTTTCTTGATAAAATCTATAATAACGCCGAGTAAAGAGAGGTCTTATACCTATGCAAACGTTATTATATTATATCGTGGATGTTTTCGCAGAACAGAAATATGCCGGTAACCAACTGGCGGTGATCCGAAACGCTGGTTCCTTGAATGCCGAGCAAATGCAGTCGATTACCAGAGAAATGAATTTTGCAGAGACCACCTTTATCTTATCAGACACTGTAAGAGACAACGGCTATGATGTCCGTATCTTTACCCCGGAAGCGGAAGTCCCCTTCGCCGGCCATCCCACTTTGGGTACTGCCTTCATCATTCAAAGAGAGATTATCAAAAATCCGGTTGATTCATTGAGCTTAAATCTCAACGTCGGAAAGATACCGGTGCGATTTAGTAACGCCGAAAAGGACCCGGATATATTATGGATGCGGCAGATCCAGCCGGAATTCGATTTAACTCTGAGCCCGGAACAAATCGCCCCTATCTTGAATCTTGATATCGCGGCGATTGATCAAAAATATTGCATCCAAAAAGTATCAACCGGCTTGCCCTTCTTTATAGTGCCCTTGAAAACATTATCGGCTATCCAAAGCTGCAGAATCAATCATAATCTACTGGTACAGCTGTTAAAAGGTACAGCAACCGAAGGCATATTGGTATTTTGCCCCGAAACCGCAGATAAAAGTGCTGATCTTCATGTAAGGGTATTCGTTGACTGTTGCAGTTTTCCCGAAGATCCGGCCACTGGAAGCGCCAATGGTTGTTTAGCGGGGTATTTGATAAAGTATCGCTATTTTGAGCGCGAGAAAATCAAGCTCCGGGTTGAACAAGGTTTGGAAATCGACCGGCCTTCGTTATTGTTGTTGGACGCCGAGCAAAGCGGAGATATGATCAATATTTCAGTAGGCGGAAAAGTGGTGATGGTTGGTAGGGGAGAGTTGTTATAGATAACCGATAGAACGATAGAAGGGCCTAGGTCAATATCATCAAGCCAAACTGCCGAAAATCGGAAAACCATGGTTTGTCAACATCTCCACCCAGTCGTGAACGACTGGGCTGGGTAAATCAAAAAGCGTTCTAAAGGCCCATCCGGGCCTTGGTGAAGCTTCGAAGCACAACCCAGCCCGGCCTCGCCGGGGATTAGAATGGTTTTTAAGGCCTAGCCCAGAACTTTAGGTCTGGGTGGACAGAATGGCCATCAATAATTTTAGCTATTTCCTTTTATTCCACGATAGCCTTATGACCTTGGACCGGGGGTTAGGTTCGGTCAGCCAGCCCGATAATATCTTCAAGGGTTCCTTGAATAAATACCGGTGCATACTGCGGATCTAACCATTGCAGGATCCGAATCATGTCCGCTTCGGAAACGGCGGTGCAGCCTTGAGTAGGCATATTCTCGCCTCTCCAGACATGAAGGAAAATGGCGCTGCCTTTCTCCGGCTCCCTCGAACAATTATAATTAATAACCACTGCATGACGGTAACAAACGCTTTCCTGCGATAGCTGCTCCGCGCTTTGCCAGTCCTTAGGTTCTCCCTCCCGGTAATGAACCCATCGGTTGTAATCCTTGGACTTGCTGTCGCTCACCCAATAATCTTGAGGCGTGAGTGACACATAGGGATACTTGACATCCTGCGGCTGTGACGCAACCCCGAAAGCAATCCCCAATGAAAAAATGCCAACCGGAGATTTTTGATCACCTTCTCTGGTTTTCCCCATACCGTTGCCGCCGATATTGGCCGGCATCCGCCGCAGGAAGCCCCACTCGGTCCCGTGGTGTTCATACAGGTTTAAATCAGCCTTGAAACCGCTTCTCCCGATAACTACCAGTGCTTGTTGCGACGGCAGCCGATTCAGTACCCGAATAATAGCTGTATTTTCATCATCAATCATCATGAAAAGATCACTCCCCTCGTTTCAACGAAACGCCGGTTCAAAGAAACGCCGGTTCGCTGAAACGGCGTTTCAAATAAAACACTTTCCCGCCCAAATGGGGGTTAATGCGTATTAGAAATTGCTGTAGACATAAGGAATATCGCCGATCTGCTCACTAACCAACAAATATAAAAAAATTGCTAGACAAATCAGGAACAAAGCAATTTTTTCAACGGTTGTAATAGGCGGCAATTTTCTGTTCGATTTTCCAAGCGCCAAATGTTGAATTATGTTGTACATCACGAAAAACTCCTTGTCCATAAGATAGATCAGTCCCATCGATAAATTCGGTCCGGGACTCTACCAGTATCCTTTTGATATTGTGAATCGTCGTTTCATATGCCGGCACCACCTGAGGTGAGTTGGAACGGGCCAAAATCCCATTGTACGGTCCGACAAAGACTACCAAATGAATCCCCACCCGTTTGGATAGTTCGATGAATGCCTTCAAAGCCCGATATTGAAAATCGCTATTGCCAACCGCCGGGATTCCGGTGGCCGGGTTCTGTTGATAATACTCTTCGCTGACATTATGGTCAAGATTCAAACCATATTGCCACATCCAGAGCTCAGCCGCAGCCGGTTGTCGAAAATCTGCACTCTTGGGGGCAAACCCGCCTTTGACGAGATTTCGTAAATCATAAGAATAGAAACTATTGCAGTTTTCAAACTGATCTAAAACCCATTCCCGCCAATCCTCCGTACACGC
>WSSedL1CaDRAFT_10001864_pt1 | contig 11551 bp, 13 predicted proteins | sample WetSurSL1Cattail_FD_9464 | JGI IMG/M metagenome (IMG submission 9464)
AGAAATACAGACAGGTAAAAACGCAAAATTTGTCTTCGATATAAAAATATCTACGGCTGGAGGAAAACGTTTTACCCCCATTGATGAGGAAGCCTCACAGTTGGCCGGACGTGCTATATTAATTGATGACCAGGCTTTTTCAAAACAATTTAAGAATTACTTCCGTACAGATTTTAAAGTAACTTTCAGATTTAACGGTTTTGGAAAAACACAAGAGTTTTTCCTTAATCTCGACAATGTTTTCAATAATAAGAACATCTTCGCACAAATTTATAATACACACTCAAATCAACTGGAGTATGTGTATCAATTAGGCTTGTTTCCAACTTTCCAATACAAAATATTCTTCTGAAAAGAAGCCACTATTTAAAAATATATATTTTACGTTAGGCATATTCCGATAGAAAGATATAACTTTCAACCTTCTAAATTTAAGAAATGAGTGTGATGAAAGATGGACTTTCAACTTTTATGGATTGGTTTGCATGGACAATATCGCTTGGTGCCAGCGTTCTTTTTATGATCCATGTATGCGGGGGCGATATGCCCGAATTGGCTGGTAAAAACATGTTGCTGCTCTTTTTGCCATGGCTTTTTATTGCTGTAGTTGGTTGTCTGCTGTCACTCTTTAAACAAACCATCGGAGCTTCGATGATGTTGTTGGGAGGCCTTGGAATGGGGGTTACACTTTATCTTCATGGAGGATCAAGTCAGGCGAGAATGATGATTATTTATAGCGGACCTTACATTTTAGCTGCCTTTTTGATGCTAATCATGAGAAAGCGTTAGGATATTGAGCGCTTTTTAGCGGCTGAAGCATAATGAAGTACATGAACCTTTTCCGAAGTAACCAATACCCCGTACTTCAGGTTATCAAAATATTTTTCAACGGAAGCAATAAATCCGTCGATTTTGTCCTCCTGGTCAATAAGTTCAATGACAATAGGTAAATCCTCAGAAATAGACAAAATTTTTGCAGAATGCACCATGCTGTTGGCTCCATAACCCATTACACCCCGGAGTACTGTAGCCCCTGCCAATCCATAACGCTTAGCAGCAAAAACAATAAATTCATAAAGGGGAGTATTGTTAACCTTATCTGCCGAACCGACAAATATTCTGAGTAATTTTGCTTCACCTTCTATCTTCATAAGCCTGGTTATTAAAACAGATTAGAGACAATGTATAGTGATGATTAGATTATTTTTGTGAGCACATTACCAAGGTAGGTTGCGCTTAAACCTAACATTACGCTTAACCCTGTGTATAATATAAAATAGAAAAATGCACTATCCCGGAGCAAAACCATATTATCATTGGCAAATGATGAAAATGTAGTAAATCCCCCGCAAAACCCTACAGTCAGAAACATCCTCCATTCGGCAGACATGATGCTTCCCCTTTCTGACAGTCCATAAAAAACTCCGATCAGGAAACATCCAAGTACATTCACTAAAAAAGTTCCTAACGGGAAAGAAGTCAAATAATGTTTTTGCACGAATATGGTAGCAAGATATCGGGATATTGTTCCCAGAAATCCACCTGTACCAATTATTAAAATAATTTTCATAAGTTGTCTTGATTCTTTGTTCTTAGATCTTTCAGCATATGATTTCAAAGATAAACATTATCCTGCTGTTTTTTTGTCTCCTAGCAGGTTTTTTAAGGCATCTTCAAGAACAGGAAACCTAAAATTGAACCCCGCATTGATAATTTTATCAGACGATACATGATTGCCTTTTAAAATAATATCTGACATCTCACCAAACATAAGTTTTAATAAAAACACCGGAACATTCGGGAACCAAAATGGTCTATTTAGTATGTGGGCCAACATTTCTGTGAATTCTTTGTTAGTTTTGAAATCAGGCGCCGTGGCATTGTATGCACCTACCATCTGAGAGTCATCGATGGCTTTAATATAAATATTGCATAAATCATCAATATGAATCCATGGTATGGACTGCTTTCCGTTTCCCAGTGGGGATCCCAATCCAAGTTTAACCGGCATAAGCATTTTTTGTAACGCTCCATCGGTTGCAGACAATACGACGCCCGTTCTGATTTTCACGGTTCTGATTCCTGATTTTTTAAACTGATCGGCAGCTTCTTCCCATAATCTGCATGTTTCAGCTAAAAAGTCATGGCCTGGGGGATCGGTTTCATTAAAAACTTTATTGTCTGACATTGTTCCGTAATAACCAATGGCTGATGATGTAATAAAGCCTTTCAAACCCTTGGCATATTTTTGGGATTTCTCGAAAAGTAATTGGGTTGTTTTTACCCTGCTGTCGATGATTTTTTGTTTCCTGCTTTTACTCCATCTTTTATCACTAATATTAGCACCTGCAAGATGAATGATATATTCACATCGTTCCAGGGCTTCCTCTTCAATCTCATTTTTATCGATACCCCATACAAAGGTTGGGAATTCAGGATTTAGTTTCTTTGTTCTGCCCAAAAATGCAACATCATAATTTTTTTCTCTCAATTTTCGGGCAAGATGGGTTCCAATAAGTCCAGTACCTCCGGTTATTAAAAGGGTCATAAATTAATTGTTAAGTTTGCAATAAGAAGATACAAGTTTAGTTTTCTAATAATATAAAATGAATATCCGGAAAGCTAACTTGCAAACATTTTCTTAAATTACCTATCCACTTTAAAAATCCAAAATCGTTTGATACACCCTTTGCTTGATTTCTGCGGCTGTGGGGTTTAATTCTACTGTGGAAAAGCTGCCATTTTGTATATCAATTCTTTCAAATACCATCAGGTACAAATTAAAGATAATATCGAGGCTCAATTGATATCGGGGTTCAAGCAAGGGACGGATATTCTTAATGGCATCGCAGGTTTTTTGGCGATACTGGTCTGCCAGAGTATAGTATTCGCTTATCAGCTTCCGAAAACCCTCTTTTACCTCACTACCGTAAGCTATATCACTCAATTCCTGCCGGGTTAAGCCATTTTTAATAATCAGGTCATCGGCAAAGTAAAACAAATGATGGTGCAGATCTTTTTGAAAATCCCTGATGATATGCACCAGATAACTGAATACTGCACAAGGTGTGGCGGCAGACTTCACATCAAATCCGGGATTTATATATTGTCCATTTTGCCTTTGCAGACCGCATAAATGTACGAATATTGAAGCTGGGGCAACGGATGCACCTTCTGCGTAATTAAGGAAGTCATGCACTGTTGCAAATCCATCATGGTAAACATCGTAGATCATAGATTTTGCAAAATTTTCCATCGGCCACAATGGAATTTTGAATTTGATAAATGTCTCCGTCAATTCCTGGTTTATTTGGTCGGCATTACGCTCAGAAATCATGTTGATCCATTGATTCACATGGGTTTCAAATTGCGGTTTTTTATCCTCAATAATTGTTTTATGGTCTGCCTTATAATTATCAATTAAATCGTCAATAGCCCGCATAAACTTATAACATGTTTTGGCTGCAAGGAACCTGTCTTCGTCCCAGAAATTAGCCGCAATAAGTATATTCGGATGATCCTTTATTTGTTCGAAATTGATTGTATTAAACTTTTCTATAAATTCATTATGTAGCGGACTCATTTAGCTTTAGATTTATTGATTTGAAAAAGTTCTAATTAAGCTTTTGTATCTTTTAAAATACGCTCGGATGTGAGCTTGGCAGACAGTAGCACCAACGGTACGCCATTGCCTGGATGCGTGCTGCCTCCGACGAAGTAAAGATTTTGGTATCGATTGTGTTTGTTATGCGGGCGAAAATATCCCATTTGCATGATGCTATGATTTAAGCTTCCGAATACCGAACCTTTTGAGATATTATATATGTTATTCCAGGTTGTGGGGAGATAACATATTTCAAATTTTATGTGATTTTCAATATCGTCCATTCCCAATTTTATAAAGCGATTGATAACACCAGTTCGGGCAATATTTTTGAGTTGATTCCAATCCTGCGGGTGTTTTGTATCCAAATGTCCTACGGGAACGATAACCGATATTGTATCTTCGTTTTGAGGGGCGGCAGTAGGATCCGTTCTAGCTGGTGCATGAACATAAAAGCTCGGATCCTCCGCCAATGATTTTTCTTCAAAGATCATAGTCAGATTTTTTCGATACTCTTCGGACAAGAACACGCTGTGATGGCCCAATTGCGAATATATTTTATCAAGACCCCAATGAAAGACGATGGCGGAACAGGAGTATTTCTTGCGGTTCAATCGTGCTGAAATTCGACTGGTGGGCAGTAATTCCCTGTAAACATAAGGCAAGTCAGCATTTGCAATAAAAATATCAGCAGATATTTCGCTCCCATCCTCAAGGGTAATGCTGGAAGCTTTCTTGTCGACAACATTTATTTTTGCAACTGGTTTGTTGTAATAAAACTGCACTCCCAGGTAGGTGGCTATAGAAATGAGTTTTTCGGCAACCATATGCATTCCACCTGTCGGGAACAACGATCCTTCCGTTAACTCAGCAGCAGGTAACATAGAAAAAAGTGCAGGAGAGGAGTATGGGCTTTGGCCAACATAGATATTCTGAAATGTAAAAGCCATTTTCAGATGCTGATGCTTAAAAAATCTGCGAATATAGACGTGGTGTTTGATATAGGTTTTTAGCTGAATCAAAAGCCATGCATTTTTGAGGGTTATAAAGTCAAATGCATGATAAAAGTTCCTTCCGATGAGTTTGCTGATAGCCAATTGGAAATGGACATAACCTTTGGAAATGTACGACTTGAACTTTTGGAAACTTCCTGTTTCAATTTTTTCAAGTTGTTCCTGCATCTTACTGTGATCGGCATTGAAAGCTATATGGGTGCCATCATCAAAGTAAACTTTATAAATTGTTGGAAGAGGATTGATTTCAAAACAGTCTTCAAGCTTGAGGTCCAACGACCCGAATACTTGCCGGTATATGCTGGGCATTAGAAAAATAGTGGCACCTAAATCAAACCTGTGACCATCACGTATGGTTTGGCCACATCGTCCGCCTGGAGCAGAATTTTTTTCATAAACCTTTACCTGAAAACCCTTTTTTGCAAGGAATACTGCTGTAGCTATTCCTCCAATTCCAGCTCCTACAACAACAGCTAACTTATTGTTAGTCATATTTATAATTTTCATTTTGGCATAACTTTGCCAAAATGTAATAATAATTAATTTAATCGTGATTGAGAATAGCCATTATAAAATAAGGTTTCTAAAAGCACTTAGCTTATTAGTTTTGGATAAAATTCTTGAAAAGCTTTGCATTTTGTCACAAATTTATACCGTCTATCCCAAAAATTTGAGGATGCTATCTCCTCTTGCTATAATTGCGCTAATGAAATTTTAACCTGCCAATGGTAAACAACAGTTAAAAATTAATCATGGTTATTAACTAAATATCAGGCATTTACATTTGTTTCGCAAAAAACTTGTTTACCTATTTCTATAGTCATCATTTACTATGGAATGATCTTTTTAAAAAGGACATGATTATGAAAAAACACCAAAAACACCTCGGATGCAATGACAACAAATCCAAGAAGTTTTGGGAAATAGAAGTTGAAAACGAAAGTCTAACAACTGACAATAATCTTGTAATGGGGGAAAATCTTATTCTTGAATCTGAAGAGGAGGATGAATTTATAGAAATTCTCAGGATTATATTGAAGCGAATGGCTATTTTTTCTTATGGAATTTATTTTGAAGACTTAACTTTTTTATATGAAAAAACAACTTGAATACAAAGATGACACTTCTACCAAGCTTTTGGAAATAGAAGCGGAGGGAGAGGACGATGGTTTTACGGTTACGTTTGGCAAAATAGGTACTGCCGGGCAAACGCTCACAAAGAAATTTGAAAGGGATGAAAAACGCTTCAAAAAAGCTAAGAAATTGCTTAATGAGAAGTTAAAGAAAGGATATGCATACAAAACAACCTCCACAAAAACTAATGTGCCGAAAAAGGCAAAAACAACTAATATCGTCGCAGAAAAGAGAAAACATACAAGTGAAGAATTTATTAGGAAAAATAACATCCCTGTCTACCCGGAACTTCCTGTGATGATTGATGAGGATATGACAAATATCCGATCAGCAAAAGAAATTGGCAGATATGCAATAATTATACATGCTTTATCCTTGGTGTATAATGATGAACTAAGTAAATCCGATTGTGTTGATTGGCTAAGAAGAGAAAAATTAATGGATGATCTCAATATTGAATGGACTAAATATCTCGGGAAAAGTGAATATATCGATATCATTTTAGATGAAGATTTGATTTCTCCTTTCATATTTATTTTATTGTGGGCGGTAAAAAAAATTGATTCGATTCCGTTCCCGGTTAAAAAATTTACAAAGAAAGATATTGCTTTGATTAATAAATGTTTCCCTAAACCTTTAGAATCAACGAAAGCGTTTCTGGAATCCTTAGAAGTAAGAACCACAACTGAAATATTAAACGAAGCTGATAAAACCGGAAGATTATTTCATGCTATAGACCAAACCGGCATTGATACTAAAGAAAGAAAAAGGTTAGATAACATTATTAGCTGGATAGAGATAAATGGCTTTGATGTTGCTTTTTGCTGGCTTTTATTCAGTAGTGCAAACCGAGATAGAAAAGATAAGTACACTTATTATTATGAACGTGAATTTAAAGACAGATCAGTTCAATAGGGGTACCAGTGTTTTCAAATATCAACTCCCAACGCTTTCTTCACCAAAAAGCCAACTCCAAAGGTTAAAGCCGAAACCCCAATGCTAATCAAGGCCATTTCGGTAAACCTGCGCTTGAAATTCAGATCTTTAGCAACGGATATATAATAATTAAAGCCAAAAATGATTAAGATGGCAATACAAAGTGTCAACCCTAGACATAATAAGTATTGCGAAAATATTAAGTAAGGTAAAATCAGGCATATCGTCGTTAGAAAGTAGGCAACGCCTGTATATAAAGCAGATCTTAAAGCATTTTTATCTGAATTATCGGCTTTTTTTGATAGATAGTCAGCGGAGGCCATTGAAAAGCCAGCGGCAATACCTGTAATAAGCCCTGTCATAGCGATAAGGCGTGTATTTTGAAGTGCCAGCGACAATCCGGCCAGGGCGCCCGTAAGTTCCACAAGAGCATCGTTTAGGCCAAGAACTATGGACCCAACATACTGAAGCCGTTCTTCATCAATTAAACCGATAAGTTCATGCTCATGTGCATCTTCATCGTCCATGATGCGTTTGGCTTCAGGAATATCAGTCAAATACTTTGCATAAGCTTTCTGGGCATTCTCCTCGCCATGCTCCATCAGTTTAATTCCAAAAGTAATCCCCAAAATTTTGGAGATGTAATAGAACCAATTTACTTTTACAAAATCAGGAGCAACTTCAGTATTGGTATAATTTTTCCATACTTCGTAATGTCCTTTTTCTTCTTTTCCAATTCTTTCTAATACTGCAGCGTTATTTTTATCCTTAATAACTTTAGACAACCGAGTATAGATATGATATTCCGTTATTTCGTTTTTCTGGAATATTTTCAATGCCGTAATCTGTTCAGGGGTTATGTTTTTTTCCATTCCTTGATTGTTTGGTAATACATTTGAATTACAATATAGAAAAATTTCAAAGAATCACGAGCCTTTCACAACTTCTTTATAGTATTTGCACATGTCTTTCATCACACAAATATCGCACTTTGGATTGGATGGTCTGCAAATTTCCCGTCCTAAAAAAGATATTGCCATGCCAATCTCATTCCATCTTTCCTTAGGAATTGCTTCCATCAATTCGGTTTCAATCTTTTCAGGTTTTACGCCTGAGGCAATACCAATTCGAGGAGCAACTCTCACAACATGCAAGTCCACAATAATTCCTTCGGCCTTGCCGCCAGATTCGCGAATGATAACATTTGCCGATTTCCGGCCCAAACCGGGTAATTTGGTAAGTTCATCCAGTGTTGTTGGAATTTTATTATCTGTTTGTATTACCTGGGCTAACTTTACCAACCATCTGGATTTGTTTGCGAAATTTCGTACCGTATTGATATACCTGTGCAGGTCTTCCGGTGTTGCTTTAGCCAGCTGCATAATTGATGGATAGGCCTCGAAAATCTTAGGAGCTAATTCATTAATATGACGGTCAGAGTCCTGGGCTGATAGAATAACCATCACCAATAGTTGATAACGACTCTTGTAGTCAAGCGGGTGTTTCCGACTTCCAAATTGTTCTATCAAAGGTTCAAAATGTTCAATCCAGTTAGTTTGCATATTCCGAGAGGTTTAATTCAGTTTAACGATAACATAATTTCATTGAAAACGGATGTATAAAAATAAGTTTTTTTACAACATATAGAACCATCGGTTAAACATTAAATACAAAAAATAGTTTGATTTAGATAGTTGTGAAACTGTGATTTATTATTGTCAGAAAAGTTCAAGTTGATGGGAATCGTTTTTCTTCCCTGATTTAGGCACTGATTCTCCAAAATTGGAAATGGAAATGCCAAGAAGTCGTATTTTCACGTGTTGTGGTTCTGAGGAAGCCAATAATTCTTTTGCTGTAGTGCGGATGATGTTTAAGTTGTCTACTGGGTGGGGAAAAGATCTGTTACGGGTAATCTGTCTGAAATCGCTAAATTTTATTTTCAAAGTGATGGTTCGGCCTTTTAATCCGTGTTTCTCCATACGATCATAAACGATTTGAGCAATTCTGTCCAACTCATTGTTCATCTCTTCGATATCTGTTAAATCGTAAGGAAATGTATCTTCGGCACCCACTGATTTTGTTTCGCGATGTGGCTCTACATCACGGTCATCAATGCCCCTCACAATTTTATAGTAAAAGCTTCCTGCTTTCCCAAAATGATTTGTTAATTGTTTTTCAGTTAGCTTTTTCAAATCGGCACCAGTATGAAGTTCCATGCTTTTCATTTTTTCGGCGGTCACTTTTCCAACCCCGAAAAATTTTTCAACGGGAAGTTTTTCTATGAATTTTTCGACCTTTGAAGGGCCAATAAATGTTAACCCATCTGGTTTTTGCAGATCTGATGCGATTTTTGCAACAAATTTATTTACCGATACCCCGGCTGATGCACTCAGGTGTAACTCATTCTTAATGGCTTCTTTTATTTGCTTGGCTATTTCTATGGCAGAACCAATGTTTTGTTTGTCATTCGTCACATCAAGGTATGCTTCATCAAGGGAAAGCGGTTCAATCAAGTCGGTATATCTGCTGAATATCTCTCTTATCTTTCCGGAAACTTCCTTATAGGCTTCAAACCTTGGACGGAGAAAAATAACATCTGGGCAAAGTTGCAATGCTCTTTTTGATGTCATTGCAGAGTGTATCCCGAATTTTCGGGCTTCGTAACTTGCAGTAGCCACCACTCCTCCCCTGCCTTCAGGAGGTCCCCCTACAACTATTGGCTTACCTTTATATTGTGGGTTATCTCGTTGTTCAATAGAGGCATAAAATGCATCCATGTCAATATGAATGATTTTACGTTGTTTAATATCTAATTTGTTACCCTCTTCCCGGGTCATACCAGATTTAGTATTTTAACAAACTATTCTATTTTTTGAATATAAAATATACGGCCAGAATTAGAAAAATAAACCCAATCAAATGGTTCCACCGCAGTGTTACATTCTTAAATACAAGAACTGCAAAAAGGGTAAATACAACCAGGGTGATTACTTCCTGAATCACTTTTAACTGAACCAAACTATAAGGTCCTCCATAATTGTTGTACCCGATTCGGTTCGCAGGAACCTGGAAACAATATTCAAAAAATGCTATTCCCCAACTTATAAGAACTATTGAAACCAATCCTAATTTGCTAAACCATTTCAGTTCATTGAATTTCAAATGTCCATACCATGCCAATGTCATAAAGGAATTGGATAAAACCAAAAGCCCTATTGTAATTAATCCTTTCATTGTGTAAAATTAAAAATTCAGCTATTCTTCTTCTTTAAAAAATAACTGATAATAGTGCAACCCTGTTTTCTCATCAAAGCCTTTTACAATATTTTCGCGGTTGCCATGAACATAAATATGAAAATTTTTGTCGAGTTTGATGATACTTTTGAATACCTTACTTTGCTTTTTCACAGCAGGAGAGGAAATTACAAATTCATCCACAATGTCCAAATCGTTTTCTGTGGCATATTGTTTCTTGTAATTTTTAAAAGAGTTAATCACTTCAGGTTCTTTAATTACCTGATTAGCAAACTCATCAAAAGCAAAATCTTCATTTTTTTTGAAATATGTTGCTGATTGGTTAAGAAAATCCGCCTGATCTGCCTTAGAAACGTCAAATTCCTTTGGCACCTGATCTATAACAAAGCTTTTGCACAAATCAAGATAACTCTTTGTTTGATGATACTCATCTTTTCGGGGTTTCACATTTAAAAAACCACTGCGCCAATAGCGAGCCTCTTCCCCTTTGCTAACCGTATCTACGATTGACAACAAATAACCGTCAGTTTGCTCCATGTTAAAAATCAGACAGCCTTTGTCAAGTTTTTTAATACCTTCTTCAAAATTGAGGGCAAAGTTTTGCTTCATTTCCTCTACTTTCAGGTACCGTTCCTTGGTCTCTGACTTGAATAATCCGATAGCATCTACGGTTTCACCTTCGATAAAGCAATTTTCGAAATACACCACATACAATTCGCCCCTTTTTATTTTTGGATGTTCTGACTTTTGGTATAGAAAGTCCGCAAGTATTTGAGATTGGTCAATTAAATTCTTCGAGTCGGCAAAAATCTGGGAAACTGATGAATAAACTTCGTTCGGTGTATTTTCACCTTGATTAAGATGATAGTATTCGCCGGGTTTAAATGGCGCCAGAAAGAGACTTTTTAACATGTCCTGGGTTTGGACTTCATCAAACTGGATGGATGCTTTTGAAAGTTTAGTTCCTTCATCCTCTGGTTTTGAACCAATATAATGAATAACAACTTCTTGTATTCCTATTTCATCAAAGTTTAACATAATTCTTTTTACTTAAATTAATGTTACTAAGTTAAACACAAAAGTATGGATTAACAAAAATGGGCTGACTAATGCCATGATCGGGATTAATTATGAAAAGTTCGAACGATTTCCCAAAAATTTTGTCACCCATAATCCACCCATACTTGTATTAATAATAAGAAAAGTTTTTATGCGGCTTTCTCAGACCTTCAAGGTTTTGAAAACCTTGAAGGTCTTGAATACGAAAGTTTCAACCATACGAAGTAAACTATTGACGAATGCAAGAAGATCAAAAAAGCAATTTTGAGGAATTGGCTATTAATTTTTTAAGCGGAGAGATCTCATCAACAGAAATTTCCCGGTTGGCAGGTTTGTTAAAAGAAACCGAAAACCAACAACAATTCCGAGAAATAAAAGAGGCATGGAACGCTTCCTCGCTTTACCAAGCCGGAGCAAAGCATTTGCGCACGAATGCCTCATGGGAAAGGGTAAATGCCAATATAGAGCATAAGCCTCAAATTAAAAGAAATTGGGCGATTTCGCCTCTAAGAATTTTAAAGATTGCGGCATTGTGGCTTCTGCTCTTTTC
>WSSedL1CaDRAFT_10001865_pt1 | contig 11542 bp, 9 predicted proteins | sample WetSurSL1Cattail_FD_9464 | JGI IMG/M metagenome (IMG submission 9464)
AGCAGGGCTACATTGTACAATACGATCGATCTATTACTTGAATGTAATTTAGTTGTGAAACATCAATTTGGTAAAAACTATTCGCAATTCGAGAAGGCTTATCATAGTTCACAGCACGATCATCTTATTTGTACCGAATCCGGAAAAGTAATTGAATTTTGCGATCCACGAATTTTAGAAATTATCAAAACTGCATGTGAGATGAATAATTTTGAACCTTCTTATCATTCCTTATATATTTACGGTGTGTTAAAGGCTCCTAAAGAATTGAAGTAGCGCTGCGAATTTATCAATGAATCATGAAAAAAATCGGATTTGTTATTTGTTCCACCGGTTGGGGTGGACTTGAAATTAATGTTCTTAAACTAGCCAAATGGTTAAATCAAAGAAATTGGGAAGTATTACTCTATGTGCTTAAAGATTCAAAATTGCATTCGAATGCAAAAGATTATCTTGTAAATACATATGTTATTAGTGATCATAAGAAATATTTTGATTTCCAGTCGGCCTACAGATTCAGTCGTATTTTAAAACAGCATGATATCGAAACATTGTTTGCCTTTGATAATAAGGATTTGGACATGGTGTTTCTGACAAAAAAAATGGCAGTTGGTAAATTAAACGTGATTTATCAACAGCAAATGCAAATAGGAATCAATAAAAAGGATTGGATTCATACAATGCGGTTCTCAGCAATTAACCATTGGATATCGCCTCTCGAGTTATTAAAAAAAGAAGTGATTGCAAAAACGAAATTGAATCCTGAGAAGATAACAGTAATTCCTTTGTGTACTGAAATAGAGAAATTTGTTACACCCAAGTACTCAAAAAAGGAAGCCAGGGAGAAATTAAATCTGGATATCAAAGATTTTTACATTGGAATCATGGGAAGGATCGATCCCCAAAAAGGTCAATTATTTTTGGTTAAGGCCATTCATGAATTGCAGCAACAAGGCATGAATGTTAAACTTGTAATAGTCGGAGAACCCACAGTAAATGATCCAAATTCCAAATCATACTTTTCCGAGATAAAGCAATATATTGACGAACATGGTCTTTCCGAAGTTGTACTTCTGAAAAATTTCACCAATGATGTAAGTGTTTTTTATAATGCCATTGATGTTTTTGCGTTAGCTTCACAAGGCGAAACATTTGGAATGGTAACCGTTGAAGCTATGTTATCCGGATTACCCATCATAGCTACCAATACTTCAGGAACACCTGAAATCCTAAACAATGGAGAATTGGGATTGCTATATACACCTAATCATGTGGAGGAGTTTTGCAAGCAGGTGCATTGGATATCAGAATATCGCGACAAAGCATTGGAGATGGGATCTAAAGCCAAAGAAACAGCCAAAGTAAGATATTCTCACATTACCGAATGTGAGAATATTGAGAAGTTGATTGGTAAATAGGCTATAAGGAACTTTCCAAAGCTAAAAGTTTTATTCAGATTTCGGCACTCGTTAGAAACGAGCGCCAGCAGAGGCGATTAATAGTGACTTTTAGATAGTACGAAGGTTTGCTCGATCTCGTCACGCTGAAGGTTAGAAAAGAGCAAGCTAAGATTGTTAGATTATATAAAGGTTTGCTCGAACGCGTTTGTAACGCGTTCGGCTATAGATTTATAGCCTAAATGATAACATAAGTTGAATTATTAAATAACTCATGGACGCCTTCCTTAAATCGGTTGCCAAATATCTGTATCAGCACTACCAGTCTGATATTCAAAATCAATGCCTTGTTTTCCCAAGTCGCAGGGCAGGAGTGTTTTTCGGAAGGTACCTGTCACAGATGATAGACAAACCTATCTGGATGCCTCAGATTCGAACCATTACCGAATTGATGAGAGATATGAGTGGTTACCAGGTGGGCGATCCGTTAAGCTTAATCTTCAATCTTTATCATATCTATAGAGAAGCTAAGAAAAATGAGGATACCTTCGATGAGTTCTATTTTTGGGGCGAAATGCTCCTGAACGATTTCGACGATATTGATAAATACCTTGTAGATGCCAAACAGCTGTTTCAAAATTTATCAGACCTCAAAGAAATAGAAAAACAATTCACCTTACCTGAAGAACAAATTCAAATTATCTGCGAGTTTTGGAAAAACATTAAGCTTCATGAATCAAGCACGTTAAAGGATGACTTTATCAGTGTTTGGACTGTGCTTTTTAATGTTTATACGAAATATCGGGAGGTTCTGAAATCAAAGGGACTTGCTTATGAAGGAATGATATACCGTGATGTTTATGAGAAGATTAAAAATACCGGAAATATAGAAACTCCATACAAACGCTTTGCAATTATTGGATTTAATGCTTTGAATGCATGTGAAAAAGAGTTTTTTAAATACCTGAAGAAAAGCAATATGGCTGATTTCTTCTGGGATTATGATCAATACTATGTAGACAATCCTTTGCATGAAGCCGGTCATTTCATTCGCGAAAACCTGAAAAATTTTCCACAACCTCAGGAAATGATAGTGCAGCATACCCTTACAGCCCCAAAAAATATCGAAATTATTGCCATACCTTCTGAAATTGGTCAGGCTAAACTTATACCAAATATTTTGGAACGGTATAACTCTCCACAAAGCGACTTAACTGAGACAGCTGTAATTTTGTCAGATGAAAAACTGCTGATCCCTGTATTAACTTCAATTCCTGAAAATGTAAAAGATGTAAATGTTACATTGGGTTATCCACTTCGCTTCACCCCAGTTTATAGTTTTTTTGAAGCCATCATCTCGTTGCATCACAATCTCCGGCAAAATGCTGAGGGGAACGTACGTTTTTATCATCGTGATGTGACATTATTGCTCAATCATCCTTATGTACAAATGATTTGTCCTGAAGAAACCAGGGCTCTGATTGAGTATATTGTCAATTACAACAGGATTTTTGTTACTTCCAAAGAACTAAGTAAACACGAGTATTTATCAGGATTATTCAAAATTCAGGATTCGTCAATTCAATTTATTGATTACTTGATAGATATGGGATCCAAAACGGCGCAGCTATTGGTTAAGCTCAAAAATATTGACAACCATGAATTCCACAGTGAATATTGGTTTTCATTTATTACGGCAATCAACCGTTTGCGTGATATTATTTTCAAAGAGTCGATAATCCTCGAGATGCCAACAACGATTCATATTTTGCGAAAGATGGCTTCACATCTCTCAATTCCGTTTAGAGGAGAACCATTGGCTGGGTTACAGGTAATGGGTATGCTCGAAACACGAACGCTGGATTTTGTGAATGTTATTCTTCTTTCTGCCAATGAAGGGGTACTCCCAAAAAGTTCAGCTTCAACCTCTTTTATTCCTTATAATCTTCGCAGAGGTTTCGGTTTACCTACGATTGAATATCAGGATGCTGTATATGCCTATTATTTTTACCGGTTATTACAGCGTGCTGAGAATGTAACGCTGTTGTATAATTCTCAAACAGGTAAAAAGACAGCCGAGATGAGCCGTTTCTTGTTTCAGCTCATTTATGAGCCAGTTTTTCAGGTAACAAAACGCTCCCTTAATTTTCAGATTTCTCTAACAAAAGAAAAAGATATCACCATTCCTAAAACCAGTGAAATCCTAAAAGTTCTTTCCAAATTCACTGATCAAGGAGCCGAATCACGCTACCTGACACCAACTGGTATAAATGCTTATCTTGAATGCAGCCTAAGATTTTACTTCAGGTACGTTGCACAAATTCAGGCTAAGGAAGATATTGCCGAAGATATTGAAGGTTCCATGTTTGGCAAGTTACTTCACAACACCATGGAAAATATGTATTACAGGTACCTAATGAAAACGATGTCGAAAGCTGATTTTGATGATTTGAAAAATGATGAGCATTTTATTGAGGCATGTATTTTAAAAGCATTTGCAATTGAATTTTTTAAAAAGGAAGATGAAAAGCCTCAGTTGCAAGGGAAAAGTCTTGTAGTAAAAGAGGTTTTGCGAAAGTATATTCTCCAAATCCTGAACGTAGATAAACGTCTTGCACCATTAACGCCTCTTAGTTTTGAAGAAACCTTTCAAACAGAGCTTGTAATTAACACGGACCGTCCTTTTAAAGTCAGACTTGGCGGAAAAATCGATCGCATTGATCAAACAGGCAATGCTTTTCGTGTCATTGATTATAAAACAGGAAATATCAATCGTAATTTTTCAGGAATAGATCAATTGTTTGAAGTTGCAGGTAAAAAACAAAACAAAGAAGTACTTCAGATATTATTGTATTCCTTTATTTTAAGTGAAGATAAAAATTACCAGCATCTGCCTATCGTTGGCGGACTGTATGGGATGCGTGAAATATTCAAACGCGATTTTGACCCTCGTCTATTTCAGGAAAACAAAATGCCCATAAATGATTTCAAACAAATTCGCGAACCTTATTTGATGGCACTAAAACAATTGGTGTCTGAAATATTCGAACCGGCAATTCCATTTACTAAAGTAGAGGATAGAAAAGTTTGCGAATTCTGCGATTATAAGAATATATGCCACAGGTAAGGAATTGTTGAGTGAAGTGCTTCGTTTTACTATTTTCTTATACTATCAATAAAACCTTTAATCCCCATTTTCCAATCCGGCTTATCGAGCATTTTCACAAAAGCGCTACCAATAATGGCGCCGTTAGCATGGTTACATGCATGGTTAAATGTTTCATGATTGGAAATGCCAAAACCTATTACGAGCGGATTTTTGAGATTTAGCTGTCGAACCCTTTCAAAATATGCGATTTGTTTTTCAGCTATGCTGCTTTTAGCCCCGGTTGTTGAAGATGACGATACCATGTAAATAAATCCTTTGCCAACTGAGTCAATCATACGAATGCGATCATCACTGGTTTGGGGTGAAATCAAAATGATGAAGCGCAAATCATTTTCTTCAAAATATTGCTGAAAGGATTGTTGGTAAACATTCATCGGAAGATCCGGAAGAATAACCCCATCAATCCCAATTTCTGTACACTTTTTACAAAATTTTTCCACACCATATTGCATTACCGGATTAAAATAGCCCATAAGCAATAACGGCATGTGAATTTTCTGACGGATATCCTTCAACTGCTCGAACAGAAGCTTGATGCTCATCCCATTTTTCAAAGCTTTGGTGCTGCTATCCTGAATAACGGGACCATCGGCTAATGGGTCGGAAAAAGGCATACCAATTTCCACCATATCAGTTCCTGAGGTTTGGAGTTCTGAAAGAATGTCAGGTGTGCTTGTCAATGTGGGATGCCCGGCAGTAAAGTAGATGGACATAATATTGTTCTTTTTTTGCTGAAATAATTGATCAATCCGGTTCATAGTTTTATTTTTTGAGCAAAGTATCAAGAATTAAGAACCAAGACGGTCTTTGTTCTTGACGCTTGGTTCTTTGTTCTATTTATTCATAATTCTAATATAAGTATCCATATCCTTGTCACCCCTGCCTGAGATATTGACTACAACCACATCCTTTGACGTGAAGGTTATTTTATTAAGGGCTGCCAAAGCGTGTGCAGATTCGAGTGCCGGGATAATTCCCTCCAGGCGGGTAAGCTGAAATGCCGCGTCCAGGGCTTCCTGGTCAGTGGCATCAAGTACTGTAACTCGCCCGGTTTCATGTAAGAAGGCATGTACCGGACCAATTCCCGGGTAATCCAAACCGGCAGAGATAGAATATGGTTCAGTAATTTGTCCGTCCTCGTTCTGCATCAGCATGGTTTTAGCTCCCTGTATTACGCCCACTGTTCCTTTTGCGATGGTAGCGGCTGTTTCGCCAGTATTCACTCCCAGTCCCGCTGCTTCAACTGCAACCAGCTTAACTTCAGGATCGTTCAAGTAATGATAAAAGGCACCCATGGCATTACTTCCGCCACCAATACAAGCCAGTATGTAGTTAGGTAGTTCGTTTCCGGTTTGTTCCTTTAATTGCCAACGCATTTCCTCGCTGATTATAGATTGTAGGCGTGCAACCAAATCAGGATAGGGGTGAGGTCCAACAACCGAGCCAATAATATAATGTGTGTTTTCCGGATTGTTAATCCAATCGCGTAAAGCTTCGTTGCCAGCATCTTTTAAAGTCTGATTACCACTTAAGGCAGGAATCACAGTCGCTCCAAGCATTTTCATCCGAAGTACATTTGGCATCTGTCGCTGTACGTCTGTTTGTCCCATGTAAACAACACATTCCATTCCCATGAGAGCACAAACCGTAGCCGTAGCTACACCATGTTGACCGGCTCCTGTTTCAGCAATAATCCTGGTTTTTCCAAGTTCTTTTGCCAGCAATATTTGGCCAATGGTATTGTTGATTTTATGAGAACCTGTATGGTTGAGGTCCTCGCGTTTTAAATAAATATTGGTGTCATAATGTTCGGAAAGTCTGGTTGCAAAATATAAAGGAGAAGGGCGTCCAACGTAATCCTTCATCAGCTTTTGAAATTGTGAACGAAAACGATCGCTATCCATAATTTGGAGATAACGTTGTCTCAATTCCTCAATATTGGTATAGAGCATTTCCGGGATATAGGCACCTCCAAACTGCCCGTAATATCCTTGCTCATCAACTGTGTACTTCATTCGTGAATATTTTAATTAATTATTCTGATCTTTTTGATAAACTCGTTAAGCAGTGGTAAATCCTTCAGCCCTGGAGTAATCTCAAACTTACTGTTGATATCTATGCCAGCCATGTATCGGCTTTTTATATTCCTGATGTTTAGCGAATCGTCAGAAGAAATTCCTCCGCTTAAAAAAAACGGATGTTGAAGCTTATACTGATCAAGCATGTTCCAGTCAAACTTCTGACCGCTCCCTCCGTAGTCTTTTGTACTTGTATCGAAAAGAAAATAATCACAATACTTTTGATAAGGTTCTAAGGCACTCCAGTCAAATTCGTTATGAATTCCAAACGCTTTCAGTACTTTAACTTCTTCCTGGGCTTCTTTGCAATATGCCGGCGATTCGTTACCATGCAACTGAACAAAGTCGAACCTGTACTTTTTCGTGATAGATAACATATGCTCAATCTCAACATTCACAAAAACACCTGTTGTAAGTACCTCAGGCATTAAGTTATGCACTATGTTGGGGTTAAAATCTTCACCTACATATCGTTTTGATTTGGGATAAAAAATAAACCCCATCAAATCCGGCTTTAATGATGCCACTTCCTGTATGTTTGCGCTGTCGCGCATTCCGCAAATTTTGATCAACATAAATTTATGAGTTGGCAGTAAACAATTAGCAGAAGGCAGTTTGTTCGAACTACTCTAAAGCCAATAGCCTACTATTTTAATTTTAAATCTCTTATAAATCCAAGACATGCCTGTCCCGGGTCTGTTTGTTTCATAAAGTTTTCGCCGATAAGAAAGCCCTGAAATCCATGATTTCTGAGGAAATTAATGGTGTCCGGCTGATCGATCCCACTCTCGGATATTTTAACAAATTTTTCAGGGATTTGGCGTGCTAGTTCAATAGAGTGATGAATATCAACCTTAAAATCCTTGAGATTCCGGTTGTTAACGCCCACTATATCCACTTCGTCAATAATTTTGTCCAGTTCTTCCACTGCATGGATCTCAAGTAAGACTTCTAACCCAAGTGACTTCGCACAGATGGCTAATTCGCTTATTTGTTTTGGTTCGAGACAAGCGGCAATCAACAATATTACATCGGCCCCATAAGCCTTTGCTTCCAAAACCTGATATTCATCCACCATAAAATCTTTTCGAAGGATAGGAATGGTGTTCACCTGCCTGGCTGCAAACAAATCAACAAGCGATCCGCCGAAGAAAGTTCTGTCTGTTAAGACGGAAAGCCCTGAAACGCCAGCGATGGAATAACCATGGGTAACATCTTCAACCCTCACCTGATCGTTTATGATCCCTTTTGAGGGTGACCTCCGCTTAAATTCAGCGATAATACCTGATGTGTTTGGTCTGGTAAGTGATTCCTTTAATGAAATTACAGTCCGGCTGAAATCAGCTTTATTTTTCAATTCGGAAACAGATACTAATTTTTTTTGAAGCTCAACTTCCTGGTATTTTGAAGCGATTATTTTTTCTAAGATGGTCATTAGTATAAATTATTAATAGCCAATACATTATAATAAAGGCTATTTATTAAAGAGTTTTTTAAATACTTTCAGTGCTTTACCGCTATTCAGTGATTCTTTGGCCATTTCAATACAGTCAGCAATTGATCTTTCCGGTAAATAGCAGGCAAGTGCAAATGCCGAATTCGTGATAACCACATCATTTTGAGTCTTGGTACCTTTTCCTTCAAGGATCGATAAGAAAATGTCTGCGGCTTCTTCAACGGTGTTTCCACCATGTAGTTCTTTAGGTGCAACTTTTGAAAAACCTATGGATTCCGGGCTATACAAATCATCTTTGCCATTACTGCTTACCCTGAAATCACCTGTAAGCGAAATTTCGTCATATCCATCAAGGCTATGCGCTATACCATGTCTGATACCTGCTAACTGATACACTTCGGCATAAAGCTTCTGTGCTTCAGTGCTAAACACACCTACAAACTGGTTTTGAGGTCTTGCAGGATTGGTCATCGGGCCCAGCATATTAAAAAAAGTTTTTACTTTCAGTGCTTTACGAACAGGACCAATATTTTTCATGGCTGGATGAAATATTGGAGCGTGAAAATAGCATACTCCGCATTCTTCAAGCTCTTTCTTGAGTTTGTCATTATCAGTGCTGAATTTGTAGCCAAAATATTCAAAAATATTCGACGATCCGCATGGTGACGATAATCCGTAATTGCCGTGCTTCACAACTTTGGCGCCGGCTCCAGCAAGAACAAATGCAGACAATGTTGAAATATTAAAAGTGTTCTTCCCATCGCCACCGGTACCGCATACATCTATGGTCGAATATTCGTTCAGATTTACAGATACTGCAAGTCCGAGCATAGCTTCCCGAAATCCCAGTATTTCCTGCGGCGTTATCTTACGCATCATATATACTGTTAGGAATGAAGCCATTTCTGCTTCTGAAAATTTTCCGGAAGCAAGTTCAGTAAGGATTTCTTTGGCTTTAACCTGTGAAAGCACATTGCCTTCAAATAAGTAAGTCAGGGTTTCTTTCATAATTGTTATTATTTTATAAAGCTAAGAGGCACGGATTACAAATCCGCGCCAGCGGAACAAGCTGTGAGATTCAAGATCAATACAAACATATCTTGGTTCTTGGCTCTTGTTTCTAATTATTAATCCAATTTTCCATAATTTTCATTCCATGTTCTGTCAATACTGATTCAGGATGATACTGAACGCCTTTTACATCATATTGTTTATGGCTGATGCCCATGATAAGACCTTGCTCATCAACGCTGGTAATGGTTAGGCATTCTGGAAGGCCTTCTTTTGCTACAACCCACGAATGATATCGTCCAACACTGAACGTTGAAGGAATTCCCGAATATAAAACATCATTGGGCGTTAAAATCTGAATGGTCGAAGCAACACCGTGATAAACATTATCGAGATTGGTGAGTTTACCACCAAAAGCCTCTCCAATGGCCTGATGTCCTAAGCAAACGCCCAGTATGCTGTGTGTTGGCGCATATTTTTTAATGACATCGAGGATAATACCCGCTTCCACTGGAATACCAGGTCCTGGCGAAAGTACAATTTTTTCGTATTTCCCAACTTCTTCTAGGGAAATTTCATCATTTCGAAAGACATCTGCCCTTTTACCGGTTATCTTCTCAATATAATGCACGAGGTTGTATGTGAAGGAATCGTAATTGTCGATCACTAATATCTTTTTGTTCATTGTTTTAATTATTTATTTTTTACTTAAAATTCTCAGTTATTGTCCAGTTTGTTTGGTGCTCCCATTAGCACATTAGCACACCGTCACATTAGCAAATTATAGTTTTTGAGCCATTTCAATAGCTTTTTTAAGCGCACCAAGCTTATTGTTGACTTCCTGCAGTTCGCTTTCTTCTTTTGAAGCAGCTACAATCCCGGCCCCAGCTTGGTAGAAGAGAACATTGTCCTTGCTCAGAAAGGTACGAATCATAATTGCATGGTTTAAAGTTCCATCGAAACCGATATAGCCAATAGCGCCACCGTAATAACCACGTACCTGATTCTCATACTTGTCAATCAGCTCCATTGCTTTGAATTTAGGAGCCCCCGAGAGAGTTCCTGCCGGAAACGTTGCCATCATCATATCCACGGAGCCGGATGAGTTGTATAACTTAGCCGATACTGTCGATACCATATGTAATACATGCGAATAAAACTGTATCTCCCGATAATTCTCAACCTTCACATTGGTGCCATGTCTGCTCAAATCGTTGCGGGCCAAATCCACCAGCATCACATGTTCTGAATTTTCTTTCGGATCAGCAGCCAGTTCACGTGCCAATTCTTTGTCTTTCTCATCGTTGCCGGTTCTTCGGAAAGTGCCGGCAATCGGATTGATGTAGGCTTTTCCATCTTTAATTTTAATCTGTGCCTCCGGTGATGACCCAAAGATACGATAACTTCCAAAATCAAAATAAAAAAGATAAGGAGAGGGATTGATAGATCTCAAAGCCCTGTAGACATTAAAATCGTCGCCTGAATATTGTTGGGAAAACTGCCTGGAAAGTACAATCTGAAAAACATCGCCACGGTGACAGTGTTCTTTGCCTTTGGTTATCATTTGCATGTATTGTTCATCGGTAATGTTGGAGGTTTCATGGTTAGCGGATTCAAACCTGCCTGAGGTAATATTCAGGCTGTAAAGAAGCCGCTCTATCCTGTCTACCTGCGTTTCCTCACCTTCAAAAAGACTTTCAACGATGTACATGATGTTTTTGAAGTGATTGATAGCAATCACATATTTAAAAAACTGGTAGCACACTTCCGGAATCTTATACGCATCTTTTGAAGGAGCATTAAGCTTAATGGTTTCAAAATACTTAACTGCATCATAACTGGAATACCCGAAAAGTCCGTTAACAGGGAGATTATCATCGTTTTTACCGGTTTCAAAACTTTGCATAAATCCATTGAAGGTTTTGGAGAAATCGGCCAGACTTTTGATAGCTGAAGTTTGTTTTTCGCCACCAGGATATGAGCAAACAGCAGTGCCTTTATCCACAATAAAAGAAGCTACAGGTTGCAGGCATATAAATGAATAGCTGTTTTCGTTACCATGGTAATCGGAGCTCTCGAGCAGAAAGGTTCCGGGATACATATCGCGTATCTTCAGGTAAATACTAACGGGAGTGAGGGTATCAGCAAGCACCTGTTTTGTGTGGGTTTTAATTTTGTATTGCATACAATTTATATTTTTTAAAGTTTTTACAATTAAGTTGTTTAAGGCTGTTTAAGGCGTAGTCAGAACTCAACAATGTTCTGAACCGCAATTATGCGGTGATTATGCTACGCCAATCGCCAAGACCAACAATCCCTCTTGTTTATCCTTGTTTCACAAATCCTTGACATTTTAAACATTTTCTTCAATTTTAAGCACAAAAAAAGCCCGCCGGTATTCGGCGAGCTTTTGTATATTTTTATCTCTGAT
>WSSedL1CaDRAFT_10001866_pt1 | contig 11539 bp, 8 predicted proteins | sample WetSurSL1Cattail_FD_9464 | JGI IMG/M metagenome (IMG submission 9464)
GCAACCGGGGGGACGGTTCTCGCGGTTTCGCAACCGGGGGGACGGTTCTCGTGGTTTCGCTCTTCTTGCTTAATTCAAAGAGCGGACAAATTCAAAGAGGGGACGGTTCTCGCTTTGAATTTTTGGGAAAGTTCCTGACTTGAATAGTATGAATAAATTTGCGAAGGAAGAGGAACACATGATAAAGCGCGCGTTGATCAGCGTATCTGATAAAACAGGTATTGTAGAACTGGCTGCAGAGCTTTTGAAGCATGGCGTGGAAATCGTATCCACCGGAGGCACGCAAAAAGCGCTGGCAGAAGCAGGGATAAAAGTGACAAACATTTCAGAGGTAACAGGCTTTCCCGAGTGCCTTGACGGGCGTGTCAAAACGCTTCATCCAAAGGTGCACGGCGGCATTCTTGCGATCCGCGGCAATGAAGAGCACATGAGGCAGATCAAGGAACTCGGAATTGAGCCGATCGACATGATCATCATCAACCTCTATCCTTTTGCGCAAACCATTCTGAAAGGCAATGTCAAGCTGGAGGAAGCCATTGAGAATATCGATATCGGCGGGCCGGCAATGATAAGAGCTGCGGCTAAGAATTATCAGGATGTGGTCGTTCTTGTGGATCCTTCGGATTATGAAAAGGTACTCCATGAAATGAAGGCTAATGGCGAAGTTTCAATCAAGACCAGATTCAAGCTGGCTTACAAGGTTTTCGAACATACCAGCCATTATGATACTTTGATTGCGAAATACTTCAGGGACAGGTTGGGGGAGGAATTCTTCCCGGAGACACTTTCACTTACCTTTGAAAAAGTCCAGGAGATGAGGTATGGCGAAAATCCGCACCAAAAGGCTGTTTTCTACAGGGAAGCAGGACCAAACATAGGTTGCATGACTGATTCAAGGCAGCTTCACGGAAAGGAGCTGTCGTACAATAATATAAGTGATGCAAATGGCGCAATAGAGCTTCTGAAAGAGTTTGACGAGCCAACGGCAGTTATTGTAAAGGATGCAAATCCCTGCGGAGCGGCAAGCGCGGCAACAATATGGAGTGCTTATATGCTGGCCTATGAGGCTGACCCGTTGTCGCCGTTCGGCGGAATTATTGCCGCCAACAGAGAAATTGATGCGCAAACAGCTGAGGAAATCAGTAAGGTTTTCTATGAAATAGTGATTGCCCCGGACTTCTCAGAGGATGCGCTGCAGATACTCACCAGGAAGAAGAATATCCGTCTGCTGAAGCTTGACAATATATCCGCCAAGCTCCCGGCAGGCACATATGATATGAAAAAGGTCACAGGTGGTCTGCTTGTTCAGGATTACAACAACGAGCTTGTCGATTCGGAGGAAATGAAATGTGTTACAATAGCCAGGCCTTCTGAGGAGCAGCTTGGTGATCTGCTGTTTGCGATGAAGGTGGTAAAACACACGAAGTCCAGCGGTATCGTACTTGCAAAAGCAAATCAGACCGTCGGCATAGGTCCGGGCCAGACCAACAGGGTGACTTCGTTGAGGGTTGCGATAGATTATGGGAAAGAAAAGTCAGAAGGGGCAGTGATGGCTTCAGACGCGTTTCTTCCATTTGCAGATTGCGTTGAAGAAGCTCATACCGCAGGAATTACTGCAATTATACAGTCTGGCGGTTCGGTTCGCGACCAGGAGTCGATCGATGCCTGCAACAAGTACGGAATCTCCATGATATTCACTGGAATGAGGCACTTCAAGCATTAAGGCCCTTCAAGCATTAAGCCAATTTGCAGCCTTCGTGCTGCGATAATAGATAAGTTGTACATAAAATATGGCTGGAGGAGAAAGACCATGAAAGTTCTTATTATTGGCGGGGGCGGACGCGAACACGCGCTGGCCTGGAAAATTGCACAAAGCCCACTGGTTGACAAGCTCTATTGTGCACCTGGCAATGGCGGCATCGCAGCGCTGGCTGAGTGTGTTCCGATCAAGGCCATGGATATCGAGGGCGTGATTCGTTTTTCAAAGAAGGAAAAAATAGATTTGGTGGTAGTTGCACCTGATGATCCGCTCGCGGCGGGCATGGTTGATGCATTGGAACTGGCCGGTATCAGGGCATTCGGTCCGAGCCGGAATGCTGCTGCCATCGAAAGCAGCAAGGTGTTCTCAAAAGAGCTTATGAAAAAATACGGCTTGCCTACTGCAGGCTATGAGGTGTTCAGCAAACCTGAAGATGCACTGGCATACCTTTCAAGCTCAAGTTACCCCATAGTAGTAAAGGCTGACGGACTGGCTCTGGGGAAGGGCGTCATTATCGCTCAGAATTTTAATGAAGCAAGCAGGGCGGTTCGTGAGTTGATGTCGGACAAGGTTTTCGGAAATGCCGGTGACAGGATCGTCATTGAAGAATTCATAAAAGGTCCCGAAGTCTCGATTCTGGCGTTCACAGATGGGAAAACAGTCGTACCCATGGTCAGCTCACAGGATCACAAGCGTGCGCTTGACAACGATATGGGGCTTAACACCGGCGGAATGGGGGCATTTTCGCCCAGTTTGCTCTATGATGAAAAATTGAATGCCTTTTGTATGGAAAAACTATTTTTACCTACAATAAGGGCAATGAACAGTGAAAACCGCAAATTCAAGGGTGTGTTGTATTTTGGCCTTATGCTGACAGAGGAAGGACCCAAGGTGCTGGAATATAACGCCAGGTTCGGCGACCCTGAAACACAGGTTGTGCTGCCCAGACTGAAGACAGATATCATAGAAATATTTGAAGCAGTCATTGATGAAAGACTTGACTCCATCAATATAGAGTGGAGCGATAATGCCGCTGTTTGTGTCATACTGGCCTCCGGCGGTTATCCTGGCAAGTATAGGACAGGGCTTGAGATAACAGGCATTGACGAAGCTGAGAAGGATGCCGATGTTATGGTATTTCATGCAGGCACCAGGCTTGAAGGCGGCAAATGCCTTACAGCAGGCGGCAGAGTATTGGGCGTGACGGCAGTTGCCGATACAATGGCAACTGCAAGAGATAAAGCATATGCGGCAGCCGGAAAAATAAGCTTCCCGGATATGCACTACCGTAAAGATATCGGAATCAAGAAATGATTGATGATGTCGAAGAAATGGTTTAATATAATACTCAAGGTTGGAGTTTTACTTTAACCTTGAGTATTACTCTAACTTGAGGTATTACTCTAACTTGAGGTATTACTCTAACTTGAGGTATTGCACTAACTAGGAGTATTACACTAACTAGGAGTATTACACTAACTAGGAGTATTGCTCTAGTACTCTGTAAACTCTGAAAATTTTATAAAATAGCTTACAATGTCATCCTGAGCGTTTGCGAAGGATCTTAGCCAGCCAGGTTCTTCGCTGCACTCAGAATGACAAATATTTAGATGTTACAATACACGAGTCTGATGTGATTACAAATTTATGATGATAGGGAATTCATTATGCAGCAGCGTTTCAAAAAAGTTGGAATACTTGGCGGGACATTCAACCCGATTCATTACGGGCATTTGATTATAGCAGAATCGGTGAGGGAGAGCCAGAATCTTGATAAAGTATTGCTGATACCATCCGGACAGCCTCCGCACAAGCCTGATAGCGAGGTGATCGATCCGGAGCTCAGATACGAGATGGTCCGGCGTTCAGTAAGTTCCAATCCGTTTTTTGAGGCTTCCAGAGTTGAAATCGATACAGACGGCTATACATACACCGTCAACACGCTCCAGACACTTAAAAAGGCTTACGGAGATGAGACTGCACTGTACTTTATAGTCGGAGCGGATGTAATACCTGAATTGACTTTATGGAAGGAATTCAAAACTGTTTTCGGCCTTTGTGAATTTATTGCAGTCAGGAGGCCGGGTATTGGAAGAAATTCTGCAGATGCTGATGTCGAGAAGCTAAAATCAGAATATGCTATGAGGATTAGTCTGATCGATACGCCTCTGATCGATATTTCTTCGAGTGAAATCAGAGAAAGATGCAGTGCCGGTAAATCCATCAAATACCTTGTAACCGAAGGCGTGGAGGAATTTATTAAAGATGGGGGATTGTACAGGAAAACAATATGATGAACATCGATGATATAAAAAGCAGACTGCAGATGATGCTGTCTCAAAAAAGATTCAGTCATTCCACCCATGTTATGGAGGCGTCCCGGATATTGGCTGAAAAATATGGGGAAGACATAGGAAAGGCCGAATTGGCCGGACTTATCCATGATTGTGCGAAGGATATGGATAAAAGTTCAACTTTCGCCCTCTGCAAAAAGTATGATATAATTGTTGACAGTATCATGAAAAAACAGCCGGAGATCCTGCACGGCATGGTAGGCGCTTTTCTTGCCAGAGATCTTTTTGAGGTAGATGACAAGAGTGTACTGGCTGCAGTCACGAATCATACAATGGGCTGCGAAAACATGAATAAGCTCAGCAGTATCGTGTTCATCGCAGATTATATCGAAGCGGGAAGAAGCTATGAAGGCGTTGAGAAAATCCGGAAAGCTGCAGAGTCAAGCCTGGAAGAAGCAATTGTTGCAGGCGTTGACAGTACGATTGAAGATATTTTAAAAAAAGGCAAATTACTGCATCCGCAAATAGTTCTTACCAGGAACTGGGCATTGGAACAATTGAAAGGTAGAACAGTGGGGTTATTATGAAGGAAACAAAAAAATCTGCCGCTGGTAGATTATTTTATACATTTGGAACAATATTGCTAATGGCGCTTGTAACAGTATGCGCAACAAATTTTACGAAGAACGGCAGGGCTTTTGAAATGCCTCTGCTGTCTGCGGTTACAGGCACAGCGGGACAAACAACGTCAGGTGCTGTGAAAAGTACGGTTGATTATAAGACGATAAAATATAAAAAGGCTGAGACAAAATCCACTTCCTCCGCCGGGAAAAAATCCAGCGCCAAAGCGGCTGCAACTCCTGCTCCAAAAGTGAAGCAGCCCGTCGTCAATCCCTAGGAGTTCGCTCGGGAACTTCTTCATCCATCATTTCATATATCATTTCATCCATTGCTTCCGCCCGGATTCTTTCAAAAAAGCATTCAATATGCAGAAATTCACCTGTGAGTACACTGTGCTGAATTTCTGCATATCTATTTTCCATTTCGGCACAAAAAGTTGGCTTATCTGAATAGTATGAATCATGCATTGTAACTGGAGGATCCGGCATGAAAACATACTTTACGGAGCAAACCGGCTTTTTTGGCAAAAGCAAGCCATCCCGGCTGTTAAGGGAATTCGGAAGCCCGCTTTATTTGTACAATGAAGCCATCTTGCGGGAAAGGTGCCGCGAAATGGCAGGCTTGATTTCCTGCTCCCGTTTCAAACCCAACTACTCCACAAAAGCAAATTCCAGCCCTGAACTCTTGAAAATCATAAGAGAAGAGGGCTTTGACGCCGACGCAATGTCACCCGGCGAGATACATATATTACTTGCATCCGGTTTTAAACCGGAAGAGATATTATTTGTGGCAAACAATATCTCCACCGGGGAAATGGAGTATGCCCTGAACAAGGGTGTACTAATCAGCTGTGACTCAATTTCACAGCTGTGCCGGTATGGAAGGCTGAATCCCGGAGGAGCGGCTGTTGTCCGATTCAATACGGGGATAGGCGCGGGGCATCATGAAAAAGTGATTACAGGAGGGGAGAACACCAAATTCGGAGTAAATATCGAATTATCAGGGGAAGTCAGGGCTGTGCTGAAGGAATACCGACTCAGGCTGGTCGGGATAAACCAGCATATCGGTTCCTTGTTCATGGAAGCGGCGCCATACGTTGCATCGGTAAAATCATTACTATCCGTAGCAGAAAAGTTCGAGGAACTGGAATTTATTGATATGGGCGGCGGCATAGGCATACCGTATCACAAGCAGGACGGGCAGAAAAGGATGGATCTTGAAGATTTAGGCGGTAGGTTGTCCGAGCTCCTTATGAATTGGGCAGCAGTCCGGCATAAGGATACCAAGGTCAAAATGGAGCCTGGCCGCTACATAACGGCGGAGTGTGGGGTTCTTCTCGGAACCGTGCATGCGGTCAAGCAGAATAGCAGCAGAACATATATTGGCACAGATATTGGCTTTAATGTACTTATAAGGCCTGCCATGTATGATTCCTACCATGACATTGAAATATATGAAAACGATGAAATCATTAAAAGTGATCAAAAAAATGTCGTAACAGTCACAGGCAATATCTGCGAAACGGGCGACATTCTGGCTAAAGACAGAGAACTGCCGCCCGTCATGGAAGGCAACATCATAGCCATCATGGATGCCGGAGCATATGGCTATTCCATGTCATCCAACTACAATTGCCGCCTGCGGCCCGCTGAGGTGCTGATAGGCATGGACGGCACACCCCGGCTCATTCGCAGGCGTGAAACAATGGAGGATCTGATGATGTGATTCTACAAAGATGTTATAATTTTACAAATATGTCACAATTATATTGACATAATATGGGGAATAGTGCTATTATTGAAATCAAAATAATAACAAATAAATAATGTAATTACAAATAAATAATGTAGTTACATATATGGGCGATATTTAGGATAGATGCGTTGATGTATAGCCAATACTTGGGCACTTTGGGCTATACTGAGCAAGTGGTGCAACCGGCTTTTTTTTATTGCCTTTTTTGTTTCTGGAGTATTTCTGGTATCTAATCTTGAAGGACTGCTTAAGACAGACGGGATAACTAAAGATGACGTTATGATAGCGGATCAGGTTTCTAAAAAGACTTCAATTCCATTTAAGGAAGTTATGCAAAAAAGGATTGGCAGGCAAACTTGGAGAGAAATAAATGCAGAATATGACATTGTTAATGGTCAGGCGGAATTGCCGCGTGTTTCTGTAGAACCTGAAAAAGTCAAAAAATTAATGCAAAGCAGCGGTTTGTCCGAGCAGAGCATTGTGCAGGCATATGTAACGGCCTTTAAGCTGGATTCCAGCGTAGAAACGATCATTGAAAAGCTGAAATCAGGATATTCCAAAGCACGTATTTATTCCGAATGTCTCGTGAGTAAATTCGAATAATTGCTTGAAACAGTTTCGGCTAATTGCCTAAACATAATTTCAGCCAATTACTTCGGAAATAGGATCAACTAATTTACTGGAGATTATCACATATCCGCTAAATTGCCTTTAAGGGGGAAAACAATGTGAGAAAACTAATAAAGCTAACTATTATATTTAATATATTACTCATAGCACTCTTGTTACCGGCGCAGGTTGCAAAAGCCGAAACGCTGGAAGAACAGCTCAATAACCTGATAGGGCCGAATAAACAATACAATACCGCCCTCTCTCCGGTTTATCTGCGAAATAATACCACCGAGGAGACTATCAGTGCGCAAAGCGGCGATTTGACCTTGAATCAGACAGATTACGTTCTTCCCGGGAAGAACGGACTGGATCTTGAAATAAAAAGGCTGTATAAAAGCGGTACTTCGAATGTTCAGGAGATGAAAGTAAAGTATGTAGACGGCGCATGGGTGGACTATGTCTATTCCGACGCCAATACAACATCTTTTTACGAAGAACGCTTCAATTTAGGAATTGGTATGCGCTTCTCTTTCCCCGAGATGGAAATGAAAACGAATGCCGATGGAACCAGTTACAAATTTCTTCACACTGAATCAGGTGATGTATACAGACTCTATGATCCCAAACCGGATGACGGGATCGAAGCCTATGAACCTGAAAACCAGACTATCAAGGATGTAACCGTAACGATTTCCGCCGATTTCAGCAATGGGCAAACTGATGGAAAATCAAAGTATGTCATGACCGGAAAGGACGGAAAGAAAACATATTTTGCCGATGATGGAAGAATACTAGGCATAGCAGATCGGTATGGCAATACGATTAAATTCGAATATAGTACCTTCAACTACACGGTCGACGGTGTGAAAAAGACCAGGAAGCTTGCGACACGTATTACTGATACGGTAGGAAGAGTAGTTACAATAGAATACAAAGAAGATGAAACCTTTATTGCAGGCCCAATTAAGAACATTGTTTACAGTGCGGAGGAAAGTTATAAAACGTCACAGAACCCGAATACTATAAGTTCTGGAGATCTGGAAGGAAAATTCCAGGTCGTTGTAAACCTGCCGGACGGTAAAAAAATCGTTTATGACAAAACAGCTGTACTTGTGAGCCCGACAAAACATATCCTGAGAACAAGGCTCCAGAGAGTGTTCGACATTGACGGAAAGCCTAAATACCATTACTGGTATGAGCAGCCATCCCTGGGCTTCAGCTATACCGGCAAATCCGGTTACAGTGCATACAATACTTACGAAAACCTGGTGCAGATAGATTATTGCAGGAATAACAGGATGAAACGTTATACCTACAACACCTTTACCCAGGGCCTTAGCGATGGCAGTATGCAGTACCGTAAAATATTCGAAAAAAAAGAATTGGCAAAGACGGGTTATGATCCTGCAAAGACGGATTTTCTTGACCGGTTCGTCTGTGATGTCAAGGACAAAATAAACTACAGCTATACGAATGAGGCAGATGGTTACGGCTTCAGCGGTTATCAGGAAAACAACAATGATTATTTGAAAGATACGTACAAGTATTATGCTTCGAAGACCGACCTGAATGGAACGTCTGTAAAGTACACCTACAGCGGTACGCATGAGCTTGTTGTAACTGAAGAAACAGGTAAAGACCACAAGAAGACTATTGTTACAGAAAACGATGAAATGAAATTCCCGAAAAAGATTGTAGAAACATTAAACAATGTTGCAGATGGACAGGCAGTTTCACAAAGTGCTATAAAAATAGAAAATTTCAGGTATGACCAGTACGGCAATCTTACCAACTACACAGGTCCCCTGGCAAAAAGGGATGATAAGGGCTATCCGACAGATACGGAGAATACCGTCATTTATTCCTATGCCTACGATAAATTCCATACGTTGTTGCAAAAAACATGGAAGCAGGATAAGGATACGGTCTGCCAGATTATTAACACGATTGATGATAAAGGCAACATAACCAGGGAGCAGAAGGTTAACACCGATGATCCGGTACAATGGGTCAATACGGATTACCAGTATGACGGCAGTGGTAATGTAACGCAAAAAACGGTCAACTCACCGGATAACATATACATTACGAAATATGTGTACGGAACCGATGCCGACGGCGCCGACCATAAAGGAGCTTATCTGACGAAGGAATTCAAACTTGTCGGCGGAGTGGAACTCGCAAGACAGTATGTTTATGACCACAATACCGGAAACAAAAAAGCGGAAATCGATGAAAACGGAAACCGCACCGATTACGAATATGATGCGCTGGAGAGAAACACGAAAATCACTTATCCCGACCAGACATACCGGCAATATACATACAAGGATTACCTCTATGCCGGCAGGGAAGTGGAGTATCTAGATCAAAACAAGACCAAATTCCAGTTCAACTACGACATATTCGACAATATAACCCGCTACAGCCTGTTCGAGAATAATCTATGGAAGACACTTGCACAGACTGAATATGATTTCAGGGGGAACAAGGTAAGCGAAACCGATTCCAACGGCAATAAAACAGCATATGAGTATAACAGCTATAGCATGTTGACCGGCAAGATCTATTATGAAAAGGATACTGCTAAAAAAGAAAATATCAAGCTAACCTATACATACGGAATCAGCAACGATACGCCGATAATTCTTACACTCACAGACGAGGACGGTTATGTAAAGAAGTATTATTACAATGCAGCCGAACAACTCGTCAAATATGAAGAAACACCGGATAACGCGAATTATTTTGCTAAATCCTTTACCTATAATTACATAGGAAGCGTAGCCAGCGAGAAGGATGCATTGAACGGCACAACCATCTATGTTTACGACAATCTCGGGCGTCTCGGCAGGAAGATTGACGCGTTGAATAATGAGACTGTCTACAGTTACAATAATCTTGACAATGTACTGGCCGAGGAAGCTCCTGGCGGCAAGGTCACGGAAAACATCTATGATGCAGCCGGCAGGATAGTTGAAGTGCGCACTTATACCAAGGGCTCCGGAGACTATTATTACAAACAATATGGATATGACAAGGCCGGAAACGTGACCATATCAGAGGAAGGCAAGGTGGAAGGCGGTAAAGACAGCCTGTCCTCCATGGCGGAATTCACTTTCGACAAGATGAACAGGGTCACGGATGAATACAGGTATCTCGATTCAAGCAGAAAAGCTCACATACATTATACATATGATGCAAATGGCAACAAGACCAGCGCGGTTGAATACTCCGACCAGACAGAGGGCAAATTCCTTAAATACACTTATGCATATGACTTTGCAGGAGAACTGGTAAAGGAAGAAGGTACATACTCGGAGAACGGCAGTCAGGTAACAGCTCCGGTTCAGGGAAATTATCTGAAAAAGTATACCAGGGACTGCGAAGGCAATCTCCTCAAGGTAGAGGAGTATGACGGAAGCGGATTCCAGGCAACGGATTATACTTACGATTACCGGAATCGTATGATGTCAAAAACAGAACCGTTTGAGGAAGACGGAAAGAAGAAACAGACTTCCTATAACTACGATAGACGCGGCAATATGGTTTCAGAAACCATTACGGTACAAGGAGTGCCTTATACTACCTACTACAAGTATGACGGCATGGGCAAGGTGTCACAAAAGACAGATGCCATGAACCATACGACAACTTATCTATATGATGCAAATGGAAATCTTAAAAAGGAAATTGACCCCAGATACTATGGACTGAATGGGGATAGTGCACCTGGTATGGAATACGAATACGACAGTATGGGGCAGCTTGTCAAGGCAATCAGCTTTGATGGGACGAACCGGGAAGTGGTATCGTACAAAGAATACGATGGACGCGGAAATGTGGCGAAAGAAGCGGATGGCACCGGTTACAACAGCCAGGAACCTGCTCTGTCCATCGGCAAACTTTACAAATATGACGCAGCCGATCAGGTAATCCATTATACATCCGCACAGACGGCAAAAGATAATTCCGGAACGGCAAGCGGCTATACAAAATCCTATGTCTACGACGGTTCCGGCAGAGTAATCACCGAAGAGAATTCAAAAGGGGATATGACCGGCAATGCCTACTATCTGAACGGCTTGCTTAAGGAGACAGCCTATTCGGATGGGAGCAGGGAGAGCTATACATATGACGATACAGGAAAGCTCAGCAATGTAAAAACAGACAGGCGTGGGAACAAAACCACTACATACAACACTATATTCGGAAAGCCTTACCGCATCGAATACCCCGACCAGTCTGTTGAAACCTTTGCATATTCACCTGAGGGATACTTAACGGAAAGCCATGACAGGAACGGGAACGCGGCAGCATTTGAATACGATCCGGCAGGCAATATGACTGCAAAACGGGAATTTGTCAAATCCGAGGCCGGTACTGCGAACTACAGGCTTACCCGGTTCAGCTATGATGAAACCGGCCTGACACTCAGCAGTGAAACCTTTGATCAGAAAGCTTCAAGCTCGAATGGACAGGAGATTTCTACCACATC
>WSSedL1CaDRAFT_10001867_pt1 | contig 11537 bp, 7 predicted proteins | sample WetSurSL1Cattail_FD_9464 | JGI IMG/M metagenome (IMG submission 9464)
ATGATCAATCCGATCAGAGAGCCGCCGATCCCTGCGATCTGGTTAAGCCCCATGGCCATTCCCCGTTCTTGGGAGGTAAAGGCATCGGTTATAATCGCCGTGCTGTTGGAAAACAGGAATCCCGCACCAACACCCTGCAGCAATCTGAAAATAATCATCATTGTTATGCCCGCAGTGCCGGAGCCGGGCGTAAAATAAAGCAAAATAGATGCGACAGTGAAGATTGCAAAGCCCAGATTATACAGGCGCACGCGTCCGAAAATATCCGAGAGCCTTCCAAAAGTAACGAGCAGGGTGGCAGTCACCACAGTGTAGCCCATAAGCATCCAAAGCATGTAGGATGCCCCAACCGTAGACAGTGGGTCTACCTTCATTCCGCGAAAAATAGCCGGCAGGGATATCAAAATGATATTGCTGTTGATGGAAGCCATCAACACCCCGAGCGTGGTGTTGGACAGCGCAATCCATTTGTAATGGGATTTTTCGTGACCTTTTTTGTTGGAATTTTTGTTTGGAATTTGTTGAGTTGCTAAATCAGGCATTCTTGTTATTTCCTTTCGAGATAAATTCAACGATTGTAATTTTCGAGAGACGGATATGTCAATGTAGTAAATACCCCAGTTCCGTCTTAGGAGCCACAATTTTCCTATTGACATAATAATGCAATCTCTCTATATTATAGATAAAAGTAGTTGCATATGCAACTACTTTAAAAAAATAGTTGCTTATGTGGCTTACAACGGTTATAATAAATTGATTTTTATCTCTATTACACAAAATTGAATTGCGCTGAAAGGATGATTATTTTGGATCATATTGAGAATTCTATCGGCAAATGGGTCTCCGTACTGTACAGATGCAGAAAAAGTTTCATAGGAAAGATGCTGGAGCCATATGGTATTGTAGGCTGCCAATACCTTTTCATAATGACTCTATATTCATATAATGGCGCAAGCCAAGAAAAAATATCGGATTGTTTAAAAATTGACAAAGCAACCACGGCAAGAGCAATTAAAAAGTTGGAGGACAGCGGTTTTGTTGTGAGAAATATTGATTCTGACGACAAGCGTGCCTACAAGATTTTTTTAACTCAAAAAGCAATCGATATTATTCCTCATATACAGGAGGCTATGAAGAAATGGGAAGATCTTGTCATATCTGATATTTCAGAGGATGAATATATTTTATTTGAAAAAATATTGACTGAAATAGCAGTGAGAGCACACAACAGCATTTCGTAGTGAGGGATGCCGATTATGTTCATTCGCTGTGATATTGATTTTTATCGGAACGAAATCCGGAAAAATTTGAGCGGTACGGGACATCAAAAGGCCAGAGCATATTAATGCTCTGGCCTCCATTTTTTGCTGCGAGGGTTGATGGCCACATTTACGGCACAAACTAAATCCACCTCTCTTCCCCGCTGCATGTCGCAGCCCGGCGCAATGATCACGTTTTTCTTGTTCGGGGGAATCGCGAACTTGATATCATTCGGCGTGGGCATTCTGGCTCGTTTCACTATATTCTTTAGGAGTCTGGCCGGTGTATTTTTTAAAAGCCTGACTGAAATATTGAGAATTTTCGCCAAACCCCACCTGTTTTGCAATCATACAAACCTTTGATGTGCTATAGTTTACGAGCAGTTCTTTTGCCTTTTCCATTCTTATTCTGTTGAGGTATGCAGAGAATTTTCCTCCGGTTTCTTTGTAGAATTGTTTACTAAGGTAGTTGACATTCATGAAGATGTAATTTTCAGAAATCCACTTGAGTGATAAGTTTGGATCACTGAAATGCTGGCTGACATATTGCAGCGTTTGCTCAATGTAATTTTTATATTGAACACTGTCTCTATCGGTTTCTGAAATAATCAGGCTCAATTCATTTATTGTAATATCCGAAATATTGTCTACATTGTTGCAATCATTTACATTTTTAAAATATTGTGATAAATCATGAGGCTGTAAGCTGTTCATGTTCGTTATTACTTGGACGGCTAGTTTTGAGGCCAAGGTTTTTGCAAATTCAGTATCCTCTACGGTACTGAAGCAGTCAGCAATTCTTTGCGCCAGAAGCTCACTGTCTATGAAGATATCCTTTGATATCTCATCTGCTTTTTCTAAGACTGCAGTGTAATTGTAGATTTCTTTCAATGTTTTGTTGTCTTCCACTAAAAATACTTTTTGGTAGCGCTTGATGTTTGGAATCAGCTTTCGGAACAGATCTTTTATATTGTTGAGTTTTAGTTGCTCGCAGGAAAAATTCACAGACATTTTTGCGAACTTCCATGATAAAATCGTTGAATTAAACAAAGTGAAATCTACCCCGTCATTCGTGTTAATAATAAAAATTGCGGTATTTTTTACATACAAAACATTAAAACAAATACAGTAACGATACGTTTCGCAAAGGTTTGTCAGCCGATCAACAAATTCGGTCAAATTATATTCTTCCAAATAGGATATATAATATAATGAAAAGGCATTGTATTGAAATTCAAACAGATCGGAATACCGCTGAATGGTGTTTTCTGAATCTGTTTTGCAGGCAAGGGTTTCAATAATAAACTGCTTTTTAATGATAGTTTGAAATTGATTGGACAGCAGTTCTTTTTCACATTGCAGTTTTTTCAGCGCTTGCTTTTTGGTAATGTCAATCTTTGCTTTTTGAATTGCATCAATAATTTTATTTTCATTAATTGGTTTTAGCAAATAATGTTTTACCCCGAACTCCATGGCCTGCTTTGCAAATTCAAATTCGCCGTATCCGGATAAAATGATGAATTCAATGTCAGGATCAATCTCATGTGCTTTTTTGATTAACTCAAGACCGCTTAATCCCGGCATTTTAATATCTGTAAGTACAATATTAGGGTATTCGTCGCAAATCATGTCAAAAGTTTCAATGCCATCTTTACAAGTGGCAATTAACTCAATTCCATAATCCCCCCAGTTTATGAGTTTTCCGATTGCTTCCCTTATAATTTTTTCATCGTCGGCAATAATTAATCGTAACATGATTGACCATCCTTTGTAATGAAATAAGCGCTTCCTAAACGGTTGGGTTTATAAAATATTGCAGTCAGTTACCATTGGCTTTAGACCGATGGTAACTGACTTTGCACAAATGGGATGGTAAGTATTACGATTGCATTTCCCTTTTCATTCTCAAAAGAAAGTCCATAATCAGAACCATATAGGAGCCGGATTCTTTGGTTGATATTCTCCAACCCGACTCCGCTGCCATTAGGTTGAATTTCTCCGCTTTTTAGTTTTAGTAAAATGTTCGGATCAATTTTCGAACCGTTATTTTTAACACAAATTCGGATGTCGTCATCTTTTCTTTCGACAGAAACTTCAATGATACAAACATCCGTAATCTGTTCCAAAGCGTATTTAATAGCATTTTCAACCAGGGGCTGAATGCTCATTTTGGGAATTAAGGTGTTTGACAAATTCTCTGCGACCCGATAAGAATATTTCAACCTGTCATCAAAGCGAATCTGCTGGATTTGCATGTAGCTCTTCAAAATAGACAACTCCTTGGAAAGAGGTACCAAATCCGACTTTTCTCCAAAGGAATATCTAAGCAGCGCACCCAATGATTCAGTCATCTGTGAAATAGTATCTTCTTTATTTATTTTTGCCTGCCAGTTGATGGATTCCAGCGTGTTAAAAAGAAAATGAGGATTGATTTGTGCTTCGAGCATTTTAAGCTGAGTATCTTTGATTAGAAGTTGTTTTACATAATTTTGTTCAATCAGTTGATTGATTCTTTGCACCATGGAATCAAATTCCTGGTGCAAAATTCCAAGTTCATCGTGACGCTGCTCGTACCTGTATTTTTTTGGGGGCGATTTTTGGGGTTTACCATTTTTAAAACTGTTTATTTTCTCAATCAGTGTGTTGATATGTACCAAGATAGAATGAGCAAGAAAATTTGACACTACAATGGAGGTTACTGTAAAGAAGACAATGATCAAAATAAAAATCAAATTTGAGAAAATAGCTGATTGAAAAATCTGATTATATTTCGTGGTCACAATGCAGGTTAATTTTGGATTGCTGGTCGCTTTATTCACAACAAAATATTTTTCTCCGCTTAACTGCAGAATTTGATAAGGAATATTAATCGAGAGATGATCTCTGAGCTGAATCCCATCTTTACCCTCCAAGGGGTAGACAAGGGTGTTGGCTTGCCAAATATACATTTGTGTGTCGTTTCCCTCGCTCAATTCTGATTGAATATCAGCAATCATTTTTGCAAAGTCCAGCCGAACCGTCAACAGTCCAAGATTTTTCAGACTCAGATTTTCTGTTTTAAGAATCGGGCGGACGCACAGAAGACTGGAGTCATCCCGACTGGAGCTAATCCAGCGGACGGCCCCAGTGGTTTGCTGGGCGACTGCATTGATCTCTTTTTGAATATTCGGGGCTTCCGCAGAGGAATCCCTGCCATATGAGATGGTCTCCCCCGATACTTCTATGGATATTTTGATAATATACTTGTTGGAAGAAGCATACGACATAACGGTATCCATCACTGCCTGCCGCGCGCTGCGCTTGTTTATTTGGAATTTATTGTTCAATGTGGTAAGGTTGTCCTGAATGGATTTATTGGTAGCAATATATTTTGAAACATCCGCTAACGACTGCAGGTTGCTTTCCATTTTAGTGGATGTAGCGGTTAGAGTAACGGCCGATTCTTTGTATAGCAGGTCGTTGTAGTTTTTTAGAACAAATTGGAAGCTTGCTATGGCGCTTAAGCCAATGCAAAACGCTTCCAGCAAAATAATGAGGCTGAATTTTGACTTCAGCTTGATATCGGAAAATTTAAATTTGTGCCATTTCATGTTGTTTCTCCGTCTCATAGAATTTTGAGCGTGCAGCAAAAACGACGAGAGTCCTTTTTTTATGGATTTAAGATAGAGTACAAACTTATTCTAACATAATTGATTTATACACAAAAATACATAATTGTAAAGTAATTATTGTAAAAAAAGCCGAAACATGGTTTTTTGAACAGTTTTACATGGAAATTTATATTTCAAAATAATTACTATAATTTTATAATAAGAATAGATTTTATATCTGACAATTTTTTGATTGGAGGAAGTTCTATGAAAAGGGCATTATCTGTTTTTTTAACTTGTGGTATTTTACTGACATCTTTCAGTGGATGCAGCGGTGCAGGCGGCACGAACAGCACACAGGCGAATCCGGCAAGTCCGGCTGCAAGTACTGCCAGTACAACGGGAGAAGCCAAAACAATCCGTGTAGCCTGGTGGGGTAATCAGGTCAGAAATGACCGCACAGCAAAGGTGCTGAAAATGTATGAAAAAGCAAACCCCGGTGTCACCTTTGAGACAGAGTTTACCGACTGGAGCGGCTACTGGGACAAAATGGCAACTCAAGCGGCATCCGACTCCATGCCCGACATTATCCAGATGGATTACGCATACATAAATCAGTATCAGTCCAAAAATCAGCTTGTTGATTTGACATCCTATGTCGGCAAGGAACTGGATTTGACGGACGCTTCAAAAGACATGGTAGCGAGCGGAACAATCGACAATAAACTGTACGGTGTTGCTCTCGGGATCACATCACCGGCCATGGTCTATGATGTGGAAGCGGTGAAGAAGGCCGGCGTCACAATTAAGGACAATATGACGATGTCCGAATTTATTGCCGCAGCAAAACAAATCAAAGAAAAAACAGGACAGACCTGTGATTATTGCTATCCTAACGGCGAAGCGTATATGGAATATTTGGTAAGAGGCCAGGGACAGGTGCTGTTTCAGGACGGAAAACTCGGTATTGATAACAGCAGCGCTGTCCTGCCATTCTTCCAGGCGTTTGAGACAGGTGTAAAAGAAGGTTATGTTGCCTCAGCCGAACAACTTGATGCAGCCGTTGGCACAAGCATTGAGCAGAGTCCTTTAATCAATGGTAAAGAATGGATGACCTTGACTACATCCAACCAGCTTTCTGCTTTCTCATCGGCAGCAAAAAAGACGCTTGGCATTACCACTTGGCCCGTAGGGGACAAAGATGTCCAAAAAGCGATGTGGTTTAAACCGGCTTCCTATTTCTGTGTGACACCATCTTCAAAAAATCAGCAGGAATGCGCAAAAGTAATTAACTTTTTCACCAATTCTGTGGAAGCAAATGAAATTCTTTTGACCGACAGAGGTGCACCGATTTGCAGCAAGGTGCGTGCTGGAGTCAAATCCAAACTGGACGCCAGCAGCCAGCAATTTCTAGATTTTATTACCAAAGCCGAAGCTTACACCTCCAAGACAAATCCGCCGTCACCATCCGGCATGACTGAAGTAGCAACAATGGTTCACAACCTTACCGAGCAAGTTGTATATAACAAGCTTACGGCGCAGCAGGCTGCCGATCAGTTCTTTACACAGGCAAATGAGATTTTGGCAAAAGCAGCAAAAAAATAAACAGTAATTGATGAAAAGCCGTGATTTGGGCAATGTTCAGATCACGGTTCATTATTAGAGAAACCTTCCAAACAACTGTTTCATTTGGCTGGCAAAGTCTATGCGATTTGATAGAATAGTAGGGGATTAACTATGACGATAACTCAGAAATTAAACAAGGAAAAAACGGCGGGCTATATCTTTATTTCACCGTTTATTATAGGATTTTTAGCATTTACCATTATTCCAATCGCAATTTCTCTTGGATTGGCATTTACCAACTATGATGTGCTTTCAACACCAAAATTTATTGGCCTTGAAAACTTTAAGACTATGTTTTTCAACGACCCAAAGTTCTGGAAAACCATGGGCGTAACCTTTTATTACGCTTTGGTATCTGTTCCGCTGCGCTTGATCTTCGCGTTGTTTGTAGCCGTCATTTTGGTCAAGCCGAGTAAAGCTTCCGGAATTTATCGCGCGGTCTATTATCTGCCTTCCATTATGGGAAGCAGTGTGGCTGTTGCAGTTTTATGGAAAAGACTTTTTTCCAGCGACGGTGCAATCAATGCATTGCTTCAAGTAGTTGGGATACCTTGCGACATTGCGTGGCTGTCGAGAACGGATACTGCAATTTGGACTTTGATTGTTCTTGCAGTCTGGCAGTTTGGCTCATCCATGCTGATTTTTTTATCCGGCCTGAAACAAATTCCGGTCAGCTATTATGAAGCCGCCACCATCGACGGTGCAGGAAGAGCGAAACAGTTTTTCTCAATTACACTGCCGATGCTTACGCCAGTTATTTTTTTCAATCTGATTATGCAAATGATTAATGGGTTTATGGCTTTTACGCAGTGTTTTATAATCACCGAAGGAAAGCCCCTGGACTCTACATTGTTTTATTCCGTTTATATGTACCAGTGCTCGTTCAAGTTTAATCAAATGGGTTACGGCTGCGCTTTGGCCTGGGTCATGCTGGTTGTTATGGCAATTATGACCGCAATTCTATTCAAAACATCGAGCAAATGGGTCTTTTATGAATCAAAGTAAGGAGGTGCTGTCATGAAATACGGTAGCAATAAGGCAATAAACCGGGTAATATATCACACACTGGTCTGCGTCTTTGGAGTTGTCATGATTTATCCCCTCCTTTGGATGGTAATGAGTTCTTTTAAAGATTCTTCTGAAATTTTCAAGAACGCACAGTCTCTGTGGCCTTCAACATTTAAACTTTCTAACTATGCCTCGGGATGGACAGGATTTGGTGGCATCAGTTTCGCGATATTCTTTAAAAATTCATTTTACATTTGTATTTTAGCGACGATCGGGACGATAGCTTCTTCCTCTGTTATTGCGTTTGGCTTTGCAAGGTGCAACTTCAAACTAAAAAAACTATGGTTTTCCTGCATGCTTGTCTCAATGATGATGCCGTTTCAAATAATAATGATACCGCAGTTTATTATATTCAAGAAGTTAAACTGGATTGGAACTTTTGCACCGCTTATTGCCCCCTATTTTTTTGGTCTTCCATTTGGAATATTCCTTATCATGCAGTTTGTCAGGGGGATTCCCAAAGAACTGGATGAAGCGGCTAAAATTGACGGGTGCTCAATTTACGGTATTTTCGGCCGCGTTATTCTGCCGCTGATTGTTCCTTCTCTGGTTACAACGGCCATCTTTTCTTTTATGTGGCGCTGGGATGACTTTCTTGCTTCCTTGTTGTATCTCAACAAGCCTTCAAAATATCCGGTTTCGCTTGCGCTGAAAATGTTTTCTGATCCGTCGGCACAGTCTGACTGGGGCGCAATGTTTGCAATGGCTTCTCTGTCTCTGATACCGATTTTTATTATTTTTGTTTCACTACAAAAATATTTGGTGGAAGGAATCAGTACATCAGGTCTGAAAGATTAGATTACATAATAGAATCAGCATGTTGCTTTGAATTACCCGCCGAAATTATTGTGTGGTTCAATCTTCTTATCCTACATGTAGAGCGATGGTTTGTAATATTTAAAAAGCCGTACCATCTGTGAGGGATAACCTCACCTTTGTATGGCTTTTTGTTTAAAAAAGATTAAAATAAACGAGGCTTACAAATGGAATCAAGTCAATTGTTTCAGAAAAAGTTCGTTTTTGGTCCTCATGTTGAAAAAGATGGGGCACTTATTGTTACGAAAGACCACCTTTTCACTCCTGAGGCCGGATACGGTTTTGTGACGGAAGAAGTAGCTCAGCGGGACGAACAGTGTCAAATTCCGGAAATTAACAACGGATTTACTGAAAAACCGCAGAATGAGGTTTCCATTGGAATTTTAATGGGCGATGCAAAGAATCATGCTTCCGGTGGTTCCTTCTGTTGCTCAGTTGCGCCCGATATCCCATTGTACTTCAGGGTTAAGGTTCCGCATGCGGGTAATTACCGGGTCGAGCTTCTGCTTGGAGCTGACGGTTCTGAAACGGATGTGACGGTGTTCTCAGAAAGAAGGAGGTGCGTTTTAAGAAAGGCACGCTCCAAAAGGGGATTGCCGCTGAAATTTTCTTTTACAGCGAACGTTTGCAATATTATTCCCAGAGGAAAACAGACAGTTTATTGTGACGGGGGGATTGATATTACAATTTTGGGGAAAAGTGCGCATTTGAACGCGATAGCCATCTGCGAAACGCCGGAATCCCACACAATTTATATTGCGGGGGATTCCACGGTTACGGATCAAACCGCCGAATATCCTTATGTTCCCGGTGAAAGCTACTGCGGCTGGGGCCAGATGCTTCCTGCTTTTTTCAAAGAAGGAATTGCTGTGTCCAATCATGCCCATTCCGGTCTGACAACAACGGGTTTTTTGGAAGACGGACACTGGGACATTGTGGCGTCTGAGATGAAGCGGGGTGATTATCTCCTGGTGCAGTTCGGGCACAATGACCAGAAAGATAAAAATCTCGCCGCATTTGGCGGTTATGCGAAGTATTTAGAAAAATTTATTGAGATGACACGAGCGCGGGGCGTTCACGCGGTGCTGATTACGCCGGTAAGCCGCTCGCTTTGGAACGCACCTGACGGTGAATTCAATGACCTGCTCACAGAATGGGCAGAAGCCTGCCGGTCGGTGGCTCATAAAACGGGTACGCCTTTGATCGATCTCCATGAAAGAAGCATGGAATTTATCCTTGAGCAGGGACGTGAAAACTCACTGCGTTATTTCTATCCGAACGATTATACACATTTTAATGATTTTGGCGGATATTTGATGGCCGCATTTGTTGCCCAAGAACTCCGTAAAGTAAAGCTTTCAGAACTCAGCAAATTTCTTCGAAATACTTCTGTGAATCCGGAAGAAATTTTGGAAGGCAATTATATTTTTTGCAGAAAATCAGAGAAAAAGCCTGCTTTGCGAAAAACAAGGCGCGGAGAAAAAGTGCCAGCGTTTCAAGATGTTGGAGGCCTCCCTGAAAAAGAAGCAATTCAGGAGTCAGTGCGCAGAGGAATTCTGCGCGGTGACGGCAATCTGTTTCATCCGGACACGCAAATTTCGCGGGCAGAGTTTTTGTCGTCGGTATTTGCGGCATTCCAATATCTTCCGAAAAATGTCTACAATGACGTGTATTCTGATGTCTTTGGAGATGAATGGTATGCCGGAACCATTCAGGCCGCCTTTGATAATCAGCTGATTGATGGGCAGATGACAGCAGACGGAAGATTTTCTCCGCAGAAGGCGGTGAACTTTACCGAGGCGTTGTCAGTTCTGCTTCGTATTCTTGAGAGTAAGTATGGAGCAAAACTTCAAAACGTTGAAACAGAGGCAAGTCAAATTTCCGAGTGGGAAAAAGCTGTCATAGCAAATTCCCAGCAGCTTTCTATTTGCAAAGGCGTGGATGATGGCAAAAATTCGATTCTTCATAAGGCTCAGGTTGCGAAACTCATCATGAATGCAGTGGAAATCGCAGCAAAATTATTAGAATCAGAAACGAAAGTAGAGATTTGAATCATAAGCCATAAGTCCCCTTTAAAAGGGATATTTAGAATAAAGAGAAAAGAGGAATGTTAAATGGCCGGTTACATTGATCAGTCGGAAAGCATTCAGTCGGCATTTGGCCGAAATATAGGGAGCGTTCTTGAAACAATCAGCAACCGTTATGTTGCAGATAATCCTTCGCAATCATTTGTTTTCAGACTGTCATCATTTAATGGCATAAAACGGGACGGAGAATATCAGTATCAGTTTGATTTCAATCAAATTTATCCTGATGCCGAAAAAGAGAAGTTTGTATATGCATGGGCAAAAATTTGGAGCGACACCAGCTACTCTGAAACATTTAAGGTGGCACCGTACAGCCCGGTGGAGGTCTATGTGAATGGAAAATCCGTATATCAATCCAATTTTTATGAAGAGAAAATCCATGCGGCTCAAGAACTTGTGAAAACCGATTTGGTTTGCGGATGGAACAGCGTGGTCATTCGTTTTTTAAAAACGGCGTTGGGGTTCGGGGGCGCATTCGGCACTTCTTTTTTCAAATGCAAGCCATGGCATTTTTTAGCCCCTACGCCGGAGCGAAACGGCCAGGAAGGATTTATTTTTACGGAACCAATGGATTTGCTTTCTGGGATTCCAGACCTTTCACAAAAAGAGTCGGGAAGTCCGGTCACGTGGTACCCTGTGTGCAGATGGAATGAAGTACAGCTGAAAATGGGTCAGTTTAAAAGAATTTTCGGTATGTATGAAGGAAGCTTTGCCTATGGATGGACTCAGGTTTTCATGAAATCCGGCGCAAGTTGTCAAATCACTGGGGAGAGTAAAGGCCCACTCTGCATTTTTATTGGGGGAAAAAAAGTAGCTGAAACCAAGGCTTCCGAAAAATTTCATGCTGAGTTTTTACCGGCAAGCGGTTGGTCGGATGTTATCGTAGAAAGCGTTTGTAACGGGGATGACTGGGGATACAGCCTATCTTTTCTTCAAAATGGAAAAGCGTGTGAGTTGGCAAATCCTTGCTCTCTGCTTGGAACAGAAGATGCTTGGATTTACGGCGGGCCTTTTCAGAAACGGCAGGAGCCTTTACGTCTTGCCTGCCTTAGTTCTGTCTTTCAGACGATTGCAGGGGAAGGTTATTGGCG
>WSSedL1CaDRAFT_10001868_pt1 | contig 11527 bp, 8 predicted proteins | sample WetSurSL1Cattail_FD_9464 | JGI IMG/M metagenome (IMG submission 9464)
CCTCGTGCCGTAAGTCGCGATCTTGATTGGGGAATCCCTGTTCCTGTGGAAGGTGGTGAAGGTAAAGTACTTTACGTTTGGTTCGATGCGCCTATTGGCTACATTTCGAATACCAAAGAACTGCTGCCCGATTCATGGGAAAAATGGTGGAAAGATCCAGAAACACGCCTGTTGCATTTTATTGGTAAAGATAATATTGTGTTCCATTGCATCGTATTTCCGGCCATGCTGAAAGCCGAAGGTTCGTATATCTTACCCGATAATGTTCCTGCCAACGAATTTTTGAATCTGGAAGGAGACAAGATTTCCACTTCGCGCAACTGGGCAGTGTGGTTACACGAATATCTCGAAGAATTTCCCGGAAAACAAGATGTATTGCGCTATGTACTCACCGCCAATGCACCTGAAACAAAAGACAATGATTTTACCTGGAAAGATTTTCAGGCCCGCAATAACAACGAGTTGGTGGCTATTTACGGCAACTTTGTGAACCGCGCTCTGGTTCTGACTCAAAAATATTTCGAAGGCAAAGTACCCGCTTTAGGCGAATTGACTGATTACGACCGTCAAACATTCGAAGAATTTACGAATGTCAAAGCCGATCTTGAAAAACTACTTAACAATTTCCGCTTCCGTGATGCGCAAAAAGAAGCGATGAATTTGGCCCGTATCGGAAATAAATATCTGGCTGATACCGAACCATGGAAACTGGCTAAAACTGACATGACCCGTGTGGAAACCATTATGCATCTCAGTTTGCAGATTGCGGCTAATCTTTCTATCGCTTTCGAACCATTTTTGCCGTTTTCATCAGAAAAACTAAGGAATATGCTCGGGTTGAAAACATTCGATTGGAAAGAACTTGGTCGAATCGACCTACTCAAAGCAGGCGAACAGCTGGGTACACCCGAGTTACTTTTTGAAAAAATTGAAGATACCACCATTGAAGCACAGGTACAGAAATTGCTCGACACCAAAAAAGCCAACGAAGCTGCTGCTTATAAGCCTGAAGCTGTAAAAGAAAATGTGGCTTTCGACGATTTTATGAAGATGGATATTCGTGTGGCAACCGTGCTCGATTGCCAGAAAGTGCCCAAAGCCGACAAACTGCTTCAGTTTAAGTTAGACGATGGAATGGGCGGACGCACTATCCTTTCGGGAATAGCAGCATCGTACCCAAATCCCGAAGAATTGATCGGAACGCAGGTGTGTTTCATTGCCAATTTTGAACCACGCAAACTTCGTGGTATTATGAGCGAAGGCATGATTCTTTCGGCTGAAAATGCTGATGGCAAATTAGTGTTGGTGCGTCCGGGTGCTACGGTTACAAATGGTGTACAGGTAAAGTAAATTTCCATAAAAAGTTTGAATACTCAGAACATTAAATAAGCGAAACCGTTTTAACTTATATTATTGTTTTATTCTGACAAACAAACAATTGTATTTGTAAAAATAACTACTTTTGCATCGATTATTTTTCCGGAATTTATTACATGGGATTAATTGAAGAAATAAGACTTCCTATTCAATCGGAGCTACATACATTTAAACGCATATTTGCCGATTCTCTGCAAACCGACAATTCCCTGCTTTCTACTATAAACGAATATATACTGGAAGGAAGTGGTAAACTGTTACGACCTATACTTGTCATGCTTTCAGCAAAACTCTGTGGCAATATAAATATGGTAACGTATAATGGAGCTTTATCGCTCGAACTTCTGCATAATGCCAGTCTCATTCACGATGATGTGGTAGATGATACGTTTGAACGCCGCGGACGCTCATCAATAAACGCCAGATGGACAAACAAAATAGCAGTATTATCTGGTGATTATATGCTTTCTAATTCTCTGATAAACGCCACCAGAACAAATAATATAGAAATTGTAACAGCCATTTCAAAAATAGGAATGGAATTGTCCGATGGAGAGCTTATTCAATTAACCAATAGCCAGCAATCAAAAATCACCGAAGAAGATTACTTCAAAGTCATTAGAAAAAAAACAGCACTTTTATTCTCCACCTGCTGCTATGTTGGTGGACTTTCGAGCAACGCATCCGAAGAACAGCTATTATGTCTGAAAAATTTCGGTGAATTTATGGGTCTCTGCTTCCAGATTAAAGATGATATTTTCGATTATTATCAGGACATTGAAATAGGTAAACCTACCGGAAATGACCTTCAGGATGGAAAAGTGACTTTACCTCTTATCTTCGCTATTCAAACATCAACCAACGGAAAAAGAGAAGAAATCATGTCCATTATTGACAGTAAGGATTTCACTAAAGAAAATGTGGATTTTATCATGAAATTTGCATTGGAAAAGGGAGGTGTTGAATACGCATCAAAACGGATGGACGAATTTAAGAACCGTGCTATTGCCGAATTAAGTATTTTCCCTAATTCTGAAGTCAAAAATGCACTGATTAAATGTGCTGAATTTGCCGCGGCACGTAAAATCTAATTTTACCAAGCTTATTTTACCAATAATTTTTGTGTTTTACGAGTTGTTTTTGTATAAACCACAAGTATGTAAATACCTTTTTTCAGGTCAACGTTTACACTTCCCTGATCATTAAAGCTTCCTTCAAAAACTTTTTCTCCCTGTAAAGAATTTATACTGAAAATAGCGTTCAAAGGCTTTTTAAGCACGACATTCACTGTCTGATCATCCGAATTATACCATGCTTTAAAATCATCAGCTGTTTCAGGTTCCTCCGAATCTGATGACCAGACATATCCTTTGTATTTACCCCATATGTATTCTGCTAACTCTGGATAATCAATAAACGGATTACGGTTATGCTGGAAGCTATAGACTGCATCGTTCCTGTTTAATTCTTTTTCGCTCACAGGATCATTGCGATGCCACTTCAACAATAAATTTACGGCATAAGTATTAAAAACCGGATAGATGTTACGTTGCAGCATACTTGAAGTCCCAAGACTTCTCCAGTTGGCAGAATAATCCTCGTAACAAGTCACTACGTACATATAATCGCGAGCAAAATCACCTTTATACTGATCGTCCGGTTCAAAAACAGTTCCAATATATCCGCTGAAAGTATTTGTTCCTACTTTAAATACACCATTATCGAAAGTTGTTGTTCCCACTTCTCCCGGCGGATAATTGGATTTAGCTGAATTCGCCGTGGCATCCGAAGGATAAAGATTGTGCAAATCGGAATAAGCGACAGTTGTCTCCGGAGCATCACTCCACCAGCTTTTGGGTAAATTGTGTTCACGGTTCATACCTGTCCAGCTACCTCTCTGAAAAGATGAATACATATCCCAAAAATATCCGGCAGGATTCCAGTCGGTAGTTTTGAAATAGGTACTTGATGCATAATATTCCAGTTGTGTATGAGGTCTGATAATCATGAATAAAGCAGTTTTCAGCTCCGCATCCTTTTTGCCTTCCGCATTTTTATAATAATCGGAAGGAATGGTTGCATGAGCAAATACCGCAATGCTCAGCAATAAGAATAACAGAAAACGGTACTTAAACAAATTCTTCATTTGAATACAATAAAAACATTTGCACAATACTACTTCACTATTTTATATGCAAAGTTATATTTATCTGAAGAAATTCGGACTATTAATACGCCTCTCATATTCAAATAAACAGTTTCCTTATCCGCAGAAGCAATAAATGATTTCCTACAAACACCCGTCAAGTCGTATATCTGTATAAAATCGCCTTTGTTCAACATTTCAAGGTGAAGCTGGTTGGCAGTTGCATAAACCAATGGCCTCCTTTGTAAAACCGAAGGAATAATTGTTTCGATATTAGTAGTAACTTTAACTGTCTCCGACCATGCAGACATGGCATCATCTCTCAATGCAGCTACTTTGTAATAATAAGTTGCACCGGGAACGGCTTTATTAAATAAATACTCATCTGATACAGGGTAAGTGCCTGTATCAAAAAAAGTAGAATCCTGATGACCATATTTAGCTTGCACATCATCAATGGACAAATTTCCTGAAGACTTTTTAAAAGTAAATCTAAAGGCTGTATAATTCTGGTTTTGTGTAAAATTATAGGATGGATACATTTTAGAGGTTGTACCCTTATATGGTATCGAATCCACTCTTAGCCAATTATTTCCTGTTGATGCATCCAACAAAAACGATGAACCCGTAGCCGCCGAAGGGAAACGATACATAAAAGTAAAATTAATAACAGGATGTCCGTAATCTTTTGTTTGAAGCCATTCTCCGTTATTTTTCAAACCGACAGATGGAGTTGAAATACCGGAACTTGAAGCTGTTTCGTAATTTCCACTTGCTGTACCTGTCCAACCCATTGGCAATGGTTTTCCGGTTGAACCTACATTATTGAATCCTTCAATTTCTGTGGTATCCGCCGTACCTGTCATTTTGAATATTTTCAGATTATATTCGGTTGCATAATCTGTCATTTCCCATCGGGCTGTGAAAGAATTTGATGTTACATCAGTTGCCTGTAAAACTACCGGAACATCCAATGCCGAAGATCTGATTTGCATCGTATTTACAGCCTTAATACTTCCTCCTGATCTTACTGCTTCAACAGAATAGGAGGCGGTAGTTTGTGGTTTCAGATTTTTTATCTCCAGTAAAGGAAGGTTTCCTGTGAGTGTGTCTAATAAAATTACAGACGCTGCTGATAAGTTCATTTGATATGTTGATAAGAAAACAATCGAGTCTGTTTTATAGCTACTCCATTCCGAGCCATCAAAAGCTGAACGTGGATGTGTTACAATATTCTTTCGCTGTAATCCAATATCCTGACCCCAATATACATCTGCGCCTCCATCTGCCTTACCTACCATATCAATTGTTACTCCACTTCTGACAAGCCGAATAGCATCATTTCCGTTAAATTGCAACAGAGTATCTGTAACCAAATCCGCTTTAGACATCAACTGGGTACCGGCTTGTTTATGCACAATAGTATAAGTTGACATAGTTGGAAGCGAACCATTCAATTTCAGGGTATTGGTAAATACACCTGCTCCGTTCGATTGTTTCTGAAGTGTATATTTTGATAAGTCAATAGTATGTTTGGTGCCATTATAAAGTTGAATTGCCTTATTCCAGCTACTGCCTTCTTCGTAACCTGATATAATCAGATCACCGGCCTCCTGATCGCCAGAATAAAGTACCAAATGATAATCCGTAGCATCCGGATCCTGAATCCATTGAAGAATACCTCCAACCGGTGTAATATTTTCTGGTTCAAGAGTTATAAAATCGGAGGATGCTAAAGCATAAACTGGAATTTTTAAAGTGTCGATAATCCCTGCTCCAAACATTTTTAGAGTATCACGGTACTCTCCTGCCGCATTAGGTATAAATGAAATTTCTACATCTTTTCCTTTCAACAAACTGTCTTTGGAAATGATTGATTGCGACAAAGAGAATAAAGAAGATTTCTTTTGTATAGTCAAATCAGACTCCTGACTGATATTTACGCCTTCTATATGTAGTGTTACTTTTCTGTTATCAGACTGAAGAATTACACCAAAATCAATTTTTGTACCTCTTCGGGGGCTAACTAAAAAAGCATCCGTTTCTTCGGGAAAAGGATATACCTTCGTGGTATCGGTTCCCCAAATGTAATCTGCAAGATCAGGATAATCAATAAATGGATTACGGTTTCCCTGAATACTATAAACTACCTCCTGACGGGCAAGTTCTTTTGCACTTACCGGATCTTGTTTATTCCATTTTAACAATAAATCTATCGCCCAGGGTTTCCACATCGGCCAGATATTGTTATTCAACATGGGTGATTGCCAAAGCGGATAAAGATTCTCGTAAATAGTAGAAATATATAAATAAGAGCGAGCAAAATCGCCTTTATATTCATCAGCCGGTTCAAAACAATTATCATTATAAAAAGTCTCAAACCCATTTTTTCCTATTTTACTTACCCCATTATAAAATGTTGGAGTTCCACTTACTTCGCCAAGAGGTAAATCGTTTTTGGTAGAATTAGTTATTCCATCGGCCGGATATAAATGGAACAGATCTTTATAAGCTTCGTTTTCGTGTCCACCCCACCAGCTTTTTGGAAACGAGTGTTCTATATGCATACCATTTACGGCTGTATAGCCGTTAAATTTCCTGATAGAATCGGAATACATATCTACGACTGTATCACTACGATTATCTGTTTTATAAAAACCCTCCCACGTAAAACCCACACCACTTCCATAATCCAGCTCATAAAATGGGCTGCTATAAGTTCTCAATGCAGTTTTTAACTCTGTTTTCTTCTTGTTTTTTACAAAGTGATAATATCCAGAAGGAACTGATGCAGATACATAGCCAACCAAAAGAAAAACAAATACAGCTGTTTGAGCAATCCTTTTTTTCATAGTTGATGCTTAATTACTTACTATAAGCTTCCTAACAGTTTTTTTCTGATTATCACTTAATTCAACTAAGTAAACACCAGCCTTCAAGGTAGATGTATCAATTGTTATATTATCGGAAAATGTATTTTCTAATAGCAATATACCATTCAAATTAAACAAACGACATTTTATATTTTGATCGGTTGTTTCAATAATAATTTGACGACTATCGGAATTCCAATAAACGGTTGATTTGGTTATTGGAGATTCAACACCCGATGTCAATGACCAAGGATCACCTTTGTGTGATCCCCAAATATATTCTGCAAGTTCAGGATGATCGATAAAAGGATTACGATTATTCTGAATTCCATAGACAGCATTATTTCTATTAATTTCTTTAGCGCTTACCGGATCCTGACTGTTCCACTTAAGAAACATAGTGACCGACCATGTTGACAAAGCTGGATACTGATTTCCTGCAAGTTGATCAGAAGACCATGAAGCAACCTTGTCATCGTAAGCTGTAACCATATAAAAATATGTCCGGGCAAAATCGCCTTTCAACGAATCATTTGGTTCAAAAACAGTTCCGGAATAGCCTGAAAAGGAAGAACTTCCAAGTTTACAAAAGTTGTTGTTTGATGCATATGTTACCGTACCCACTTCTCCAAAAGGATAATTACTTCTTTTACCATTTACATATCCATCGGAAGGATAAAGATGAAATAAATCAGTATACATCGGAGTTGCATCGTTAAACCAGCTTTTCGGAAATGAATGCTCTCTGTTATAACAACTGCCTTCTGCTGAATAATTGCCACACTGATTTGTCACAAAAACATAATTGGTAGTAGCAGAATAAATATCCCAAACTTTTCCATCAGCACGTTTATCAGTAGCCTGAAAATCAGTCCACAAATTCGCATAAGTTCGTTCTGTATGCGGGCCAACAATAGCACAAAGTTGAGTCTTTAAAGCTGCCTCTGTTTTTCCAACAGCCGAATCGTAATACCCATTTGGAATTTGAGATAGTAGATATACTGATACAAAAGAAAGAAAAATTGTAAAGATTATTCTCATATTAAGAACGTTTTATGTATAAAAATATTCATTGGGCTGCAAATGTAAACATTCAGTCTCAAAACAACACAAAACATTCTCTGATTTAACAATGAATAAGGCGTTAAATCAGAGAATGTAGCATTATTGTCAGTTTAAAACTTAACACTACTTTAATATGATTGTCGGAATTTTATCAATTTTGGGTTAACATATTATCAATCAACTTTGTCATTGTCCGAAATTCCTCTTCATTATAAAGTCTGGTTAGCATTACAATCTTTCCTTCGCGGTCGATAATTACATTCCTTGTAATTCCGGCTTCACGTTGCGCATATAATGCAAAAATATCAGCTCCCGGATCAAGCCCGATAGAATAGGTAATCTTTGTGCTTTTCACAAATTGCTGCACAGTTTCAAGTGGTTCATCTCTATCAATGGCAATCAGTACAAAATTCTGATTATCTTTATGTCTTTGCCAGATATCACTTTCGATGAAAGGCATTTCTTTCCGGCAGACACTACACCAACTGGCAGTAAACTGAAGCATTATAACCTTACCTTTCAATTCAGATAATCTTATTTGGTTTCCATCAACCATTTTAATGGAAAAATCGGGAGCCTGATCACCTGTTTTAACAATATATCCTCTTTCATCCGATTGTTGCGCAAAAAGAAATCCGCAAATCAATAAACTAATACCTAAAATTAATTTTCTCATACATTTATTCGTTCTATTAAATTCCGATACAAAAATAGTAATTCAAACGACTATAATGTTAAATTACTCAGTGTTTTAACTATTTAGGACATGATTTCTTCCCTTTTACCGCTATTAGTAGATTTTGAAAAACATCCAAAATACATTTGCGTTATCAAAGTGTTCAGAAATCAAAATAATATTAACGTTTAATTATTCAAACCAAAAAGAAAAATGAAAAAACTTTTTTATTCAGTATTTGTACTTGCGGTAATTTTTGTATCATGTACTTCCACCGAAGATTCTATTCTGACTTCTGGTTCACTGTACGAATCAATTACAGCATATGTGTCGGATAGTTATCCCGATGTCACTATCAGCAAAATTACAACCGATGGAACAACCGCAACTGCAACCCTCAGCAGTGGTGAAACAGTTACTTTTTCAACGAGCGGAACTGTAATCAGTTATGCGAATAATGCCTCTCAAGGAGTTTCGGCTGACAGTTTAACACTGACTACTGATACAACATCCACCGATACTATATCAAGTGGAAAACATCATCACCATCACAAAGGAAGTCACCACAAACATGGTTATAAACATGATGACAGCGATTTAAGTGTGGATTCTTTGTCAACGACCATCAATGATTACATCAGTACAAACTATTCAGGATATACTCTGATTAATGCTAAAACCGATACAATTTGTGAAGGTATAGTAACTTGTGTTATGGTTTGTGACTCTACATCAGGATCAGAACCTCTAAAACTGATCTTTGATACCAGTGGTAATTTCCTAATGAAAAGTGAAAGGATAAAATATGCTGATGTGCCGGAAACGATAACAGCTATTATTACAGCTAATTATAGCGAATATACTCCGGCAAGTCGTTCTTCTCTATATACATTAGCAGATGGCTCTATCCAGTATAAAATTTATCTGAAAGCTAACAAAAAAGTTTACTGGGTACGCATTTCATCAGATGGAACTGTCGCTTGTGAAAATTTATAGAAATTATTCTTTATCAAACCAACGACTCAATAGGTAAGTATTGAGTCGTTTTTGTTTATATATGTTTATTATTATTAATATTTGTTATATATAAGTCCTACTAAATTGGTAGGATTGCGTAAATATATAATTTTGAAACATAAATCCTAATGAATACTATTTATGAGAATCAACACAAGGATAAGATATGGTTTAAGAACGATGATCGAAATAGCAAATTCCGAAAATTCTTCGGGTGTTTTGCAAAAAGACATTGCCGCCAAACAGAATATCTCGTTCAAATATCTCGATAGTATCATTTCAGCTCTTAAATTAAAAGGACTTATCAACACACAAAAGGGGAAGGGAAGCGGTTATATTTTGTCTCGTCCGGCATCTGAAATTACTATGTTCGACATATATACTGCTTTCGAAACGATCTCGGTGGTGGATTGCCTGCAAAACAATACAGTATGCGAGATATCGGAACATTGCATGGCTCAGTGTTACTGGAATGAATTTAAAATGGATTTTAGCCAGATTCTGAAAAAAAAGACGCTGGAAACCCTTATAAAGGAGTACAGTAACCATAAAGAAATTTTTGTTTAAAGAAACTCTGATAATACATTTGAGTTTTTATTTGACCCGAGTATGCTATTGTTTTTATAGTATCGATAGGTTTGATAGTATTTGCAGTGCAAAATAAAAAGAAATTAAACGGGGAAATACAATTTAAAATACTATAATTGTTATAGGATAAATATAATATTAGAATCAAAAAAAATCAATCATTCATGAAAATTTTAATAAACAAAACAATTCTTTTTATAGCGTTTGCGCTCTTTGTTACTACGTCGGTAAATGCACAGACCCTGAAAATTAATCCGAAATCTTCCTTTGTTATTATACAGGGAAGTTCAAATCTCCATGCATGGGAAAGCAAAACCCAGCAAATCAATGGACAGATGACGGTAAACTACTCTTCCAAACAAGTACAATCAATGGTAGTGGACATACCGGTAAAATCGATTAAAAGCGGTGAGAAGCTCATGGATAGTAAAACCTATGATGCATTCAATGCCGACAAAAATCCGAATATTCAATTTCGTCTGGTAGAAGTAAATAACCTACAAATCACACCCAGTAACATCAATGTAACTGTGACCGGGAATCTCACATTGGCCGGAGTAACCAAACGCATTACTTTAAAAGCGGTAGGCAAACCAAAAGGAGAATCCTTCATTTTTACAGGAAACGTAAGCATGAAAATGACTGATTTCAAAATCAGTCCCCCTACAGCAATGATGGGTATGCTCAAAGTAGGAGATGCTATCAATCTCAAATTTGAAATTGCTGTCGACGGAGTTCAACTCTCACAACTTTAAAAAAGAACACAATAAATACACAATTAAATCAATCAGCAGCATTTGAGCGATTAAAATTCATATCGCTCGATGCTGTAAAATTAAAAATTAAAAAAATAACTCACATGAAAAAGTCTATTTTTCTACTTGCTGCAGGAATCGTTTTTTCTTCAGTGATGAATGCTCAGTTCCGCGAAAACAATCAATCAGGTCTGAACGTTTTTGAAACACCAAAAACTGAAACTCAATTTGATGGTGTAAAAGTTACTATTGGTGGTGGATTCACACAAGGATTTCAGACGCTCAACCACTCTAACGAGGCTGCTCCAAAACTTGTCTCAAGTGTCGATCAAAACAAGCTGACTCCCATCCGTCCCGGATTTAACCTCGCTTCTGCTAATTTGATGCTGAAAACTCAATTGGCCGATGGCGTGGCATTAAACATGGAAATGTATTTAGCAGCTCGTCACCACAACGAAACATGGGTAAAAGGTGGTTATATTCAGTTCGATAAAATTCCTTTTCTCAAATGGGATCTATTGGATAACATTATGAAGTACACTACTGTAAAAGTTGGTCAGATGGAAGTGAACTACGGAGATGCTCATTTTCGTCGTACTGATGGTGGTAATGCTATCTTGAATCCATTCGTTGAAAATTACATTATGGATGAATTTGCAACTGAAATCGGAGTGGAAGCCGATGTGAATTATAATGGATTTATAGGCGTTTTAGGTCTGACAGACGGATTATTGAAAGGCAATATCAGTGTTGTTGACTCTACTTTCGATACATCGACCACTCCAAATACACTGATATCTAGCGGAAAAAACAATCCGTCACTCATTATAAAACTTGGTTACGATAAAAAACTTACAGAAGATCTTCGCGTTCGTCTAACCGGTTCTGCCTACTATAATGCAGGCGCCGTAAGCAACACTTTGTTTTGGGGTGACCGTACAGGTTCAAACTATTTTGGTGTAATGGATTACTCTGCCCCTTCTACTTCGAATGCATGGACCGGTCGTTACAATCCGGGATTCTCCGATAA
>WSSedL1CaDRAFT_10001869_pt1 | contig 11519 bp, 9 predicted proteins | sample WetSurSL1Cattail_FD_9464 | JGI IMG/M metagenome (IMG submission 9464)
CCTCGCCCGTTAGCGCCAGCAGCACCGCAACCACCAAGTCCAGCTCGGACGTGGCCCAGGACCGGTTCTTGAAACTGCTGGTGGCGCAGTTGAACAACCAGGACCCAATGAACCCCATGGACAACGCCCAGATGACCAGTCAGATGGCGCAGATCAACACCGTGACTGGCATTCAGCAAGTCAACGACACCCTCAAAAACATGGGGGAACAGTTCACCGCCATGCAGGTGCTGCAAGGTTCCAACATGGTCGGGCATGACGTGCTGATGGCGAGCAACACCCTGTCCATCCGCGACGGCAAGGCCGCAGGCGCAGTGGACTTGCCTGCACGTGCCGAAAGTGTCAAGGTGGACATCATGTCGCCTGCCGGGGCGGTGATTGACACCGTCAACCTGGGGCCGCTCGAGGCTGGCCAGCACGACTTCTCTTGGGACGCCTCCAAATACACCTACAGCGGCGCCCCCACGTTCAAGGTCACCGCGACCTTGGGTGGCAAAGCCGTCGAGAACACCGCCCTGGCACGCGCCACAGTGCAGTCAGTCAGCAGCGAGAAGGGTGTCATGAACGTGCAGCTGGCAGACCGCACCGCCGTGCCTTACAGCAGCATCAAAGCCATTTTGTGATCCCCCATTGAATTACCAAGGAACTTATCATGTCATTCCAAACCGGACTCTCAGGGCTCAACTCCTCCAGCCGCAACCTGGATGTGATTGGCAACAACATTGCTAACGCCAACACCACGGGCATGAAATCGTCCCGTACCGAATTCGGCGACCTGGTGGCTTCGTCACTGGGAGCGGCTGGTGGTGGCAGTACCGGGGCGGGCATTGGTGTCGCGGTACAAACGATTGCGCAGCAATTCACACAGGGCAACATCAACACCACCGGCAACAGCATGGACGTGGCCATCAACGGTGGCGGCTTCTTTCAGCTGACTCAGAAGGACGGCTCCCTGGCCTACACCCGCGATGGCTCCTTCAAACTGGACAAGGATGGCTACGTCGTCACCAACACGGGGGCCAATGTCATGGGTTACCCGACGGACACCGCGGGCAAACCCAGCAGCACCACGTCTGGAAAACTACAGTTGCCAACCACGGCGCCAATTGCCGCAAAACAGACCACAGCCATCACCGCAGAGTTCAACTTGGATGCCAGAGCGGTGGATGCAGCGTCAGTGACACCCAACACACCCAGAACCACCTATGGCACCTCACTGACGGCGTATGACTCCCAGGGCGCGACCACTCCGGTCAACCTCTACTTCCAAAAAGCTGCCTCCACCTCCACAGACAACTGGGACGTGTATGACACCGCCACCGGTGGCACACCCCTGTTTCAAATGCAGTTTGATTCCGCTGGCAAACTGGTATCACCAACCACCTCCCCGAGCATAACAATTGCAACCGCATCAACGGTGACCCCAAGCATCACTGCCACACTCGACATCAGCAAGGTCACCCAATTTGGCTCTGACTTTGCCGTCTCCAACCTGACACAAGATGGGTACGCCTCAGGTGAGCTGACCGGCATCAACATCGGTGAAAGCGGCTTGATCACCACACGCTACTCCAACGGACAAACCCAGTACAAAGGGCAAATTTCCCTGACAGACTTCCGCAATACCCAGGGCCTGCAACCGCTGGGCAACAACGCCTGGGCGGCCACTTACGCCTCAGGCGACCCGGTGCAGGGGGCACCTGGCGCGGGGCGATTCGGTTCATTGCGCGCTGGCGCGCTGGAAGAATCCAACGTTGACCTGACCTCCGAGCTGGTCAACATGATGACAGCACAGCGCAGCTACCAGGCCAACGCACAAACCATCAAGACGCAAGACCAGATCATGTCCACACTGGTCAACCTGCGTTGATTGAACTGAGCCACTTGCGATACTGACCAGGAGCCTCCATGGACCATCTCATTTACACCTCCATGACCGGGGCGTCTGCCGCTGCCAACCGGCAGGCCGTGCTGTCCAACAACCTGGCCAATGTCTCCACCAATGGTTTTCGGGCCGAGTTGTCCACCTACCGCTCGGTGCCGGTGCGCGGTAGTGGCTCCACCACCCGGGTGATGGCGCTGGAAGTCACACCAGGCTTCTTGGACCTGCCAGGCGCGCCCCAACACACCGGGCGCAACTTGGACGCCATGGCCACTGGCAACTCCTGGTTTGGTGTGCAGGGATCTGACGGCACCGAGGCCTATACCCGCAACGGTTCCCTGGAGGTCGACTCCGAGGGAACGCTCAAAACCAACACCGGACTGACCATCTTGAACGACACCGGCACCCCCATCGTTGCCCCTCCCGGCGCCGAGTTGACACTGGGCAGCGATGGCACCGTGACCGCCAAGACCGGCGATCCGCAGCCCACCGTCATTGGCCGCATCAAACTCGCCACACCCGACGCCGAAGATCCGCTCAAACGCGGTGACGACGGCTTGTTTCGTACCACCTCGGGTGAACCCATGCCCAACGATACCAACGCCCGACTACAAGTCGGGGTGGTCGAGGGCTCCAACGTCAACGCAATTGAGACCATGGTCGGCATGATCCAGACCGCCCGCCAGTTCGAGGCACAAACCCGGTTGATGCAAACCGCCGAGCAAGATGACCGTTCTGCGGCGCAATTGCTCAGCATGCAAGGCTGATTTTTTTCAGGACACACCATCATGATCAACTCCCTGTGGATCTCCAAAACCGGCATGGAAGCCCAGCAAATGCAGCTGGATGTGATTTCCAACAATCTGGCCAATGTGTCCACCAACGGCTTCAAACGCGCCACAGCAGTGTTTGAAGACCTGATGTACCAAAACCTGCGCCAGGTGGGTGCCAACAGCACCGAGCAATCCACCCTGCCCACCGGTCTGCAAGTCGGCCTGGGGGTGCGCACCGTGGCCACCAGCCGCTCGTTCGCCCAAGGCAACATGCAGCAGAGCAGCAACAAACTGGATGTGGCCATCCAGGGTGACGGCCTTTTTCAGGTCACGATGGCTGATGGCACCACCGGTTACACGCGTGATGGATCGTTCCAGTTGAACTCGGCGGGTGCGTTGGTCACCGCCACCGGGCAAGCCATCGCCAATGGGGTCACCGTACCAGCCAACGCCACCGCCATCAGCATCGGTGGTGATGGCACCGTGTCAGCCACCATTCCGGGCTCCACCGCACCGCAGAACATTGGCACGATTGCTCTGGCTCGCTTCATCAACCCGTCTGGTCTGACACCACTGGGGGGGAACATGTATGCAGAAAGTGCCTCTTCGGGTCAACCACAAACAGGCACGCCGGGCCAGGATGGCATGGGTGCGCTGATGCAAGGGTTTGTGGAAACCTCCAACGTGAATGTGGTGCAGGAGCTGGTCACCATGATCCAGACCCAGCGCGCCTACGAAATGAACTCCAAGGCCATTCAGACATCTGACCAGATGTTGCAAAAGCTCGGCCAACTCTAAGCCACGAGATGTCTCATGAAGTTCTTCAGACGCTCCGAAAAGTATAGCTTCATCGCCGTACATATACTGAGCCTGATCAGCTTCTTTATGCTTGTCATGATGGCAGATTGTGCTGATTTCCCCATGACCGAGATGATGGACGTCCCCGTCACCGACCTGGGTCGACCCATCCCCTTTGTTACACCAACGGACCGCACGAGCAACTGGCGGCCTGTTCCAGAAAACCAGTTGCCACGCGGCGTTTGAAGACACCCACGTTCGGGCGATGGGTGGCAGCATCACGATCCAGATCGTTGAAAAAGTCACCACCAGCTAGGTCAGCCAACCCACCACCAACTGCACCAGCCCGGGCTCGGCCAGCGTCAGCGCGTTGACACTGATATCAGATGTCGATCTGACCAGTCTGCGAACCCCTGTTGGCACCAAGTCGGCCAACGACTTCTCTGGCAAAAGCAGCATCAAAAACACCAACATGGCATCCAACAACCGTGGTGTGCAAGCCGAAACCCAAACAGTTGGCGGGTTAACCCGGTTCTTTTTCAGCTTTTTGCCGTTCTAAAGGTGCGCAGAATCGTGCCGAGGGGTAATCCAAATGCACGCTACAGCCAACACTTCACTGCCAACTTTTGCCACACGCTCACGCGCGGTGTGGTTTCTTGCCGGGCTGGCTTTGTTGCTGGCCGCTTGCCTGCTTAGCACGGCACACGCCGCCCGCATCAAAGAGGTGGCTGCGGTGGAAGGCGTGCGCAGCAACCAGTTGACCGGCTTCGGGCTGGTGGTCGGGCTGGATGGCACGGGTGACCAAACCGCCCAGATGCCCTACACCTCTCAAGGCCTCACCAATTACCTACAGCAGCTTGGCATCACCCTGTCTGCAGACAGCGCGTCGAAATTGCAGATGAAAAATGTGGCGGCGGTGCTGGTCACGGCTGAGCTGCCGGCCTTTGCCCGCCCTGGACAGACCATTGATGTCAGCGTCTCGTCCATGGGCAACGCCAAGTCGCTCAGAGGTGGCATGTTGATCTCAACCCCGCTCAAGGGTGCCGACGGTGAAACTTATGTCGTGGCACAAGGCAGCTTGGTGGTCGCCGGTGCGGGCGCGTCTGCGGGCGGCAGCAAGGTGCAGATCAACCAGCTGAGCGTCGGACGTATTCCGAACGGCGGACAGGTCGAACGGGTGGTACCAACCCCATTACAGGATAGCAATGGCATCACCCTGGGGCTTCAGGCGTCTGACTTCCAAACCGCTCGCAGTGTGGCGCAGGCCATCAACCGGCGCTTTGGCATAGGGGCAGCCCGGGCACTGGACGGTCGCACCATCCGGGTCAACGCACCAACCGATCCAGACGCACGCGTCAACTTCATGGCCGAGCTGGAAGAGTTGCCATTGGAATCGTCACTGCCATCGGCTAAGGTGGTGATCAACGCGCGCACCGGCTCGATTGTGATGAACCAAGCGGTGAGTCTGGGTGCTTGCGCCATCGCCCACGGCAACTTGTCGATCAGCATCACGAGCACACCTAGTGTGAGCCAGCCCAACGCGCTGTCTCAAGGGCAGACCACCGTCACCCAAAAAACCGACATCCAGATTAAACAGGAGCCAGGCATGCTGATCCAGCTGCCTGCCGCGCCACAACTGGCCGACGTGGTGCGGGCGCTCAATTCGCTAGGTGCCACGCCGCAGGACTTGCTGGCCATTCTGCAGGCGATCAAGGCTGCAGGTGCACTCAACGCTGAGCTGGAGGTGATCTGATGAGTCTTGGTCAAACCAATTCGTTGTCCAATTCGCTGGCAGCCGACGCCAACTCGCTGGGCAAACTCAAACTGCAGGCCGGCCAGGACAGCCCGGCGGCGATCAAAGAAACTGCCAAACAGTTTGAGTCGCTGTTCATGCGGGAACTGATCAAGAGCATGCGCGAGGCCACCATGAAGTCCGGCATGCTCGATAACCCCGGTAGCGACCTGGGCACCGACTTGCTGGACCAACAATTTGCGGTGCAGATGTCGGGCCAGCCGGGTGGCCTGTCCGACATGATTGCCGCGCAGCTGTCGCGCCAGATGGGTGTGGCCATGCCCGATGGTCCCCTCAACGCCGGCAAATTGACAGCGCCACCCATGAGCCAGATGGGTGTGACCATGCCCGATGGCCCTCTCGACGCGGGCAAATTGACGGCACCACCCATGAGTGGACTGCAAAAATCGGCATCACTGGCGGCCTACAACGCCAACGCCGCCAAACCAACCAGCGTCCAAAGCGGTTTTGTGGCGCGCCACACCGAGGCAGCGATCCGCATCGAAAAAGAAACCGGCATTCCCGCCAGCTACATGGTCGGACAAGCTGGCCACGAGACCGGATGGGGCAAACACGAAATCAAGCTGCGCAACGGCCAGTCGGCCAACAACCTCTTTGGCATCAAGGCCGGAGCGAGCTGGAAAGGCAAGGTGGCGACGGTCACTACCACCGAATATGTCAACGGTGTGCCAGAAAAACGCGTGGCCAAGTTCCGCGCCTATGCATCTACTGATGAAGCATTCCGCGATTACGCGCGCCTGATCACCCAGTCGCCGCGTTACGCCAAGGCCAGCCAGCAAACCGACTCTGCCTATGCCTTCGCCAGCAGCCTGCAAAAAGCCGGTTACGCAACCGACCCCAACTATGCGGTCAAGGTCAGCCGCGCCATTGAGACCACCCAGCGCCTGCAAGCCCGCACACAGGTGATGGCCCAAACATCATGAGCGGGATTCTCAATGTCTCCACCCGGGCACTGACGGCCAACCAGACCGTCCTGCAAACCACGGGCAACAACATTGCGAACGTCAACACGCCCGGTTATTCGCGCCAGAGCGTGGTACTGCAGACCGTGGATGGGCAATTCACCGGTGGCGGCTACGTCGGCAAAGGCGTAGACATACGCACCATCGAACGCAACTACAGCGAGTTTTTGACACGCCAATCGGCTCTGGCGGGTGCCACCGCCTCAGGAGACACCGCCCGGGCAGACAAACTCAAGCAGTTGGAGGCCTTGTTCCCCGGAGGAACCAATGGCCTGGGTGCATCGGTCAACGACATGCTCAATGCGTTCTCAGACGTTGCCAGCTCACCCACAGATTTGACAGCCCGCACCGTGGCGCTCACCCGCGTCGATGAAGCCGCTTCACGCATGCGCAGTGCATCCACCACGCTGGACGACCTGCAACAAGCCGTCCAACAGGAACTGAAACAGAAAGTCACCGCTGTTAATGGTCTGGCCGACAGCATCGCTTCGGTCAATGACCAGATTGCCCGTGCCCAAGGCAACGGCCAACCACCCAACGACTTGCTGGATCGGCGTGACCAACTGGTGCGAGAACTCAACAAATACATCCAAACCACCTCCATCCCCGCCTCAGACGGTACTGTGGGGATTTTTATCGGTGGCAGCCAAGCCCTGGTGTTGGGCACCGACGTGGCGCCCCTCAGCATCGTCTCCGATGAATTTGGCGATCCCTTGAAGAGCAAACTGGCCATCACCCGCAGCGGTCAATCCACCACACTCGAAGAGGACATGCTCGGTGGCGGCGAACTGCCTGGTTTGCTGAAGTTTCAGAACGCCGATCTGGCAGAAGGTCGCAACCTGCTGGGTCGGCTGACCCTGGCTATCAGCACGGGCATGAATGCACAACACGCGCTGGGGCTGGATCTGGACGGTAACGCTGGGGGCAAGTTGTTCACGCCCACTGACCTCAACACCTCGGGCAACATCCTCAAACCGGCCTCACAAGCGGCCAGCACCAGCTTGACCCTGGGCATTGCCGATGTCACCAAATTTGCAGCCTCCGACTATGAAGTCGCCTTCACAAGTGCAGCAGCCGGCAGCATCACGCGCAAGTCCGACGGTGTTATGACTGCATTCACATCTGTCCCGATCACCATTGATGGTCTAACCATTTCAGCCACCGGAGCCGCCAATGCGGGTGACCGCTTTTTGTTGAAACCCTTCACCACGGCGGCAAGCAACATCAGCGCCGAATTTTCTACGCCACGTTCATTGGCGGTTGCCAGCCCGGTGGCGGGGAAAATGGGTGCCACCAACACCGGCAGCCTGCAGTTAAGTTCATTGGCTGCGCGAACCAATCCGCCACTGGTTGAAACCTCTGCCACACCAGTGGTCCTGACCTTTACCGGGTCCAACAGCTACACCCGCAGTGATGAGGTTCCACCCAACACCACCACCTTCAGCTACACCTCCGGGCAGGCCATCGAAGGCACTACGCCAGCAACCAGTCCTTTGAGCCAGTGGTCGGTAACCTTGCAAGGTATTCCCAAAGCGGGTGACACGTTTACCGTGGTAGGCGCCAAGGACACTGCCCACAACAACGGCATCAACTACACACTCAACTCTGGCAACGCTTCCGCCATGATGGGGTTGCGCGACACCGCCATGTTTGACGGTTCCGCCTTGACCGACGGTTACGCCAGCATGATTGCGCAGATTGGCATCCGCAGCCAAAGCGCCAATTTTGCGGAGAAAGTCTCTAACACCATCGCCGCCAATCTGGAAACCGACCGCACCGCGGTGTCTGGCGTCAATCTGGATGAAGAGGCCTCCAAACTGCTGCAATACCAGCAGGCTTACCAGGCCTCGGCAAAAGTCATCCAGATCGCGCAAAACATTTTTGACACCCTGATCCAGACCATGAGCCACTAAGGCCTCTACGCCAGCGACATCAGGAACACAACATGAGCACCAACTACAGCCGCATTGGCTCAGCCAACACCTACGACAGCGCCATCCGCAACGTCTCCAATCGGCAAACCAGCTTGTCGGCGCTGCAAGAAAACCTGACCTCGGGCAAACGCGTGGTGCGTGCCAGCGACGACCCGACCGCAGCCGCCAATGCCGAACGTGCCATCAACCGCATCACCCGCATTTCCTCTGACCAGCGGGCACTGGAATCTCAACGCAATGCCATTGCCCAAGCAGAAAGCACACTGGGTGATGTGACCAATGTGCTGCAGCGTTTTCGCGAACTGGTCGTCACCGCCGGTGACGGCTCCCACAGCGGCGCCGAGCGCCGCTCCATCGCTGTGGAGCTGCAAGGGCTGCGTGACCAGGTGTTTTCACTGGCCAACGCCAAAGACACCAACGGGCAGCCACTGTTTGGGGCACTGGCCAGCGCCCTGGCGCCGTTTGTCGGGCCACAGGAGAGCGCGCCGGACTACAACTTCCAGGGCTTGCCAGGACAATCTGCCAGCAGTGACGTGTCCATCCCCTTTACCCTGGATGGGGATGCCGCATTCATGCATGATCCTGCGCGCGACCGGGCGTTCAACGTCAATGTCACGAATTCGGTCGACGGCCTGATTTCGTCAGACCGAACCCTGACCACCAGCGCCGTTAACGTGACCGACGCAGCAACGGTTGCTGCCACCGCCGAGGCCGCGGCAGCCGTGGCACCACCCAACAACGTCCCCTACCCCAAGTACACCCTGGCGTTCACTGCTGTCGATTCGACCACCGTGCCCGGTACCACCACCGCCACCTACAGCATCACGGAAAACCCTTCGGTCACGCCACTTGGGGCACCGGCACCGTTTTCGAATGTCACAGTCAGTTTTCCCACAGGTGGCAGCTTTGATGTGACGGCCATGCCAGGTATGTCCTTGACCATCAAGGGCACGCCCAAGGTCAACGATATCGTCACCATCGAGTCCAGCCCGAGCGTGTTCAGCGTGCTCGACGATGCCATCAAAAACATTCGGGAGGCACCGAACAACAATGGTGCGGACCAGGCGGTGAGCCAGGCCCTGGGCAACATCGACATCGGCATGGAGCGCATCTCAGCGGTGCGTGGTCAAGCAGGTGATCTGCTCAACCGCGCTGACCGCATCTCCGCCAATCAGGAAGAGCGTGGTATCCAGCTTGAGGCTGACCGCTCCCGCGCGGAAGACCTGGACATGGTTAAAGGCATCTCGAGCTTCAATAACCAGCAAACCGGCTACCAGGCGGCGCTGCAAACCTACGCCAAGGTGCAGCAACTCTCGCTGTTCAACTTCATTAACTAAGGCTGAGCCATGGCTGCGGGTGTGCTGCATGATGTCTCGCTGGGTTACCAGCTGCTGTGGAATGCGCGACGCCAGCCCGACCAAGTGTGGCTGAACCTGATGCCACACAACGGGCGTCTTGTGAACACCAGCCATCTTCTGGCCAGTCTGAGCACCCAATGGTCCGAGCAACACACTCGCCTCACGCTGTCCACCCGTTCTGCGGCCTTGTTAGCTGACTTGCTCGACATCACGCCACCGGCTCTGGCCCAGATTGAGGTGACAGACTCCTTGCTGTCAGACCCGGCCATCGCGCAGCGCGTGTGGCGCGCTCGGCAACGCGGGCTGTCACTGGTCTGGCATGGCGAGCCTGGCGCACGCCCCCAAACCTCCCACGCCCACAGCTTTACGCAAACCCTGCTCAGTCTGAGCGCAGATGACGTGTTGCAGCATTTGCGGCAACAGCGTGCCCAGTCCAGAGTCGACACGCCAACCGCCGACCAGCCCAGCCATTTTGCGGCGGACACTGTCCTGGACGGTGTGGCCAACGCCGGACTGTTGGACTATTTCCTCAAGCAGCCAGGTGTCAGTGGACTGATGGACTGGCCCAGCGAAGATGTGTTGTTTGCCTGTCGACAAACACGTGCCCAACCCCGCAGGCAAGCGCTGCAGGACGTGATCGGACTGATCCAGACCGATGCCGCCATGGAAGATGTGGCACTTGCCCTGAGCCAGGAACCACTGCTGGTTTACCGGTTTTTGCGTTATGCCAACTCGGCCGGGCTGGGGCTCAACCGGGAGATCACGGCGCTGCGTCACGGGCTGATGGTGTTGGGGCTGGGCCGCCTCAAAACCTGGCTGCAAGAGCAACTGCCCCTCGCCGCCAAAGACATCAATCTGCAGCCTGTCGCCACCCTGATGGTGATGCGGGCCCGCTTCATGACCGAGCTGCTGGACGCAGGGGCCACCAGTGCACTGCAGCAGGAACTGGAACTGTGTGGCCTGTTGTCACAGATGGACTTGTTGACGGGTGAACCGCTGCAGCAAGCGCTGCACCCGATCCTGCTGCCAGAACGTGTGCGTGCGGCGCTGCTGGGCCACAGCGGCCCCTACTGGCCGTATCTAGATATCGCCAACGCCTTAGCGACTGGCCAGCCGCTGGCCACACGTGAGGCTAGTCTGCGCCATGGGTTTGAAGAAGGCAACGTCAACCTGGCACTGTTGCGCACACTGCGCGCCCAGCATGTCGGCCCAGTCCGACCAGCTGCCTGCGTCAGGCCACCAGGGCCAGCGCGCCAAAGTCACCCACGCGCTCACTCAAGCCTGCACTGACCAGCTCACAACCGTCTGTCAGAGGCGGCAATTTGCCTTGCACCGCCGCACGCAGGCGCGGCAGGAGGTAATTGCGGTGGTGCCAGTAAACACTGCCACCGATGCTGATGCGTGCCAGATCCAGCGTAGCAATCATGCTGTAGAGCATCCGGCCCATCACCTGACATACATCATCAATAATGGCGATAGCCCTTTCATCACCTGCATAGATTGCTTCAAAAAGAATAGCGGCATTGGTATACCCCTCGGGTGCAAAGCGACGCGCCAGGGCATTGCCGGCAATCAGACCTTCGACATCACCGACATTGCCGCAGCCACATAAGGCGTTGTTGTTGTCGGTGACAAAAATGTGCCCGGCATGACCAGCGTTGCCATTTTTGCCACGCAACACATGGCCATCCACACAGACCCCGGTGCCAATGCCGGTGCTCCAGGTCACATAGGCGCAGTTGGCCATGGGTGCACCGTTGTCTTGCAAAGCGCCCCAGCGTCGCTCGGCCTCCAGCGCACCGATACCGTCGTTTTCAACCCGAACATGGGCAAAGGCAGCGCGCAATGGGGCTTCCAGCAAAGCGGTTTTCCAGTCATTGGGCAGGCCCCGCGCCGGGCCAGCCTGGCCGCCACAAATGTTGGGCGCGGCCAGCTCCACCAGCCCCTGGTTCAACACAAACGGGCCGCAGGACGACACCCCCACCCGGGCAATGGCTGG
>WSSedL1CaDRAFT_10001870_pt1 | contig 11512 bp, 10 predicted proteins | sample WetSurSL1Cattail_FD_9464 | JGI IMG/M metagenome (IMG submission 9464)
GGTTTGTATAATATTTTATTGCGTCAAGGGCTTTTTCTTTAGGTGGTAAAAGATTTTCACATGTTTCGTGGCCAATATAAACCCGATCAGGAACAGACTCCCATGTGTTTTGCCAATTTACACGGAAGGCTGTTTCAATATTTTTTTCATTGTTATTCAAAATAACATCGCTGTTCATGACAAAATTCCCCGTAAACATTTTGATAAAGTTGCCTGATTGATGCTTTGATAATCGCTTCATCTTTATTACTTGCCCATAGCATCGTAGTATCTTTAATAAACCTCACAGTTTTTAAAATGAAATCCGGCGAATAACCTCTCCCCGCTATTTTAAAATGATTAACGCCTGCATCATATAATTTATTAAGATAACAGCACCCGCAGTGAGGTCCGGTAAAATCGTTTCGCTCAAGATTTGTAACCTTCCCTTTGCCAGTTGTCCAATTGATAAAGCAACCTGGCCCTTCGTATGCCGGATCGTGTGAATATGTAACAGGCATTGGGTTGCCATCAACCTTTTGATACTCAAAATAAGAAGGTAGATGGTCCGGTAGATGCCGGCCATGATAAAACCCGCAATAACCATCTATGAACTGGCATTTCTGAAGCATCATCAATACCTCAAAGTCGATATTATCAGTTGATTTTGTAATGTTTTCAATTTCAGAAACCGACAATTCCCTCGGAAATACAATTCTTGATACGCCAAGTGATTGATAAAACCCCACACCATAACTATTAAATGTGTTTGCCATAAGCGAGAGATATCGTTTTAACCGGGAGCCCTTTTTTAATAAATATAGTAATACACCAATATCTGACACCATCAGTGATTGTCCACCAATATCCTCCCACAGGTCAACAAGGGATGTGATATAAGGCATTTGAACCTGGGTATAATTTGTATTTACAACAAGTGTGGCATTCTTATTATGTGTTAATGCATATTCTGCAATATCGGACATTTCCTTTTCATCGCAAATATTAGCTGGAATTCCTTGACGGCGACTTGCCAGGTCAGCTTCCCCAAAAGTCACCTTCCATTTCTTGGTGATCACGCCAAAATATACCTCATCTGCACCGGCTTCAAACAATTGAACAGCATTTTTATAAGAGGTGGCTGGAGCAATTATTTTAGCATTTTGCACAGTTTATTGTGTTCATTTAGTTTAAATATTATTAAATGTCTGCGTCTCTTTTTATAGCTTCTCTCAATTGCTCAAATGAACCGGCAAAATTATGCTTCACCAGTTTATTGATCCCTTCGATAGCCAAATCAAGATTATGCTTTCGAAACGTCTCCACAGGATAGCTATTCCCATTTCCTTTTAATGAAATATCCAGCATGGCGAAAAACGTATTTTCAACGGCATGGTTAAAGAACAATATAATTTCTTTTAAATTTTTAAATACGGACTTGAAATTTTCATTTACTTTATATTTTGTATATAATTGTGGCATAGCGCATAAGGCGTGCATTGAAGGAGGTCCAAGCGGAGCCATTGCAAGGATTAAATTGTCATATAAATTTTGTACTTCAATTTTTAATGGTAATGACTGTGGCCCGCAAATATCCAGGCTAATTTCGCCAGCTGCGAGAGCCTCTTTATAAATTGGAGAGCCCGGCATGGCATTAAGCCTGTTTAATGCCGAATGAAAATCGAGCAATCCATGATCTTTTAATTTAGTAGCAAAACTGTGTATTCCCCGCAATGTACTGTGCGGGTGAAACATCAGTACACCCGTATTCATTTCTATTCCATGCTTTCGGAATGCCATGACCCATTTCCATGGATCCTCACAAGACTGCCTGCCCCACGTTTTATAATCGTCAGGATTGTCGGATTCTATACCCATGAAAGCATAGGATAGTCCGGCCTCAACAAGCTTTACAATTGTAGGTTCATCAATGGAGTGCGGACGCACTTGTATACCAAAAGAAAATGGAATTCGATATTTTTTTATTTCATTCAAAAACTTGTCAGCCCTTTCGGAAGCATGAGCAGGAGGTCCGAGAAAATCTTCATCAACAAAATTGAATGTGTGTACCCTGTGCTTTTCGTACAATAAAACCATCTCACTGACAATATTTTCGGCACTTCTTCCCCTCCACCGGTTTGGATAGCCCGTCATACCTGAAGATGCGCAGTATCTGCAAGCTCCGCAACAACCGCGTGAGCCTTGGATATTAAATGCCCAGCCCTGTGATAATATCAGATCAGCAAAAGGTCTTTCCGGAAACTTCAATTTATCGAGATCTTCAACGAGAGTTCCATTGATTAAGCCTGGTTTTGAAACCGCATTTACCATTGAACAAACGAAGTTTTCTCCCTCAAACCGGACCAGTGTAAAATCATCAGGTAATAGTTTCTGTGCATGTTCGGGCTCAGTTGTAATAAAATTACCACCGGCAAGCCATAAAATTTGACAGTTAGCCAGCAATTCTTTGCATTTATTCACAATACTGTGTAAGGAATTGATTTGAGAGGCCGTTGTTAAAGAAAAGCCCACAACATCGGGCATAAAAGACATAGCTCGTCTGGCGGTTACATCATCATTGGCACCTGTTAATGCTCCATCGAGAAGTAAAACATGATTACCAGCTTCTTTGAGTGAAGCCATAAGATACTCCAAACCAAGGGGCTCCTGTAGTTCGGGGTCGTAATAAGGACTTTGGTTCAACGATCGGATCAGTACCCAGCGCATATTATTTCTTTGCTGCCATGTAAAAAGTATAAAATAAGTAACCAACCGTATAAATTCCAAACCATAGCCATGCCATTGCGTCGGGAATTCCCCAAAACAATATGAACATGAAGATTAAAAAAGGAACAGCCCTGAAAAACACCTGTCCAAAGCTATAATAATTAAAATTTCCTGCTTTTCCAATGGCGTTGGTTACCCAATTGGTAATTAGGATGAAAATGATGATCAATACTGTCTTAAGCCATTCTCTATCCTTGCTTTTAAATTTGCCATATATACCATGGGACCATGTTGACGTCATTAGCTTAGACATCTGTAATTTTACCAAAGAGCTTTCTTTAAGTTCTTTATTATTTAGTGTATCAAAACTCTGGTATTTTTGATTATCGGATAATTTCACATAACTCAACATTTGGTTCGCCTTCAGGAAATCTTTGTTTTTGTTGGCATACCATGCAGCGTTGTAGGGGATAATGGATGTTGTATAAGGTTTATTATACAACGCGTTTGCCAACGAGTCCGATTTTTTAGTCATACCAAGCCTTTCATAAACCACCGTAAGATTTACTTTTGCCGGGGTATACAATGGGAAAGTTTTCCCAATAACTTCCAATTCTAGCCATGCTATCAAATCATTGTTTCGGTGCATCTCCGCCAAGGCAAGATTATTCCTGGAAATAACCTCGTACGGCCTGTTTATCAGAACTTTCTTGTACCTGCTTGAGGCTTCTTCAAAGTTTCCATTATCATAGAATTCTTTGATGGTAATTAAATTACATGTGTAACTTTTATTCTCTTTAAAATTTTCAATATTTTTTACAGCCATACTTATCCAGCCGGGAATAAGTGCAACAACCTCTTTACTTTTCCTATAAGGATTTAGTTTTTCGAGCAATGGCCAAACATTTTGTTTTTCGGGTAACGAACCACTTTGAAGACTTGCCGTAATAGATTTGGTTAATATTTCTGCTTTAGAATTGAAAGGAATAATTGTATCAGTTTTGTACATTTCTTTAGCAGTAAGAAACCCCTTCACATCCTTACCCTTGTATAAAACATCCACATTTGGAGCATTTGTGGGGGTAGATAAACCCGATGCATTTGGAGCTGGTGGAACACTTGGTGTATTAGGAGAAACCGGCACATTCGAAGTAGCTGTTTTGTCATTGATGTGTGATACCCCAATGGTAGTTCCTATGATTGCCCGCCTTATCACCGGTAAAATTATAATGGCAAGAATAACTATCAGAACAATACGACCTGTTTTCATAGTTTGGTTGTTAGTTAATATTTATTAATGTACCGGTGCACAACTGCAAGTGCCACAAGTACCTGTACTATAACTTCCTCCATTGTGCCCTGATGTATGACCAACGCAACTGCAGGTGCTATGGGGGCCACACCGGCTGACATCAATCCTCACTTTGTTACACTTACAATAAACGCCCAATACGTTGTGACAGCCACATACCGCCATGTATGCCGAATCTTCGCTGGTACCTTCACTTGTTAGAGCATCATCAAAATACGTTTCGAGGCCAGGTCGTGGAAATTTTTTTCCATCAATAATAGCATATATCAGTGGCTCCTTATTTTCAGTACTGTCCGAATGGCTTACAGGTCTGTCGTTTGGTTGTTGGCTCATGATTGATATGTTAAATTCAAAATGTCAAAATCTTGGCTAATTATTGTTCTTCTATTAAAGTGTCCATATCAGCAATGGTGAGCTGCCGATTCAGGTTACACCTTATGCTTCCTTTGTGTTCGCGGGAACCACTTAAATCGAAAACTTTCGAAAGACAATCACCGGCACAATGCCATTTACAAAAACAATCGCTACAATAATTTAAATTTTCAACCGAAAGTGTTTTCAAATTTTTAATTCGTTCCAAATCAAAATCAAAACATTTTTTCTCAGAATTGTATTTTCCAAAATGAAAGATCTCAGCTTTTGGTTCTGTTGCGTCAAGTACTTCATAACAAGACGTTGCAATACCTTCAGGCAATACACTAAACCCATCGCCCGGCGCTGCACAATACTTTGAAGTTAACGAATCTAACCGGGCCCCGCTATAAGTTACTTCAATACCCAACGCTTTACCTTTATTTTTAGCTTCCTGAAAATGCTTTATAAATTCGCTATCCTGCGGGGGTTGTTCCCCACTGACCACACAGCGGCCGCATGACCAAACCGGTTCAAAATGCAAATAGGCAATATTGAATTCCGATTTTAGCGTTTCAACAATTTCTTTCATCCGGGATACCGTCCCTGCAGTAACTGTAGAACGAATACCGTAAAAGAACTCACGGCTATCGAAATAACGCAGTGTTTCAGCAATAATGTCATAAGAACCTGTTCCATTCTTTTGAGGCCGGTTAAAATCCTGTATATCCTTTGGGCCATCTAAGGAAATAGTGAGTGTTGTAAAATGATCAACCAGGAATTCCCTTTGTGCTGGCGAATACAAACCATTGGTAGCAGCGTGGAACTCAACATTCAATCCCATTTCCTGCCCTTTTTGACTTGCATAGCCGGTTGCTTTAACGATAAAATCCCAGGCCATCATAGGCTCGCCTCCACCATGAAAACCAATAATAAACTTATCGGCCCCCAATAGTCCTGCATTTTTGGCTACTTCATCAATGGCAGCCTGAGCTACCTCCCATTGCATTTTAACATGCTTGTGACCAGCATTGGCATAGCAATATCGACATTGCAGATTACAATCACTGGTGGGGAACAAAGTTACCTCGTGCGGACAAAAATTATACGAATCAGGAAACAACGGAGGTTTTGGATAAGGTTTTTGCCATAGACCGTGTTCTTTCAAATTGTCGATAATTTCTTTTTCATTCTTTCCAAGAATTACCAATTCATCCACATTATATCTGGCTACTACATCGGCAGCAGCATCATTAACTGAGGCTACCAGTCTTCGCAGTGGGGCATAAAGATAATTCTTATCAATATCCCTGCGAATTATAAAAAGGTCTTCTCTTTCCTTGGATTTATCAGGCATAATTTTCAACAATATTTACAAAGAATGGTTTTTGCAGAAACCCTAAGATAGCTAACTGGCTAACAAAAAAGGCTACTTTTGAAAGTAGGGCTTCATCATAGGTAAGTCCGTATTTGGCGGCTACATGTTCCGATAGATCTTGTATGGAGCGCTTTCCGTTTAGGTTTAACAATATTTCTTTACCCACATCATTAACCATAAAGGACGGTTCAATGCTACCAGGATTGTGTATGAGCATATTGCCAAGGTCTTCCTTAAGCACCAAATCGGGTTTTAACATGGGCATTTCATTAGGAGCCAATTCGTGTTTAGGTTCATCAGTCGAGCCAACAAAATTGTTCACTAAATAATAACCTGTAATGGCAACAGAAGCTCCAATACCAAGTTTCAGAATAAAATCTCTGCGGGAGAAGGTGTTTTTCTTAGAATCTTTTAACTCTTTCATGGCCCATGAATTAATGAATCAAATTTATAAATTATTCATTAATAACCAAAAAAGACTAAACGAAAGTGACTCTTTGTGAGAACTAAAGTGGTGATTGACCAAAAATTTTTACTCAGAGGGTAAATTCAAGAAAAAAGCCCGTAAACCAAGATTTACGAGCTCTTTATTATTGTTATTCGAAAACTGCGCTTGGCGGATTCTTTTCAATTAATACAGCCTCATATAAACTTGCAAAAGTACTTTTTACCCATATTGTTGCAGGGATTACACCTACAAATAACATGCATAAGCCCAATATGAAGATAAAAATTGAAACAAAGCCTATTGCAAAAATTGTCCATGCGTGACCTTTGGTCATTTTCCAGCTTTCCTCCACGGCCTGTATTGGATCCATCTTCTTATCCATAACTAGGTACGATACAAACGCCAGTCGGCAGGCAATAATGATTCCAGGAACGATCAGAAGTATAAAACCCATCATTATTAGTGCAATGGTAAGCAGGTTTGCGAGTACAATGTGAAGGTAATTCTCTTTGAATCCTTTAATAAAAGTTTCAAATTCAGGTTTTATATCGCGGACTGCATGCACAAACATCAGGTTGGCGCCAAATTCAAGAACAGGTATAACCAATAAGCTGTACGCAAAAGCAAAAATGCCCACTATTAGAGCAAACATGCCCATTGCTGCGCTGAAAAAAAAGTGACCATCATTCCAAGGCATTCCCGGGTGCATCCCTGGGTTAATATTAATCCTTGCTGCCTGAAACGGTGACACAAGTATTCCTAAAGCTACAACTACCAGCAAAAGGACAAGAAAATATTTATGCAATACTTGCCATCCATTACTGAAACTACTCCTATAAGTAGGTAGAATTTTGTTTTGATTGATTGTTTCCATTTTCGTTATTATTAAATTAATTTTTCTCTTAAAACCGGAACAAATTTATAAACTGTCTGAGTTTTGCACTTCATACTTAAGTAGTGTTTTACTAAATTCCTACTTAAGTATGCAAGTCACTACTTTGGTTGTATTTATTTTTACCACTTATAATTTGTAAATTTATATCATGATAAATTTTTTAATTGCTGCTATATTTATTCTTTCCATTGCGATTACTTCAGGAAGCGTACTGATTTCATCTCATTTAAGAACTACATATAAATCAGGGTTTTTCTCTACACTGCTGTTTTTCCAGGTGTTTTACTTCACATTCGGATTCTATGCGATTGGAGGACAGGTGATCATCACTACTTTACTATCTCCATTTATAACTCAGGAACTACTGGCCAAAGTTGTCGATGTTACTGTTTTCTTAGGACTACCTTTTCTGGTATTTTCTTTTTTAATGTTTATAAGGTTCTGCCAGGAATTGTCGGGAAGAAAAATAAGTAACTCATTTGTATGGTTGTATTTAATTATAAATGTAGTGATGATTTTGGCAATCGGATATGTTTTAAGAAACTATCCGAAAGTGCAAGCCATTACAATTGTCAAATACTACTTCTTACTGTTAAGTTTTTTATTTACCCTGATGGGCACTTTTTATTTAATATTGAGAAAAAAGACTCAAATGGGGCTAAGAACAATTGATTTGAAGAACCTTTCAATCGGACTGATGTCAATAATGGTTGTTCAAAATATGATTCTTTTGCTTTACAACTATAGTATTTACTTAACCTTCATCTTTACGTTTATATATTTTGTAAATGGGGCGTTTATGCCCTTATACATCAGATACAAATCGGATTTGTCAAAACTATTGCCCGAAAATGAGACGAGTGAATCATTTGAACAATTCTGCACAAAGTTTGAAATATCACCACGGGAAACTGAGATCATAAGCGAGATATGCAAAGGTCTTTCCAATCAACAGATTGCCGACAAGCTATTTATTAGTTTGCAAACTGTAAAAGACCATACTCACAGGATTTATAGCAAAACCAATTGTTCCAGTCGCTCCCAGCTAATGAATCTGGTAAATGCAACAGTGGCAGGAAAGTTAACTACTACGCACTAACTTTGCTTATGGCGGGCAGTTTTTGGCCAACAATACCCAATACTTTTGTACTGCTTAAATAATTAAAAAACAGTTCTTTTTCATCTTTTTATTGGTTTTGGTTCACGATAATTTTGTAAAGCATTTTGAACCGTTAAAACATGGAAAGATGAATAATGACGATTTCAGCAAATTTGCAGATAAGTTCGTAGACGACTCCCATAATTTACTTAATGAACTAGAAGGCAAATTATTAGAGCTTGAGCAAGACACTTCAAATCAGGAACTGATAGAAGCTGTTTTCAGGGCCATGCATACATTAAAAGGCATTGGTGGCATGTTTGGTTTTGATGCGATTTCTGCATACACCCATCATCTGGAAACCATTTATGACAAAATCCGCGAAGGTTTCTTAGCCATTGATAAATCCATCTTTGAAGTAACCTTTGCTTCCGTTGACCATCTTCGAAATCTGCTAGGCGATCAGGATGTAAAAGATCCACAGCTAGCCGCTCGCCATTCAGAACTTACCCAACAATTAGAAAATCTGGCAAAGTCAAAGCAATTGTACTACGACCAAATCAAAACTATTGAAAATACTAAAAAAACAAAAGAAACGATTCAAATGTCTACCTGGTATATCCAGTTTACTTGTTCTGAAGAACTCATCAGAAGGGCTGTTAACATTACTTATATGTTCCAGGATTTAGCCAAAATAGGTACTTACACGATCTTTAAACATACTGGCAAACTCGACTATGAAATAAATGAACAGGACGAAGTGTGGGGTATACTTCTCACTTCCAATGTCAGCTATTCCGAAATTGAAGAGGTTTTTATGTTTGTCTCGGATTTTGTTAAGATTGCGCGACACTCCAACTTTGATACAAATACCCAGGAAGCAGAACTAGACAAGAAAAAAGAACACTTATCCATATTTGAACTTGCACAAAGCGCTGGTGAGAAATTGGAAAGAGGTGATGCATTGCCGGATCCGGCGGAAATGACAAATGAACAGCAAATACTGCGCAGATCATCCAAAATTCCGCGTATTTCGGTTGGGGCCGATAAACTGGACAAGCTTATGTTTCTGGTAGGAGAATTATTTACAACCCGTTCCGAATTGGTTATCGCCTCTCAAAGTGACAATATGGCTCAGGTTAAATTAGCTACTGAAAAAATCGACCGTCTTTCATCCCAGCTTCGAAAAAATGCATTGAGTATTCGACTGGTTCCGTTGCGGGAATTAACCTTAAAGTTTAAACGATTAATTCGCGACTTAAGCAGTCAATTAAACAAAAATATTGACTTTGAAATACAGGGAGACGACACCGAACTGGACAAAAATTTGGTAGACAATCTTGCCGACCCGTTTATGCACATTATACGCAACTGCATCGACCATGGCATCGAATCTCCGGAAGAACGAAATGCAAAACATAAACCGGAAAATGGCATCATCCGGTTTACGGCCTACCAGTCGGGCAACTACATTTACATTCAAATTAGCGACGATGGCAGAGGTATTGACAGAGATTACATCCGCACCAAGGCCGTAGAAAAAGGGTTTGTACAACATGGCACACAGCTCAACGACAGAGAAATGCTGGATCTTATTTTCATGCCGGGTTTTTCTACAGCTGAAAGTCTTACCCAAGTCTCAGGCAGAGGCGTAGGAATGGATGTGGTAAAACGTGCCATAACCGACTTGCGGGGTTCAGTTGAAATAGAAACTGAGAAAGGTAAGGGAACTACCTTTACCATTAAACTCCAGCAAACCATTGCCATCATGGATACACTTCTGATTCGTTCAGGGGATTCATACTTCACCATCATATTGGAAGAAGTGGAAGTATGTGAATTGGAAAACCATCAGACATTTGATAAAAGACAAAACAGTCATGTGCAAATTGCTGATGACTTAATACCTTATGTTTCGTTAAGGCAGGCATTTTCCATCGAAGGCACAACACCTGAAACCGAAAGGATTATTGTAATTAAACGGCCTAATCTTCACTATGCTATTGTTGCCGATAGTATTGTCGGGCAGTATCAGGCAGTTATTAAACCATTGGGTTCTCTCTTAAAACGTAAAGAGTATTTATCAGGAGCAAGTATTATGGGCGACGGTAACATAGCTTTTATGCTCGACACTCAAAAGCTATGCAGTAAAATCGCCTGAATCCCAATGAGGAACTTGATAAGAAAATCATAAACATTAACACTATATTTTAAATAAGAAAGATTATGGAACGGACAAAAAACAAACACAAAAATGTTTTTCTATCCTTTCGGCTGGGGAAAGAAACTTTTGCCGTATCGGTAAAAAAAGTGCTTGAAGTGTTACAAAAACAACACATTACGGAGGTGCCGGACGTGCCGGCCTGCATTAAAGGAGTAATCAACTTCCGAGGCGACATACTTCCCATCTGCGATGCCAGGCTGAAATTTAACATGATCGTAGATCCCGACGAAGAAAAATATGTGGTAATTGTTCTCGATCTTGAAAACAACAACCAGAAAATGCGCATTGGAGCAATAGCCAATGGAGTTGAGGATGTAATTTCTATTGATGAAACGGACATTCGTCCGATTCCGGAAATGGGTCTTAAATATAATGCCGAATATTTAAGCGGCATGATTAAAAGCGGAGAAGGCTTTATAATGATTCTGGATGTAGACAAAGTGTTTACCAACGACGAAGTAGGTGAGATAACAAAAGTTACATCGGAACAGGTTTAATTGATTATAAATAAAATATAAATAACTTTAAAACAATAGATTATGAAATGGTTTAATGATATCAAAATTCGCTCGAAACTTGTCGTGGGTTTCATCCTTGTTGCAATAATTGCAGGTTTAGTTGGTATGATAGGAGTGCAACGCATCAATGTGTTAGCTGAGTCTGAAGATTCAATGTACAAAACAACCGTATTGCCTTTGACAAATTGTGTGGACATTGCCACCTTTTTTCAACAAATGAGGATTGAAGTTGTGAAGGCTGCTGCGCAAAATGATCATGAGCAAGTTAAACTACATGTAGATCTTTTTAATTTAATTAGTTCGAAATTTGATTCCACCATATTGAAATATGAAATGACAGGTCTTGAAGAAACCGACAAAATTAATCTTCAGCAAGTTAAAAATATAAAAACCGAATATGTAGGCAATATGAAGGAGTTAACTCAATTAGCTTACAGTAACGATGATGTTGCATCAAACAAATATATGCAATTTACAATGGCACCCCTTGCCGCCAAATTAAAAAAAGCGCTGGACACAATGATTGCACTTAATATTACTGATGCTGAAAAAGCCCACCAAAAAAATTACGCTGCCGCCCA
>WSSedL1CaDRAFT_10001871_pt1 | contig 11512 bp, 15 predicted proteins | sample WetSurSL1Cattail_FD_9464 | JGI IMG/M metagenome (IMG submission 9464)
ATTTTCACATGCATTAGAAATTTTATCCTTATCTTTTTTAGAAATTACTTGAATATAAGCCTTTCGCAGAAATGATGTGGATAAAAATATTATGTGTATAAGCCGCAGGCTATGTAGACGCGGTCTGTCCCGTTGAAATCATTCAGCATGACTTCAGAGCACGGCAGATAATTTCTATTGTTGCCGCGTCGGTTCCAGCGTAGATATCCGCTTCTATGCAGTCAACTCGCAGCGTTGCAAGAACTTCCGGTTTGCCAGACCGTTTTGTCACCGGCACTTCTGCAAAATATGGCCCTTGCTGTGTGCTCAAAGTCTGATAAACTCGGCGCTGCCAGTAAAAATACGTCTTCTCCGATATCTCATGTTCCTGGCACCAGGTTCTGACACTGAGGCCACTGCTCCGGCAAGATGCAATCCGTTCTCCCCATTCGACCAGCCGCTGGTTGGATGTTAATGTCTGCAGACTTTGCTCCATCTTAATGTCAACTCCCAGCTTATCCGAATGTCTCCCTTAGAGTCTATGGGATTCATTCAGCCTTTTGGGATATTTTCGCACACCCTGCCGTTCTCTGCAATCCGCCTAAAGCGTTTACGCTTACGTTGGAACAATCAATCATTGGAGATATTATGTGCATATTGATGAAGCGCCTGCCTCTTGGGAATAATTTAGCTACATAGTTGGTCTTGACTTTTAATTCCGTCTCTGCAATGAAAAAAACACCCGATTTCACAAGAAATCAGGTGTTCGCATAGCGCAGTTATGTGACGTCATTTTTAAAACACTTTATTTAGATTTGTGGGTCTGAACGCCCCACTGCGCAAGCTGGGCTAATATTGGCAGAAGATCAGTACAGAAATCAGTAATCTCATATTCGACCCTCACGGGCATCTCCAGGTATTGTCTGCGATAAATTAAACCGTCTGCTTCCAGTTCCTTTAGTGAACTTGCCAGCATTGTATTCGTAATGCCTCGTAGCTTACGTAAAAGCTCGTTATATCTTGTCGTACCGTCCTGTGAAAGCGCGCATAAAATCGGGATTTTCCATTTTCCACCGATAAGCTTCAGCGCGCTGCCCAGCGGGCAATATTCCTTACATGGGCAATTGCCTTTACATGTATTGTTATTGGGATCACATTTCATATCAGATTTTCCTTATTGACTCATTAAATTCTGCGTACTTGATATCTCAGTTCAAGATAGTATTATTATATCAGGTATCAAAACAAAAGTAAATTACTATACCTTATATCATATGGAGATGAATAAATTAACATGAACGAAGTAATAAGAACGATTAAAAACAGACGAAGCGTAAGATCTTACCAGACAACGCAAATAAAGCCTGAAGAATTGCATCAAATCATAGAGGCAGGTATTTACGCGCCAACTGCGCACAACGATCAGCCCTGGCATTTTACTGTGATACAAAATAATGACTTGCTTTCACATATAAACGAGAAAACCAAGGACCTCATGGTAAAAACTGACGATGAGTTTATGAAAAGTTTAGGTTCGAATCCTAATATAAATGTTATATACAATGCTCCGACTTTAATTATCGTTTCCGGGAGAAAAGATGCCCTTGACCCTAAAACAGACTGCTCAGCCGCAATACAAAATATGCTGATTACGGCCGAGAGCTTAAATATTGGCTCTGTTTGGCTTAGTTTTCTGACACTTATCTTTACTTTACCGGACGAAGTCAAAAGAATTGAGATACCTGAAGGATATGAACCTTATTACGGCGTGGCATTCGGTTATAAAAATATAGAAAAAGAGTTAACGGCCCCTACACGAAACGTTGACGTAATCAATTTTATTAGTTAACGGATTTATGCAGACAAGTAATCAGATTTTCCTTATCAACTCAATTAATTCTGCGTACTTGATATTGAGATTCAAGATAGTATAATTATATCAGGTAGCAAAACAGAATCTAGTTGCTGCAAATTTTATATCATATGGAGATGTTGAAAATGACTATGAATGAAGATGTTAAGGCGGTAGTTGAGGGATCGTCATTCCTCTCGCTGGTCACAATGAATTCGGACGGTACGCCTCATCCGATCGTTGCAGGTAAAGGAGAGGTTGTGGGAGATACCGTTGTCTTTGGCATTTACAAGATGGAAACGACACAAAAGAATTTGAAGGCCAATAAAAATGCTTGCGTTGTCGCGGCAACTATGGACGGCGGGCCGAAAGGCTATCGGCTCACCGGCACGGTGGAAGCAAAGGAAAAACAACTGATATTCACGCCGACGAAGACCGAAGCACTTATTTGATACATAATTAACGCTTTCTATATCTTAGAAGCAACCGATATTTATTACCCAATAAACAAACAGATGTGGGCTTTATTTCTACAATATAGCCTCCATTTGTTTAGTTGTCCTCAAAGACTAAAAGATTGCATCGGAGTTGTTCACAGTGAGTAAGAAAATAATTGGTATATCGGGAAGTCCGATACCGAACAGTAATGCAGATAGATTAATCATGCAAATCCTGAAATCAAGTGGTTTAAACTATGAATTCGCTAAGCTTAGCAACTTGAATATTAGGCCTTGCCGTGCCTGTAAGGGCTGTGTTGAGGACAATATATGCAAAATACCGGATGATTTTCAGGAACTGGCCATAAAAACAAAAGCCAGTGAAGCTATGATAATCGGCGGATATACCCCCTATGAGATGATTGATGCCTATACAAAAGCTTTTTTGGAACGTCTATGGTCAATGAGACATATTAAAGGCCTAAACCAGGGGAAAATTGTTGTAACTGTAATATCCAGCTTAACTGCGCAGGTCGCGAATAAAACACTGCACTCAATGGCTGTTGAACTAAACAAGGAAAGAATGAATCACATTGCACAGTTGAGCATTATTGGGAATGTTCCATGCTTAACATGCGGATATGGAGATAACTGTGAATTTAGCGGAGCTAAAAAGTTATTTGGTCCAAATATAAAAGCATCCGCCGAATTGTGCGTTGGTGTGGAAACGCAACCCGTTTGGAAAGAAGCAACCGAAATTGCAAAGATAATCGGTTTATATCTTAGTGGAGAAAACATTATCCTTCCAAAGGTTGAATAAGTCCGAAAAAATTGATCGATTGCAGGAAAAAACGAGGCTGAACTGAAAGGGTGAATGTGGTGCTTGACTTTCTTAAGGACAGAATTTATGAGACGGGTGTGGCGGAATACGGTTTCTTAAACCCCTCCGAGATTGAGTTCCGACAGGTAATACGTAATATATGCGCAGATAACACATGTGGGAGGTATGGAACAACCTGGGCGTGTCCTCCAGGGGTTGGAACAGTTGAGGAGTGCCGGCAAAGGTGCCTTCAGTATGACACAATGCTTGTTTTTAGTTGCCTAACTTTTCTCAATGACCCATTTGATCTTGAGGAAATGAAAAAAGGGATGGAAGAGTTCAAGTCAACATCCCGAAATCTGGAGAGCACCTTGAAGCCCTACTTGGGGAGGCACCTTACACTTTCAAGTGAGGGCTGCAATACATGTAAGGGGTGCACATATCCGGATGCACCCTGTCGTTTCCCCGAAAGCCTTCACCACTCTCCCGAAAGCTATGGTATCTTGGTAAATGAATTGGCGGAAAAGTCGGGATTGGCCTACGATAACGGCACTGGTACAATAACATACTTTGGAGCTGTATTATTCAGTCGCGTCGACCTATGCAATTCCTTGTCAGCTGATATCTAACAAACCATAATTCACCATTTCTAAGAAAGCTAAGACGGAAACTATATACAAATCATCTGCAGGGCAATAAATCCACTGCAAGATTGAAAAAGTACATAGTTGAGGATAATCAAAATTTGCCTGAAATCAATGTTTATGATAAGGCTAAGGCGTGGCTTAAGGGTAACTGCTATTTTCAGTATGTCGCAGTGCAAGATTCGCGTGAACGCGGTCATGTGGAAGGACTTCTCGGCTATCTACTTGATTCGAGATATATGGAGGAAGAGCACTGATGCTCTCCTGCCCTGTCGGTCGCATTTATAGAAACGAACATGATGAGAAATTGTATCGAATAAGGCCTTCAAGAGATGAACACACTTTTGAGGGTTTTGTTGCTTACAATTCACCTAAATTGTAACGCAAAATCAGATGCTAAATCGACGGGAAAATGGCCCATCTAGGCGTCTGTTTCTGAAATATACCTCCCCACCAAGGGGGTACCAGAGGGGTGCGACATCTTTTTTACGCACTCAAGGCATGTGGAAGCCGCAGCCCTGTTGCAGAACATGAAACGCTGATGCTGCAAGGCCTAACAGAAGTTTGGTTAGAAACATGCTTTGACGTGAGTGGATGCCCTCACGTCTTTTCCTTTTGATAAAATATAAATAGGGCTTACTCATTTTATATAGATGGTAAGAAACGAGATGAAAAATGTCAGAATTATACCTGCAAAGCCAAAAGAGAATAAAAAACTCAGAGTTGCAGCCTATTGCAGGGTAAGTACATCCGGACCGGAGCAGATGCGCAGCCTTGAGATTCAGATAAAGACTTATTCGGAGAGGATAAAAAGCCATCCTAACTGGATTTTTGCTGGTGTTTTCTATGATATTGAAAGCGGGCTTCGACGAAGCGACAGAAAAAGTCTGGACAAAATGCTTAGAAAAGCGGCAAAAGGCAAAATCGATTACATCATCACAAAGTCAATCAGCAGAGTGTCGAGAGATACTCTGGAAATGTTAAAGATAATAAGATTTTTAAGAGAGCAAGGGATCAATATGCATTTTGAAAATGAGAAGTTGGATTCAATCGAAGTGGACAAGGAATTCGAAATTACGCTGAGAGGTATGCTGGCACAGGATGAAAGCCGGAATATCAGCGAGAATATTCAATGGGGAATTCAGCGCAAGTTTGAAAAGGGCGAGATTTATACGAAGTATAAGAATTTCATGGGATATGATTGCGTTGACGGCGAGATTGTTATTGTACCGGAAAAGGCAGAAGTAGTCAGAAAAATCTTTGAGTTATATTTACATGGCCTGACATTGGGACAAATTAAGGCCTGTCTAGAAGCCCAAGGTATTAAGACTGTAACGGACAAGGAGATTTGGGATACAAAAACAATCCATAGGATGTTGACCAATGAGAAATACAAGGGCGACACTTTGTTGCAAAAGACCTTTACCGAGGATTTTATGACCGGAAAGAAAAGAAGAAATGATGGGCAGCGTAACAAGTATTATGTGAAAGACAGTCATCCCGCCATTGTCCCTGCTGAAGTATTCGATAAGGTTCAGGGAGAAATGACCAAGCGTTAAAGGTTTGTAAGCAACGAGGATGGCACAGTAGAAACCAGCGGAAGCAAATACAGCGGGAAATATATATTAGGTAATCTGCTTGTGTGTGGCGATTGCGGAGCATCTTATCGGAGAAGGACGGAAAGAGGCAAAGTTCTTTGGCGCTGCGCTACAAGGATTGAAAAGGGTAAAGATACTTGTACCCATTCCCCTACTCTGGATGAAGGATGGCTGCAGGATACTCTGAGCGAGGCTATTTGCCAGGGTAGAGCTTATGATGAAGATGTTGTTAGAAATAGAGTTGATCATATTCTCGTGTTTTGTAAAAATATAGAGATCCACTGCAAAGAAGAAAGCAAGATTAGCGTCGATTTATATAAACGATAAAATAGGAATAATTCATGATTTATAACTTGTTACCATTTCTATTTATTAAATATTTACGAAAATTTCGTAAATATGATTGACTTATATAAAATAGTGGGTATACTATATAGTAGAAGCAAACTATCTCGGAGGTAATTGTATGCTATTGATGTTTAAGGTGAAGAACTACACCTCTTTTAAAAACGAATCTATTTTGGATATGCGGGCAACGGCCTATGTGCAGCATCCTTCCCATGTCATACCCATTGATGATAAAACTGGCTTGCTGAAAGCGACCGCCCTTTATGGGGCGAATGCTTCTGGTAAATCAAATTTGATCTCAGCCATGTTCTTTTTTGAACAATATATATTCTCACAGTTCATTAACAAAAAAGAGGATGAGGATTTTGAATCCAGCGAAACAGGCATAAAGATGAAACTGGAGCCGTTTACCCTTTCCAACGACGATAACGAAGCATCTGAGTTTGATATCATCTTTTTGCGTAACAGTAAGCAGATACAGTACGGATTCGAATGTACCTCCAAAGAGGTTTTAAATGAGTGGTTGTTCATTGATGATAAGAAAGTCTTTGAACGCACTGGTATAGACCTTTCATTTGGCAGCCAATATCAAAAAATGTTGAGTGCTTACAGAAAGCTGCCTACTGAAAGGCTTTATATCGCTGTGCTTGAATACTTCCTCGATGAAGAAGCCAAGAAGGCAGTACTCGGTGATTTTATTTCCTTTTTTAGTGAAGAATATAATGTGTTCACCGAAATTCTCTTTGAATCCACGGTAAAAGGATTAGCTGGTATTGTTGGCCTATCAAAGAATTTGGTGAGTAGTAAGGCGTATAGAGAAAAGGTAGAGAATTATCTCCGGTTAATTGATGTCGGCATAAAACGCCTCGATGTGCAGACTGAGACTATTCTCAACGAACGTACTGGCAAGAAAAAGAAAGAAAAGGTTGTCCGCACAGTACACGATATTTATGACGAAGCCGGAAATGTGGTTGGTGAAAAGCTCTTTGATTTGCGACAGGAATCTACCGGCACTCTCCGCTTCCTTGCTTATATTCAAAACATCATTGAAATGATTTCAAGGGGCGGTGTGTTCATTGTGGATGAAATGTCCGCAAGGCTACATCCTCTGCTGACCAAACTTATTGTTGATATCTTTTGCTCCAGCCAGAATAAAAAGGCACAGTTAATTTTTACTACTCACGACATCTCTTTGCTGAACTATAACCAATTTCGGCGTGATGAGGTGGTATTTGTCGATAAAAATAAGCGTGGAGAATCTACTCTTTATGCCCTCTCTGATTTAAAAGTGCGCGAAGATGCCACATTTAGCAAGGACTATCTGCAGGGAAAGTATGGTGCTATTCCCATCTTTAATTATGATGAAATTACAGGTGGTGAATCAGATGGGTAGAACTCAATTATCACCACAACGTCTCTCGGAAACCAAGAAAACCAATATTGGGCACATTATAATTTTCTGTGAAGGAAAAACTGAAAAATTCTATTTTGACTACTTTGCAGAGATAATTAAGAAAAATAAGTATACCGAAGTTGAGGTGGTCTTAGAAACTGCTAATGGAAATGCACAGACTGTTTTGAAGTATGCAAATAGTTTCATGGCTGATGAAGAACATAATCGCAAATTTAACACTTATGGCAAGTATCTGGTATTTGACTGCGATGATCCGCCGGATATCCAGTCTGTGGTATTGGCGGCAAAAGATTATGAACTGCTGATTTCAAATTATCTATTTGAAACATGGCTATTAATGCACTTTGAAGAGGTAAATACAAAACATACCAAACGCCAAACTTATCGTCGATTATCAGAACACCTAAATAGCGAATATTCAAAAGGACATAGAGGTAAAACCCGCGAAATTATTCAAAACGGTGAGATTGAAAAAGCGATTGATACCGCCAAAATTCTTGAGCAACAATATGCTGCTGAAGGGAAAATAGTGTATACAAGTATTAAGGATATGAATCCATACACAAGTGTACATAAGCTGGTTGAGCAGTTTATGGCTGAGATTTCAGGAAATTAAAATATAAGGAGATTGCATGAAGCTTATTGATTTTATTGTATGCTCTCATAATCGATATAAGAGGTATGGGTGAGTTCAAAACCTTTGATGGTTGTGTCGAGATCCATTGTTGTTCTTGTATCAAGACCGACGATAGCCGCAATCAGAAAGCCACCTTTCAGAATAAAAATCTCTTTGTATTTCGAAAGAGAAACCCTTTCCAGTAATCGTTCCATCATATAGTTTTGCATGACAAGCTGCGCAGAAATGTTCTTTTCGGCAGCCATTTTCTTTATATAAGTCTTTAATTGCATTGGATTGTTGGTAATCATAATAGAACCTCCATATACTTCAAAACATTAGGCTTCAGTCCACAGGCGATGCCCCGATTGCAATTACTTCTAACACGCAGCGGTTCATATTTGAGATATGACATTAAACTTCTTGACAAAAGCACTCAGTATTGATTACAATTATGAACAGTTAAAACCACGAAGGTTTTAGAAGAAAAACATTATTCAATGTAAACCAAACCACGAAGGGATGCCGTAAGGAACGGCTCTATTCGTGGTTTTTATTTTTCAGCGAAAAGGAGATCAAAATGAACAGGGAATTATGGGAAAAATCAGTGGCATTTCACGGACATGAGTGTCCGGGGCTTGCAATGGGCTTTAAAGCATGTGAAGCGGCAATGGAAAAGATGAAGATTACATTCTCGAAGGATGAGGAGATTGTATGCGTTACGGAAAACGATGCATGCGGGGTTGATGCAGTTCAGGTCATCACAGGCTGTACGTTCGGGAAAGGCAACCTTCTGTACAAGGGTACGGGAAAAATGGCCTTCAGTTTCTATAACAGAACAAATGGCGAGAGCCTGAGGATGATCATAAAACCGGCTAAAGGAGAAATGGACAGCAAGCAACGTCAGGAGTACATATTGAATTCACCTGTAGACGACATTTTCAAATTCAGCAGGCCAACCTTTGAATTGCCTGAAAAAGCAAGACTGTTTACTACGGTTGTTTGTGAAATCTGCGGTGAGGGTGCGCCTGAACACAAGATGAGAATCAGTGGCGGAAAAAGGGTATGCCTTGACTGCTTCAAAGACTATTCCAGAGGATGGTGACCATGGATATTAACTATTTTGAACAGGTATGGAGCAAAAAGAAAACGGACAAGACTGCCTGCCAGGCCTTCTGGGACGGAAGAGCCGAAGAATTCAATGAAAAGAAACAGAAAAACCGGGGCGACAAGCGGCTGAACGGTGTGCTGGAGCTGCTTGTTACAAAAGGGATGCTGAAGGAAGATGGATGCATTCTTGACATCGGCTGCGGTCCGGGCAAGTATTCCGTTGAATTTGCCAGGCATGCCAAAAGCGTTGCCGGTATTGATATATCTCCGAAGATGATTGAGTTTGCAGGAGAGAATGCCCGGGTAGCGGGTCTTGAGAATACGTCTTTCAATACGATGGATTGGGAAGCCGCCGATCTTGCGGCTTTGGGATGGGAGAGGAAATTTGATCTGGTATTTGCATCCATGTGTCCGGGCATCAACAGCAGAAGCACCCTTGAGAAAATGGTGAAGGCCGGAAAGGGCTTCTGCTTTATCAGTACCTTTGTTGAAAGAAAGGATTCTGTCAGGGACGCTTTGAGCAGCTTTATCGATTGGGAAAATGCAAAAAGGGATTTCAGCAAGACGATTTACTGCGGTTTCAATATTTTATGGCTGATGGGATTTCATCCGGAGATTACCTATCTGGATACGGAATGGGAAAATGTCTACACCCTTGAAAAAGCGGTTTCAATGTATACATCTCATTTTGAAATGTCACATCCCTTGAGCAGCGGGCAAAAGGCATATATATCCGAGTATCTCGGCAAGATTTCAGAAAATGGCCACGTTAATGAAAAAATTGATGCAAAGATTGCATGGATGTACTGGAAAATTTAAATTTTTAGGGGGATAAAATGTTTAAAAGGATAATAAAGTCAATAGCGGCAATAGTACTTGCGGCATTTGTTCTGACAGGGGTTTCGGGCTGCAGTGATTCAAAGCCTGCAGAGAGTAAAAGCAATAGTACAAATCAGCCGGTTGTGATTAACCTTGAAGGAGGGGACTGGGGCTATCCGACGCCTTTCAGCCATTATTCGAGAGGACCCGGGGTTTACAAGATGACCCTGATTTTTGACAGCTTGCTGGAAAGGGGAGAAAAAGGATATATTCCCTGGCTTGCAGACAAATGGGATATTTCTGAGGATGGGCTTACCTACACCTTTACCCTGAAGGATAATGTAAAATGGCAGGACGGCGAGCCGATGACGGCAGAGGACGTGAAATTTTCCTTTGAATATTTTGCGAAGCATCCTCCTGTATCCAATGACCTGACGGCTGACGGAAAAAGCTTTATTCAATCGGTGGAGGCACCGGATGCGAAAACAGTTGTATTCAAGGTGGAAAAACCATTAGCGATTCTTCTTGGTAAAATAGGAAATACAAGGATTATTCCCAGGCACATATGGGAAAAAGTCGAAGATCCGCTGAAGTTTAATACACCCGAGGCTGTTATCGGTACCGGACCTTATGTTCTCAAGGAGTACAGCAAAGAGCAGGGCGCGTATAAATACGAAGCCTTCAAGGACTTCTGGGGACCGGAGCAATTGGTGAATACCCTGCAGTTTGTGCCCGTCAGTGACAGCATACTTGCCTTTGACAAGGGTGAAATCGATCTGACCGGCATAACCACAGATATTCTTGCGAAATATCAGGACAATAAGGAATACAAGGTAATACAAAACCCTGCATTTTGGGGTTACCGTCTCATTTTTAACATGAACAAAAGGACCGAGTTGAAAGAGAAAGAAATTCGCCAGGCTTTTGCCTATGCGATAGATAAGAACGAGCTTGTGGAAAAGGTGGCAAGGAAAGCGGCAGTGCCCGGAAATGCGGGATATCTTCCTGTAGGGCATACAATGTACAATTCTAATGCCGTAAACTATGATTTTGATATTGAAAAAGCAAAGCAGCTGCTTAAGGGAAACAAGCTGGCCTTCAAGCTTTTAGCAGGAAACTCCAATGATGAAGTAAGAATAGCTGAACTTCTCAAAATAAGCCTTGCAAAAGCCGGAATTGATATTAGCATTACCAGTGCGGACACCAAAACCAGAGATGCCGCAATTAAAAAGGGCGACTATGAAATTGTTTTGAATGGCCATGGCGGCTGGGGCGGCGACGCAGATCTTTTAAGAACCACATACGCGGCAAATGAGAAGACCTCCAACCAGAGTCCGTCGTCGGATGGGATACCGGGGTACAATAATGAGCAGATAAATGAATTATGCAAGCAGCAATTATACGAGATGGATACAACAAAGAGAAAAGAAATCATTTTCAAGCTTCAGGAACTGATTGCTGAAGAAATACCTCAAATACCTTTATACAATACAACCGGATATATTGTGTTCAGACCTGAAAAGTTTGATGGATGGAAGTATAATTTCGACCATCATGAAGTGACACACAACAAGCTCTCGTTTCTGGATGTGAAGCAGTAAAATGAGAATCGGTGAAATGAGAAGCAGGTTACTTATAAAGGCCGCAGAGTATTTTGTGACGTTCTTCGTGGTGATTACATTGAACTTTTTTATCCCCAGGCTGATGCCTGGGGATCCCTTTACTTTTTTGTCATCAAGTGAAGGACAGATTACCATTACCTATTCAGAAGAGCAAATAGCTAAATACAAGGCTTACTACGGACTTGACAAGCCAATGGCCGTGCAGTATGCAAGCTATATCTCAAACCTTCTGAAGGGCAATGCGGGCTACAGC
>WSSedL1CaDRAFT_10001872_pt1 | contig 11510 bp, 13 predicted proteins | sample WetSurSL1Cattail_FD_9464 | JGI IMG/M metagenome (IMG submission 9464)
TTTGATACAAGTCGTTCGAAAACCTAAAAGAAAAATTAAACTTTGTACTCAATAATTTTGGTACTAAATACGACATTAAATTTTAGCTACAACTTATTTCTTTTGTTTAACCATAAAATAAGTGGTAGAATAATATTTCCTAAAGGTATAATGATATTTGAAATTATGGATAAATGAAGGAATATTAAATAGCTTTTATCTTCAATTTTTCCATAATCTACTAATTCTTCGATGTTGATTTTTAAAACTTCACAAATTTGTTTTAACGTATTTCCTCTTGGTTCATTTTCGTCTTTTTCAATTCGCTGTAATGTTCTTAAATTAATTTTTGATAAGTCCGAAAGTTCTTCTTGAGACATTCCTTTTTGCTTTCTAATTCTTGAAATTTTTGTTCCGATGGTTTCCATAAATATAATTTTTTAAAATTTCTTCAAAATTAGATTGCTTAACCTATTTTCTATTGCGGTTTGTTTACGACTTCTTTACGACATTATTGTCTAAACACTGGTTTTATTGAGTTTACAACACTATAAAATCCAAATAATTCCCCTTACTAATCACTTCAAAACTAGCCTCTGGATACCCTTTTGCGAAAGCCGTAGGAATTTTTGCTTTTCGGTTTTCATTCCATTTGAATTCATAACCTCTTAAAATACCATTTTCTTCTTCTAACCAATCTAATTCTTGCTGGTCATACGTACGCCAAAAATAATTGGCAACAGTTTTTTGAGTGTAATTTTGATATTTTATTCGTTCTGAAGCGAGATAATTTTCCCATAATGCACCCACATCCGTTCTTGAATCCAAACGGCTAAAGTTGGCTATAATAGCATTTCGAATGCCATTATCATAAAAATACCATCTGTTGGATTTGGTGATTTCCTTGCGTAAATTTCTACTAAAACCAGGCACTTTATAAACAACAAAAACTTTGGAAAGTAAATCCAAATAACTTTCGACCGTGTTTTTAGAAATTCCTAATTGTCTGGCTAATTCCTGTAAAGACACTTCCTGCCCGACTTGAAAAGCAATTAATTTTAACAAATCCAGAATTTTATTGGATTGCTTAATGCCTTCATAAACCAATATATCTTTCAATAAATAAGAATTCACTATTTCTTTCAAATAATTGATTTTATCATTCCAATCCGAATATTGTTCGAGTTCTGGATACGATCCAAAAAGCAATCGTTCTTCTAATTTTTGAGTGGTTTCTTTGAAATTTTCGTATTTCGTAAACTCCATTTGAGCCAATGGAAATAAATAAATCGTGTTTTTTCTACCTACTAAAGGTTCCCCTAACTTATTGGATAAATCAAAAACCGATGATCCTGTAGCAATGACTTTTATTCCATCAATAGAATCTACAATCAATTTCAAAATCAATCCAATGTCGGGAATATTTTGTGCTTCGTCAATAACCAATATTTTTACATTAGTTAAAAGACGCTTATAATTAGCAACTGATCGTTCTTTCAATAGATCGGCATCTTGAATATCTTCTCCATTTAATTGCAAATAATCCGCTTTTGGAATAGTAGAAAGATAATTTTTGATGAAAGCCGTTTTACCCACGCGCCTTGCGCCCAATAAAATCAACACTTTATTAGGTAAAACTTTTTTGGAAAATACTGTATCTATTCCTCTTTCTAAAAAATTCATGACTTTGAATTTTAATTATTTAGATACAAATATAATTAAAAAAACATTAATTCAGTCAGTACGTTGACTGAATTAACATTAATTCAGTCAGTACATTGACTGAATTTACATTAATTTAGTCAATAGAAAACAAAAAAAGCCCAGTAAATTACCGAGCTTAGTATATTTTTTTTGGTGCGAAGCACCGCGAAAATTTTATTTACACGCAATTTTATCAACTCTATTTTGGTGTCTTCCACCTTCAAAAGCAGTATTTAAAAAAGTTTCAACAATTTCAATAGCTTGTTGGATAGAAGTATAACGCGCTGGAATACTTACAATATTAGCATCATTATGCAAACGTGTTAAATAAGCAATTTCTTTAGTCCAACACAAACCAGCTCTTACACCAGCATGTTTATTAACTGTCATAGCAATTCCGTTACCACTTCCGCAAATTACGATTCCAAAATTAGCTTTTCCTTCTTCAACATCAGTTGCTACTGGATGACCAAAATCAGGATAATCAACAGAAGCATCTGTATCCGTTCCATAATTAGTTACTTCATATCCTTTAGCTTCTAACCATTTTACTATAGCTATTTTATATTCCGGACCTGCGTGATCGTTTCCAATTGAAATTTTCATTTTGTATCTATTTAATTTTTTGCAAATTTACCAAAACTATTTGTCTTTTTATTAAATTTTAAAAAAGTAAAATAGCACTGCTTTAATTACTCTATAATCATCACATTATTAATAGGATAGGAGGTTATTAATAGTTTTAATAATTCATAAAACATTGTAAATCAATTAGTAAAATATAATTAATTTGTTAAAATTTTGCATTGTTAATAGTGATTCTTAATTCGTTGATTTTCAGTTAACTTTAATTTAACATTGATTGTTGATAAGTTGAGATAGAAAATTAGAAGTTTTTTTTGGTTGTGAAAGAAAAAAATGTAATCCAAAATTGGAAGTTATAAACCTAAAAAAGTTTGGTTGATTTTTAGAAAAGTTATAAACATAAAAAGATAGTTTATTAATACAATTTTAAAAAATACTTATTTACATTTTAAAATGATTTTAGGTTATCAACGGTTGTTAACTAAAATTCAAAAACACTTTAAAATTAAATATTTAGCTATAAACAACTATGTTAATAACTCATGATAACAAGCTAAAACTTCATTTAGAAACAAATTTTAAAAAATTTATTGCAACTATTAACAAGCTATAATAACAAACAATAATTTAATTAATTTAAAATTTTCTTTTTTATAATATTAATATATGTTGACAACTTTGAAAAAATTAAACGATTTTTAAATTGTTATTGTATTTCATTTCTTGAAGAATTGCTTTTATCGTTTCAAAATCGTTAGGATGAATTTTAAGTTTGATTCCGCCCAAAGCTGTCGAATACATTGGAGCAAAAGAAGACATGATTTCGTTTTCAAAATAATATTGGAAACCTTCGTGATTCAATCGATGTTTTATAATTTCGATTTCATGGATGTAATCAAAAGTAGCAATGGTAATAAAAGCTTCCATATCGAATTGTTTTTAAAAAGTTGACTAATGCTAATGCGTTATATTTTCTTTAAAACTGATTCTTTTTCTTCATAACTGCCTAACTATTTTGTAATTTTCGACTTTTAAGAAAAGACGTATGGGAAAAAGATTAAGAAAGCCTGCTAAGAAAGAGAAAAGTTTCTCAGATAAAATTATAAAAATATTATCTAATAGTGCTAATAAAGCATTCAATTATAAGCAAATAGCTGAAAGATTAGAACTTGATGATACACAAAGTAGAAATCAAATTATTAAGGATTTAAAAATTCTAGCTGCCGAAAAGAAAATCATTGAATCAGAACCTGGAAAATATTTAATCAAAGCGGTAAGCCAAGATTATTATGAAGGAACAATTGATATGACAAGTCGCAAGACGGCTTATTTTATTTGTGAAGATTTTGAAGAAGATGTTTTTATTCCAACGAATAATTTAAACCGTGCTTTAGACAAAGATAAAGTAAACGTTTATGTTTATAACAGAAGAAAGGGTAGAAGAGCTGAAGGAGAAGTAATTAAAGTTTTAGAAAGACATAAAACGGACTTTGTTGGGGTAATTGATATTCAAAAAAACTTTGCTTTTGTATCGACTGCAAATCCAAAAATGTACACTGATATTTTTATTCCAAAAGACAATTTAGGAGATGCTGAAAATGGAGATGTTGTATTGGTTCACATCGAAGATTGGCCTAAAAGAGCCGATAGTCCTTTTGGAAAAGTGATTAAAGTATTAGGAAAACCAGGAGAACATGATACCGAAATTCATGCTATTTTGGCGGAATACGGTTTGCCTTCGGAATTTCCAATTGAAGTAGAAACTTATGCACAAAAAATTGATACTTCGATATCTGAAGCTGAAATTGCTAAGCGTCGCGATATGCGAGATACTTTGACTTTTACTATTGATCCAAAAGATGCAAAGGATTTTGATGATGCACTTTCGTTTAAAAAATTAGAGAATGGGAATTACGAAATTGGAATTCACATTGCTGATGTTTCGCATTATTTAGAAGAAGGAACTATCTTGGATAATGAAGCCTATCAACGTGCGACTTCGGTTTATTTGGTGGATAGAGTAGTGCCAATGCTTCCTGAAGTATTGTCTAATTTTGCTTGTTCGTTGCGTCCACAAGAGGAAAAATATACTTTTTCAGCTGTTTTTGAAATTACAGAAAAATGCCAAGTGGTGAATCAGTGGTTTGGTCGAACAGTAATTTATTCGGACCAACGATTTGCTTACGAAGAAGCACAATACATCATAGAAACGAAAGACGATACTATTCCAGAAGATATTTCGATAACTGGTAGTTCGTATCAAGTTTCGGAAGAAATTGTCTCAGCAACGCTTAAATTAGATGAATTAGCTAAAATTTTTCGTAAAAAGAGAATGCAAGATGGCGCGATTTCATTTGATAAAGTAGAAGTGAAATTTAATCTAGATGCCGATGGAGAACCAGAAGGTGTTTATTTTAAAGTTTCGAAAGATGCTAATCATTTGATTGAAGAGTTCATGCTTTTGGCTAATAAAAAAGTAGCTGAATACATTGGAAAACAAAAGAAAACTTTTATTTATAGAATTCACGACGAACCAAATGAAGATAAATTAATTGCGATGCAAAATGTAATTGCAAAATTTGGTTATAAAATTGATTTCCGTAATCCAGGTGATATTTCTAAATCTTTGAACCAATTAATGGCTGATGTAAATGGTAAAAAAGAGCAGAATTTAATTGATACACTGGCTATTAGAAGTATGAGTAAAGCCAAATATTCTACGGATAACATTGGTCACTACGGATTAGCTTTTGATTATTATTCTCATTTTACTTCGCCAATTCGTCGTTATCCTGATGTTATGGTACACCGTTTGTTACAGTTTTATTTAGACGGAGGAAAATCGGCTGACGAAGAATTGTATGAAACCAAGTGTTTGCATTGTTCTACCATGGAAGGTTTAGCTACCAATGCCGAAAGAGATTCTATCAAATACATGCAGGTAAAATACATGCAAGATCATCAAGATGAGGAATTTTTAGGTGTTATTTCGGGTGTAACCGAATGGGGGATTTATGTGGAGATTGTAGCTAATAAATGTGAAGGTATGGTAAGAATTAGAGACATAAAAGACGATTATTACACCTTTGATGAAAAACAATATGCTTTAGTTGGCGCCACTTCAAGTAAGTTATTACAATTAGGAGACGAAATCTACGTTAAAGTTAAAAATGCCGATTTAGTTAAAAAACAATTGGATTTTAATTTTTTAAGAAGATCAGAAGAAAAAGTAAATTAATGAAAATGATTATGAAAAAAGTATTATTAGTTGCATTTGCAATAGTATCGCAAGCAACATTTGCACAAGTAAGCAAAACATTAGGAGATTTTAAAGCTTTAAAAGTATATGATAAATTAACTGTTAAGTTAATCGCTTATACAGAAAACAAGGTAATTATTACTGGAAATAGAGAAAAAGAAGTAGAGGTTGTTAATAATAATGGAGAGTTAAAATTAAGAATGCCTTTCCCTAAATTATTATCAGGTGATGATATTTCAATCCAATTGTATTATAAAAATATTGATGATATTACTGCCAATGAAGGTTCATCAATTTCTAGTGAAGCTATTTTTAAAGAAACTATTTTTAATTTAAATGCCAAAGAAGGAGCTCAAATTAACTTAAAAGTAGATGCTCAAAAAGTAAATGTAAAAGCAGTTACCGGAGGAATTATTGAATTGAGTGGAGAAGCTGTTAATCAAGATGTGGTTATCATGTCGGGAGGTATTTTAAAAGCTAAAAATTTAAATACTTCACAAACTACTGTAAGTCTTTCAGCTGGAGGAAATGCAGAGATTAATGCAAGCACTTTAGTCGATGCAAAAGTAAAAGCAGGTGGGACAGTTTCTATCTATGGAAAACCAAAACAAATTAATCAACAAACTATTTTAGGAGGAAAAATTGAAGAAAAAGAATAAAAAAAATGTATTTTTATTCTTTAATAAATTCTAAAATTAATGATTAACGATATTTTATCAGGTATTCCGTGGGGAATTTTCTTAAGTTTTATGATCGGTCCTGTTTTTTTTATCTTACTAGAAACTAGTATTGTAAAAGGATTTAGAGCTGCTCTAGCCTTTGATTTAGGAGTAGTTTTAGGAGATATAATTTTTATTTCAATTGCTTATTTAGGTAGTTTTAGATTGATTCAAAGTTTAAAAGATAAGCCAGCACTTTTCATCTTTGGTGGTATTTTAATGCTTGCTTATGGCGTTATTTCGTTTATAAGTTTAAGAAAAGAAAAGAAAATTAATACCAAGGAAATCGATAAAGAAATTATTAAAAAAGATTATTTCAGTTTGTTTATAAAAGGACTTTTTTTGAATATTATCAATATTGGCGTTTTAGGTTTTTGGTTGGCTGTAATTATATCTATAGGTCCAAAATTAGACATGCAAACCTCAAGAATGATGACTTTTTTTAGTACTGTAATCATCACTTATTTGTTAGTAGATTGTGTTAAAATTTTATTGGCTAAACAATTACAATCTAAAATGACACCAACTAATATCTTGAAAATTAAAAAAGGAATTAGTATTGTTTTGATGGTTTTTGGATTTGTTTTAATTACACAAGGTTGGTTTCCAAAAGAAAAAGAAATGGTTAAAAAAGCTTTTCAACATATAGAAAAACAAGAATAAAATTGATTATCAAACCGCTTTTAATAAGCGGTTTTTTTTATGTAGTTTAGTTTTGATTCTAGAATATTTATAGATTTAAATCTATGTTTATATTTATATTTATAAGATTAAAGATTATACAACTTTTTAAAAGTTGTATAATCTAAAAATAAAAAAGAAATGTATCCCTCTTTGATATATCGTTTGGAATCAAATCTTAAACTTTAGTTTTCTCAAAAATTAGATATAAAAAAAACCTCCAAGTTTCCTTGAAGGTTTTTGAGGCATCGTCCGGATTCGAACCGGAGTAGGAGCTTTTGCAGAGCCCAGCCTAGCCGCTCGGCCACGACGCCATTGTATTAATGGACTGCAAAAGTAACTAAAAACTTTAAAGTTTAAAACTTTTACTCCAAAACTTTTACTTTTTAATTTCTAGTTTCTTCTAGTATTAAGGTAACTGATTCAACATCACCACCAATAGGGGGATTGATTTTAGAAACTTCAACAACAGTTTTCATTACCATTGGAATTTCATTCAAAACCCTTGTATTAATCCTTTTGGCAACATGTTCTAATAATTGGGAACGAATAGCCATTTCTTCGACTACAATGCGGTTTAAATGCACATAATCTACTGTATCCACTAAGTTATCCGATTGTGTAGATTGTTGTAAATTGGCTTTAATTTCCAAATTTACAGTATAGTCAGAACCTATTTTTCCTTCTTCAACCAAACAACCGTGGTAGGAAAAAGTTCGGATATTCTTTAATTTAATCGTTTCCATTTTATAATTTTACTCTTGTAGTTATTGGATTTTATAATCCAAAATTGGCTGATTGATGAAGAATAGCTTATTTCTCTTCTGAAGTATTTTTCAGTTGCCATATTGGCGTTTCATCTAGTATATCTCTGTATTTCAGTTTTTTGTATGTTTCATCTTCTTCAACAGAAACTTCAGGAATATGTTTGATGAAACTTACAAAAGTTTCGTAAAAATCATCTGGAATTGTAATAGTGAGTTTTCTCATAACTTTCAAATTTTATACAAAAATAGAAATAAATATAATTTAAAGTCTATTATCTTCGAGGCTATTATCTATCATCTATTTTTTTACCTTTGTGCTTCAATAAAGAAAATTATGTCAACTGAAGAAAAATCACTGCATTTTATAGAACAAATTATCGAAGAAAATTTAACTAATGGTTTTCCTCAAAATAACTTAAGATTTCGTTTTCCACCAGAACCTAATGGATATTTGCATATTGGACATGCTAAATCCATTTGTTTGAATTTTGGCTTAGGATTGAGATACAATGCTCCTGTAAACCTTCGTTTTGATGATACTAATCCAGCCAAAGAAGAGCAGGAATATGTTGATGCTATCAAAGAAGATTTGCAATGGTTAGGTTTCCAATGGGATAAGGAATTATATGCTTCTGATTATTTTCAGCAATTGTATGATTGGGCTATTGTAATGATTAAAAAAGGCAAAGCTTATGTTGATAGTCAATCTTCTGAAGCAATGGCCGAACAAAAAGGAACACCTTCTCAAGCAGGAGTTGATAGTCCGTTTCGTAATCGTTCAGTTGAAGAGAATCTAACTCTTTTTGAAGGAATGAAAAACGGTGATTTCGAGGAAGGTACCCATATTTTACGTGCCAAAATTGATATGGCTTCTTCAAATATGTTGATGCGTGATCCAATTATGTACCGTGTTTTACACAAGGAACACCATAGAACAGGAAACGATTGGTGTATCTATCCAATGTATGATTATACTCATGGAGAAAGTGATTATTTAGAACAAGTTTCGCATTCAATTTGTACATTAGAATTTGTAATGCACCGTGAGTTATACAACTGGTTTTTGGATCAAATTTATGATGAAACTAAAGTTAGACCACATCAATATGAATTTGCTCGTTTGAACTTGAATTACACTGTAATGAGCAAAAGAAAGTTGTTACAATTAGTTCAAGAAAAATTTGTAAATAGTTGGGATGATCCTAGAATGCCTACTATTTCAGGATTGAGAAGAAGAGGTTATACATCAGCTTCAATTCGTAAATTCTGTGAAAATATTGGTGTTGCTAAACGTGAAAATATTATTGATTTTTCGTTATTAGAATTCTGTTTACGAGAAGATTTAAATAAAACGGCGCCTCGTGTTATGGCTGTTTTAGATCCTGTAAAAGTGGTAATTACAAATTATCCAGAAGGAAAAGAAGAGTGGTTAGAAGCTGAAAATAATCAAGAAGATGAAAGTGCCGGTTATAGAAAAGTTCCTTTTTCTAAAGAATTTTACATAGAAAGAGAAGACTTTTTAGAAGTAGCTCCAGCTAAATTTTTCCGTTTGAGTCTTGGAAATGAAGTACGTCTTAAAAATGCGTATATTATTAAAGGAGAAAGTGTTGTAAAAGATACCAATGGAACTATTACTGAAATTCATGTTACTTTTGATGAAGACAGTAGAAGTGGAAGTGGAAGTGAAGCTTCTAAACGAAAAGTTGCTGGAACCTTGCATTGGGTTTCTGTTAAACATGCAGTAGAAGCTGAAGTACGTTTGTACGACAGATTGTTTATTGATGAGGCACCAGACAGTCATAAAGAGAAAAGTTTCCTTGATTTTATTAATCCAGATTCTTTATCAATTGTAAAAGGATTTGTAGAACCAAGCTTAGAAACAGCAGTTTCAGGCGATAAATTCCAATTTCAACGTTTGGGTTATTTTAATGTAGATAAAGATTCAACTGCTTCTAAATTAGTATTTAATAAGACTGTTGGCTTAAAAGATGCTTGGGAAGAAAAAGGAAAAAAAGACAATAATAGCATTAATAACTCTTTAAAAGATATTAATAAATATTTTAAAGTTGCTACTCGTGAAGAGCGAATTGCTATTAGACAAGAAATAGGGGAGACCTTGGCGGGAATTTCTAATTATAGTTTATTGCAAAATTCATTCAAGAAAAACATCAACAATAATAAAAGTTCGTTGTTGTTTGCAAATTTGATTTTGAAATACGCGCCTTTAAAATCTTCCGATTATGATAAAGAAGATTTGCATAAATTATATACAATGTCTCTTAGAAGCGAATCTACTTTTGTACGTTCGAGAGCGATTTTAAATTTACATCTTTTAGAATACGATTTTGAATTTAAGAATTCTTTTAAAGATGAAATTTTAAAATTAGAAGCTAATCCTCCAAAGAGTTCAACCGAAAGAGAAAAAGAATTTATCGAAGATTTCTTAAATAAATTATAACTATCAAAAGCGCCTTAATCAGCGCTTTTTTTTATTATTATAAAAATCTATTTTTAATTTAAAAATGATAGCATTTTGTAATTAAAAAAGGCTTTCATATTTTAGTTTTAAACGATTTTTAAAAAATATTTAACTCAATATTCATCTTTATATTTTTTATCGATTATCGAGCTTTATTTTAATTTTTAGTGTTTTTTTTAATTGATTTAACTATTTTTAGTACTATTTTAATATTCGAACTTTTTTATAACAATTACTTAAGAAAGAGTTTTGAAAATTAATTAGTATCTTTAAAGAAACTTAAAAATAGCAAATTATGTCAAGTAATACAGGAAATACATTAATAGCTCTTATTAGCGGAGCAGCAATAGGAGCAGTAGTTGGAATTTTGTTTGCTCCAGATAAAGGAGATAAAACAAGAAAAAAAATTAAAGACGGATACAAAGATCTTGAGAAAGATATGAAAGCTAAATTAGCCAATGCTAAAGTTGATTTAGAAGATACCTATGAAGAATTACTTTCAAATATGAGTTATAAAACAGAAGATGTTATTTCTTTTTTAGAAGTGAAATTAGCTGATTTGAAAGAACAAAATGCTAAACTTCAAAAATAATTCCTTTTAATTACTGAAATAAAACAATATGGCTTTTGATGATTTAAAAGAACATTCAGAAAATATTCAAGAACAAACCAAGGATTATATAGAGAAGAATCTTTCGTACTATAAATTAGTAACGTTCAAGATGGCTATGAAATCCACTACAATGATTTTTAAGTTTACCTTGATTTTGTTGTGTTTTTGTATGGTATTAATGTTTTGTTCCATTGGATTAGCCTTTGCTATTGGTAATTACATTGGAAGTTATGCTCTAGGCTTTCTTAGTGTAGGCTTAATTTATTTGGTTTGTACTGGATTATTATTTTTAGTAAAAGATAAAATTGTTGAAGGACCTATTTTAGAGAAATTTTCAGAAATCTTTTTTAACGATTAAATTATGCAAACAAAAAAATATTCCTCTTATGCACAAATTGATAGTGAATTAGAAATTCTGAAAGTTGAAAAAGAAATTAGCTATCAAAAGTTAGTTTTAAGCCTTCAAAAAACAAAAGAAAGCTTTACGTTACTTAATGTTGCTACTAATGTTGTAGATACTGTAAAAAGCACTTTTTTTAGCTCTTATGGAACTATATTTAGATTATTGATACCAATTGTTATAAAATGGTTTACAAATAAAAAAAGAGGCAATTAAGCCCTACCGTCTGGACACAAATATATTTTTAATTATATTTGAGAAAAAGTGCAGACTAGATATTTTGAAAATTTAAAAGACAAGCGATTGTTGAATAGAGGTAATTCT
>WSSedL1CaDRAFT_10001873_pt1 | contig 11494 bp, 11 predicted proteins | sample WetSurSL1Cattail_FD_9464 | JGI IMG/M metagenome (IMG submission 9464)
GGTTGCAGTAAATGCCGCTATTAACGGCCGCTTGGCAAGCCGTTTTATAAATGGGCCAATTTGACGATAACTGGGCCGAAAATCATGCCCCCATTGAGATACGCAATGGGCTTCATCAACAGCGATGAATGCTATCCGGAGCGTTTCAACAAGTTTAACGAAGGCCTCCACTTCCAGCCGCTCCGGGGCTATATAAAGCAGACGATATGCACCGCGGCCCGCTTCGTGAATCCTTTCATCCACTGCATGCGGACTTAATGAACTATTAATAAACGTTGCCGGGATTCCTAAACTGTTTAAGGAGTCGATCTGGTCTTTCATTAAAGAGATTAGCGGAGAAATAACCAAAGTAACACCATCAAACAGCAACGCCGGAATTTGAAAACAAATGGACTTACCGGCGCCGGTGGGCATGATCGCAAAAGTATCGTTCTTTTGTAAGATACTACTGATAATTTTAGTTTGTCCTTCGCGAAACTTGGGATACCCATAGTATTTTTGAAGGAGTAGTTCCGCCTGTTCCAGCATTAATCTATCTCCAAAAACATTATTTTTAAACTCACCATTATATTTTATCATATTTTGAAAGGCGGAACATATTCTTATTCCTTACGATATTAGCTGCTTAAGTTTAACTTCCATAACATTTTTTACTACTTATGTAAAGTTATTGGTGAATACGTCGATGATATTTACAGAATTTAATTTTTTCTTCTACAGTAAAATATTTTTTCGTAATCGGTTAGCAATAAAAAAACTACATTCGGAGGGGACCTACATGAAGTATTTAAAAAAACTTTCCAACATACTACATGGGCTTTTCTTCACAAAAAGCATTAAGACCAAATTAACAGTGACTGTCATTGCTATTTTAATCCTAGCTTTAAGCGGTTTGTCATTAATAAACTATTTAAATGCCCGGCAAATTTTAGTCCATAATTTTGAAATAAACGTTACTTCTCTGGCTAAATCTCATGGCCAAGCGGTCGGTTTATGGCTTGACGCTCGTAAGGCGGAAATCAATATCCTTGCGAATTCTCCTGTCATTAAAAATGCCAATGGCGATAAGGCGACCATCTTAGCTCAATTAACGCCGGTAGCCGAGCAAAATAAAATGTATGTAATGCTCTTTTATTCGGATTTAGCGGGTGATTATTTCACAACATTGGGAAGCACAGCTAATGTCGCTGATCGAGCTTATTTCAAAAGACTGATGGCAACCGGAAAAACTGTAATATCCGACCCGGTAATATCAAAAACAACTGGCTATCAAGTCGTTGTAGTTGCAGCCCCTGTAAAAGAGAACGGCCAAATCATAGGGGTCATCGCTGGGATTATCAAAGTAGACGATATTGAGAAAATGATTACTTCAATTAAAATTGGCAAGACCGGTTATGCTTACATGATTAATGGCGATGGCTTGGTTATTGTCCATCCTCAAAAAGACTTGATTATGAAATTGAACCCCGTCAAAGACCCCAAAGCCGATAAAAATCTTAAAAAAGTTTTCAGCGCCATGATCAAAAATAATAGCGGTATCAAACATTACACCTATCAAAAAATTAACAAATATATCGTCTATTCCCGGGTCAAAGGAATTTACGACTCCAAATGGTCGCTGGCAATCACCGCTCCCGAATCGGAATTGATGTCTCCCCTAAAATTTCTGCTCTTAATTTTTGTGATGCTTACAATTCTCTTTAGTTTCATATCCGCAATGCTAATTTATATGGTTACCCGTTCCTTAATCAATCCGATCAGTTTATCAAAAAAACACCTTGAAAAAATGGCAACCGGTGATTTTAGTGTCCCGCTACCATTATCCGTGGTAAATCGAAATGATGAAATTGGAGCCATGGCAAAAGCGATCAACACTATGCAGCATTCAATTCGTGAAATTGTTCAGGGAGTCGTGGGAGAGTTTCAAAATATTAAAAACTCCGTGATCAACGTGAATGCCGAAATGTTAAATTTAATGGCCCAGACAGATGATACCTCAGCCACTGTTGAGCAATTATCCGCAGGTATGGAAGAGGCATCGGCTTCAGCGGAGGAAATGAATGCTTCTTCCCAAGAAGTTCAGAAAGCCGTTGAGGCAATGGGGACTAAAGCGCAAGAGAGTGTTCAAGCATTGGCTCGAATTAGTAATAATGCCGATGAGTTAAAGAATGGGGCTTTCAGCTCCGAGCAAGAGGCCCAAATCGTTTATACGGAAACCAAGAAAGAGATGGAATCGGTGATTGAACAATCCAAAGCTGTCGAACAAATTAATGTTCTCTCGGATGCAATCATGCAAATTACCTCACAGACCAATTTACTGGCCTTGAACGCGGCTATCGAAGCTGCCCGGGCCGGCGAACTGGGAAGAGGTTTTGCCGTAGTTGCTGACGAAGTAAGGGCTCTTGCCGATGATTCTAAAAAAACCGTTGATGAAATTCAAAAAGTTACCAAAGATGTTGTGAAATCGGTTGAAAACCTTTCCTCCAGTTCAACCCATGTTTTGGACTTTATCGACAGCCACGTGATCACAAATTACAGGGATTTAATCCAAACTGGGGAATTATATAGTAAAGATACAAGGTCAATTGAAAATATTTTGCATGAGTTTAATGCCACAATCCAAGAACTAATCAGCATCATAACCGAAATTAACGTTTCAATCAACAACGTTGCCATTACGGTAAATGAAGGGGCAGCCGGTACCCAAAACATTGCTGAAAAAACCTCCGTTATTGTGGAAAAAGTCATGGGAGTACAAAAACAGATGCATGATACCGAAGAAAGTGCCGAACGGCTCAGTGCTTTGGTAGCCCAATTTACGATCTGACTTTAACTTGCCGGGTCGAGGTTTAATTATCTGGTTCCTTGTCAATTAAAATACATAGAATCAAAAGGAGAAAAAATGGCCCATCAGACACAATCCATTCAAAACCCCCAAATCATTCTAGAAACCACCCTGGGTAACATCCGTTTGGAACTATACCCTGACAAAGCTCCCATTACGGTGGAAAATTTTCTTCGTTATACCGAGGCAAATTTCTATAACGGCACCCTTTTCCACCGGGTAATTCCTGATTTTATGATTCAAGCAGGTGGATTTACCGCAGGTATGGAGCGAAAAGAAAACAATCCGCCAATTAAAAATGAAGCTGCTAACGGTATTTCCAATACCCGCGGTACAATTGCCATGGCCCGTACATCCGTTGTCGACAGTGCGACTTCTGAATTCTTTATCAACATGGTTGATAACAAATACTTGGATCATCAAAATGACACTGCCGCCGGGTTTGGCTATTGCGTATTCGGCCGGGTTATCGAAGGTATGGACGTGGTTGATAAAATTGCGGCCGAACCTACCGGTACTTTTGAATATTTTCAGGATGTCCCGGTGCGAGATATTGAGATTATTTCGGTGCGTGAAGTAGCTGAATAAGCCAGAAAGAGGTAAACTATGCGGGACACAATTACCATTGGTTCAATAGCCGGGGTGACGGCCACCTTGGCGATGACTCTTTTTAATCTTTTGGTTCGACTGCTCGGTTTTAAATTCATCTCTACCTGGGAAACTGCAGCCAATATCTTTTTAAACCAGCAGCTGATTCACACTCCGACCGGATATTTCCTTGGTTTGCTTGCTCAATTTATCCTAGGATCGACCTTTGGGATGGTGGTTGCCTATACTTTGCGACTGACCGGCAAAGATTTTTATGTCCTTAAGGGTATTGGCGTAGGAGCCATAATCTGGATGGCTTCCATCGGTTTTTTTATGAAGTTGTTACGGATCGAAATCCAAGGGAGAAGCGATCCTCTTTCCAATATTATGGCGGTAATCCAATTTAACATCATGGGGATCATTACTTCTACGATTATTGCGAAGTATGCTAAGTTTAAAATTAAATAAAACCATTTACATCTTTCAAAAGCTCCGCCGCATTTTGGTCGCAAAATTCCAAATAGCTTATCTCCAATTTGGCCGCCTTGGCGTAGGCCCAGTCAAACCCGTCTTCCTCAAAGTATCCTCCACAATAAAGCCGTTTAACCGTTTCGCACAATTGAGCATCCGCCGACGGGGCGTTCTCAATTTTTCCCAGGATCCGACTAAACTCATACATATCGCAATCAATTTTTCCCGGATAAATCCGGTAACTGTCCCGACCACAATCCAAAATATCCAACAGGGAATGTTCGCTTAAAAATTTCCGCAGCCGGTACATTGCGGAATGAAAACTGACATGTGCCCTTTCATATTGACAATCCGGCCAGACCGCCTCGACAATCTTCTCCCAGCCGACCGCCTCGCCCTGACGGTGGACCAAATAAGCTAAAATCTCCCGGGCTTTGGCATTTTTACAATTGAGCGGGCAACCGTCCCGATAAATCGCGAACGAACCGAAACATTTGACGGTGATACGCGGCGAATGGCGTTCACTCCGGATTAAAACCAGCTCGGGGCTCTGCTGATTCAAGTTTCCGCGCCCTCCAAATTTGAAGGCAAAGAAGATCAGGATGGTTGATAGCGTCAGGGTGATAAAGGTGGAGGGTACATAGATCCGCTGCACGCCATAGGAAGCTAGCAGCAAAAACGATAAAATCGGGACCAGCGTAAAAGCCGGATTCCGCGAACTTATGGCCCCGGCGATTTCCCGGACCGGCATTTTGGCGTACCGGTTGACTAGCGGCAGCGCCGCCATTTCCAGCGTCAACCCGCCCAGCGCATAAATTTGCGGGAGCGCCGGCGATAGCAGTTGGCCGATAAACATGAATAAAAGATACGTCAACTGGCTCAGACAATAATTCAGAAAAAAAACAAAAACTTTCACTTGAAATGTCTCCCTGAATACCAGCGTGGTCGGGATCAAAAAAAGCGAACCCATGATGTAACTATCCAGCAGCGGATCCAGATCGAGCGGTCTGAGTAACAGCCGTAATGATTTTATCGCCGCCCATACCGTTACGAATGCCCCGACTTGAAAAGGGACGGAACGTCTTGGCGTCAAAAAGATATACAATAAAATGAGGTTGGCAATCAGGAAGATCATTTTGCTGACATAAGTCAATCCGGCGGCGGAACCAAGCTCTTTCAGGTCGATCATGGTTGATAGTTATCCTCCTGCAAATCGCGGGCACGCTTTCTTTACAATTCGTTGAACTTCTTCGAAGGTATCGCCGGTTATGACAATTGACCCGGCCGAATACCCGTCCAATGCACGGTGTTTAGTTATTTCGATGCGATAGTCCCTGATCCCTTCTTTTTCACCCCGGACCGCCGCGTCGGTCACGCTTAAAAACAATAAGGGGCTGTTGCAAAACTAAAAATTTTGCAACAGCCCCTTTTAATTTGGCTACATTTTCGGTAACGGTTGAGTGAATAGCGGTTTGCCTAAAATCAAAAACAAACTGACTATCCCCCTTAATTCGGGTAATTGGCGCCTAAACCAGACCCGCTCCGTCTTTCAGACCGCCCAATTCGACCGGCTTTTCATTACTGAACATAAACTCGATATACTTCATTAGACCCCAACCCGTTGTCGGTGGTCTTCTTGACAAATGACGTCCCTCCGTCGCCGGAGATGAATAATCCACCTTCAGTCGACGCGTAAATCTTCCCGCCGGAAACATAAACGCGATATACACCATAAAGAGTTTCCTCCGATTCGTCGGTAAAGACTTTATCGACAAACGTCTCCCCGCCGTCGCTGGAGATCGATAATCCGCCAGAAGTCGCCGCGTAAATCTTCCCGCCGGAAACACAAACGCCATTTACACTATAAGTAGTGGCCCCTAAGGTAAAGGTCTTCATAACAAACGACGTCCCCGACTCGTCGCTGGAGATCGATAATCCGCCGCTAGTCGCCACGTAAATCTTCCCGCCGGAAACATAAACATCAATAACCGAATCAGACGCCAAGTCGTAGTAGGTAGAGGTTCTATTGACAAACGACGCCCCGTCGTTGCTGGAGATCGATAATCCGCCAGAAGTCGCCGCGTAAATCTTCCCGCCGGAAACATAAACGGCATTGACTTGATTTGACCCCAACCCAGTTTTAGCTTCATGGGTCGTATTGTCAAACGACGCCCCGCCGTCGCTGGAGATCGATAATCCGCCAGAAGTCGCCGCGTAAATTTTCCCGCCGGAAACATAAACGTCAGTTACTACATTAGACCCCAACCCGTTGGTTTTATTGACAAACGACGTCCCACCGTCTGTGGAGATCGATAATCCACCTTCAGTCGCCACATAAATCTTTCCGCCGGAAACATAAATGCTATGTACGATATTAGACCCCAATCCTTCCGTCGTGGTTCTATTCACAAATGTCGTCCCGCCGTCGCTGGAGATTGATAACCCGCCGATAGTCGCCGCGTAAATCTTAGTACTAGTAGGCGTCGACGAATGATTGCCGCCGCAGCCGGCCAGAGCGACGGTTAGAAGTAACAGCACCGTCAAGCCATAAGAAAAAATTTTTTTCATCGTTTAAAACCTCCTGTTTTTGGTTAAATAATAGAGTCATTATACAAAAAACACCCTGATTCGAACCTGAATTCAGGTCCAAAATCAGAGTGCGGGGCGTCCGACGGCCTCCTCCGGAGGTGCATGTTATTTCATTGACTACTTCTTGGTTTGACCAAGCAGTTCAGGATTATGGATAAAAAATCTCGCCTAACATTCATTATCATGGCTGATCATAACGGAAAGAACTTTGCGGAGAAATGCTTGTCTTTTGAAGTTGAAATATCGGTAAAAAAATCGGAAATGGGGTTCTTCAGCCTTTGGTGTCCGCCTTGCTCTCATCATCGTTATTGGCGGTCGATTCCAGCCAAGGAGCCTCATCCTCAGTGACCGGTATTTCTTGGACATTTCTTAATTTTCTTTCAATCCCCCTGGATTTTTGGGCAGCATCAACGATAGTATTGCTAGCCTCCTGCAATTTTTTATGGGTCTTTTCTAAAATATCACCGAATTTACCAAACTCGCTCTTCACCGCTCCAAGCAAAGACCAGACTTCACTGGAACGTTTCTGAATCGCTAGTGTCCTAAAACCCATTTGCAAACTATTTAATAAAGCGGCCAGGCTGGTCGGCCCGGTCACATTCACCCGGTATTCTCTTTGTAAGATATCAACCAAACCGGGTCTTCGTAAAACCTCCGCATACAAGCCTTCAATCGGCAAGAACATAATGCCGAAGTCCGTTGTAAAAGGCGGGTCCAAATACTTATCCCGGATATCCTTCGCCTCCGCTTTGATTCTAGCTTCCAATTGCTTTCCGTACTCCTCCACCAAAGCTGAATCAGCCTGTTCCTGAGCTTCCAATAACTTTTGATAGTCTTCTTGAGGAAACTTGGCATCCATCGGTAATAAAACGCCTTCCGGTAACTTAACGGCGTATTCGACTCTTTCATTGCTCCCTTTTTTAGTTACAGCATTGGTGAGGTACTGTTCGGGGGCCAAAATTTGTTCCAAGAGGTTCCCCAACTGAATTTCACCCCAAGTTCCTCGGGTCTTGATATTGGTGAGCACTTTTTTAAGATCACCGACCCCTGAAGCCAAAGACTGCATTTCACCCAATCCTTTATGGACCAATTCCAATCTCTCACTAACCAACTTAAAGGAGTCGCCCAACCTTTTCTCCAAGGTTTCATGCAGCTTCTCATCAACCGTGGCCCGCATTTGGTCTAACTTCTTTGCATTATCCTCCTGAAGTTGCCGCATCTTCTCCTCAAGTGTCTGCCGCATTTTCTCCAACTTTTCTTCGTTACTCTTGGTTAATACCGTCAATTGGTTTGTGAAAGCTTCAAACTGACTCCGTTGTAAATTGACAATCTCGGCCACCCGTCCCAATAAGGTATCACTCAACATCTTAAAGGAATTGCTTACCTCTTCGCGAAACAATTTATCATAACTGCTTTTCTCGGCGCGTGTCTTAGTCGCCTCTTCTCTTAAAAAACGTTCCGCCTTTTCCTGATTTTTCTCAAAAGACTCTAATCGGGCTTCAACTTGATAATCCCGAGCCTGCGAACTGCGGCCTATGAGAATCAACAGTATTAAAGTGTTCACTGCCAACATCATTGCCATAATAATCAATAAAATATTGAGCACGCTAATGCCTCCCAAGATCAAAGTAATAATTAATTTAAAATGCCTTGCTCCAAATCACTTTTCTGGCAAGTTCCACGTAATCTCCTTGGTATGGGAAATCCTTTCTGGCGGTTAATATCGCAATACCGTGTACCAATCCCCAACAATACAAAAGCAATGCCTCTTGTTCTATCATAGGATCCGAGTCGTTTAGGGCAGCCGCTGAATGGTCCGGCGGAAATTCCGCCGGGATTTCCGCCGAGTCCGCTTTGTAACGTTTAACGGTTTCCGATAGAATTTCAAAAGCGTCATTGCTATTTTGATCCGCTATTTCTTTAGCTGAGACGTTATTACGGAGACGGTCTTTGAATCGCTCACTTAAATCGCTTAAGAACATTAAGCGCAGATATTCCGGGTTTTTTGCAAAGAACTCAACATAGGCGCAACCCATTTCCTTCAGTTGGTATTTCGGGTTATTCGGATATTTATCCACCGCTTGTTGAAGCGCACCGCTAAACTTGCCCATAGCTTCCTTAGCAATCGCCACAATAAGCTCGTCCTTATTTCTGAAATGCCTATAAGGTGCTGCATGACTTGCATTACAGGCTTTAGCCACTTTACGCAGAGAAAATCCTTCATATCCTTCTTGATCTAAAAGTCTTAATCCTTTCTCAATTAATTCCGATTTTAAATTGTCATGGTGATAATTTTCCGGCGCCAAAGAATCCATCCTCCCCATACTTACAGACTACTCATCATGAACTATCTTTTATCATAAAGTATACACCCCGATGTTGACATAGTAAACATTATAATATATACTTATGTTTACAATGTAAACATTAAAAGGAGTGAAAGCATGAAAACGACCATTATCACTGATAAAGATTACCAAACTGAACTTTTTCAAAAGCTGCAAGAACGGCTGGTTGCCTTTTTTAAAGATAAAAATTTTGAAATTGAGGCAATCAATGTTGGCCGGGATGATCTCGCGTATTGTATGGGTTGTTTTGGATGTTGGGTCAAAAAGCCCGGAGAATGCGTAATTGACGACCTGATGACTAAAATCAACCGGGATTATATGAATAGTGATATCGTCATTTACCTCAGTCCCATAATCTTCGGCCAGTTTAGTGCCAATATTAAAAACGCCATTGACCGTTCGCTTCCCAATACGTCGCTACCTTTCTTCATAACTAGACCCGACGGTTCTACCATCCATCCTCCAAGATACGATAAATATCCCCAACCGATCATTATCGGATATGGTGAGCAGCTTGATACAGAAGATCGGCAACTCTTCATTGACATTACCGAAAAGCATCGCAAAAATATCCCGGCCCTAATCTATCAAAATGATGATCAAGCACTTATCGATGCGTTAAATACTATTGCACTGGGAAAGGTTGGTGAACACCAATGAAAAATGTCGTATTAATTAATGCCAGCCCAAAGATATCCGGCCCATCCTTATCGAACTATCTGGTTACATTACTGGCCAATCAATTTGACCTTGCTTCAATTTGCTTATCGGTGATCAACATCCGGCAAAGCATTACCAAACGTCTCACTTTGGATGATTTCACCAAACTCAAGGAAGCCGATGCCGTGGTTATTGTCTTCCCGCTTTATTTTTATTGCACTCCCGGCATTTTAATGCGGTTTTTGGAAGATTATCAGCGATTTATCATGGAACAGGGATCGCTTTCCAACCAGACAAAAGTATATACTATTATCAATTGTGGATTCCCTGAGCCGGAAAGGAATCGCGAAGCGGTCCGAGTAATCGCAAGCTTTTGTAAACATGTAAAAGCTCATTTTCGCTTTGGGGTCCTGATCGGGGGCGGGGGGATGCTCCTTGAAACAAAGAATGCCGGTTTTATGAAAAAGACCATTCAAGCCTTACATAACTCATTTCTTACTATCGCAAATGATATTCAAAATAATGAATTCGAAACGATCGAAAATATTGATATCTCCGTTAAATTCCCTAAAATACTTTTCCGATTCATCGGCGGCCTAAACTGGATTTCACTCGCCCGTAAAAACGGCCTTAAGAAAAAGGACCTATATCGGCAGCCTTATCGCTAAAAATGTAAGATTTCAAGTATCGCGCACCTACGGCTTATTTAACAACATCTATGCATAAAAAAAGGGCTTCCTATCCCAAGGAAAGCCCTTTTCGGTATAGAGACGGAGATAGAGACAGAGACCGGTTTTCGGTTACCCGATAAACTGTTGCGTCAGCATCTTGCCATAGGGTTCGCCATTCACAACCCTGATTCCAATCCGATTGAATTTAGGGTTTAAAATATCGGCCCGATGCCCCGGTGAATTCATCCAACTCGCCATGGCTCCTGCTGCAGATGGATTACCGGCGATGTTCTCTCCGGCATTATGATAAATGATGTCCGCTTTTTTCATTTGATCAAACGGACTTCCGACCGTAGGAGATTGATGGCCAAAATAACCATGGTTGATCATATCCCGTGATTTTACGCGGGCAGTTTGAACCAGACTGTAGTCAATCTGCAAAGAGGCTAACCCCGCCTTTGTTCGTTCGATATTCACTTGCTTTAAAATATAACTTTCATCGGAAGTTAAATCTCGGACCGAAGTATTGGTGCCGGAATCATCCGGTACATTCAGTATCCCTCGAAAAATAGTAAGCATAAAAAAAAGACTCACAACATAGAGTCTTTTGGGGGTGATTTCATTGGGTCAATTGCTCAAACCGTTGAATAATTTGGCAATTATCACGACCAACAGATTAACTCCCACAAGGACAACCAAGAATCCGATTAAAAACTTTTTAACTCGGCTCCCCGAAGGAGACCCGAAATTATCTCCTGCGCGCTGCTTCACTGACGGTGCAAAAGATTTGGAGTTCATCGATTTCACCTCCGTTTTCATGGGCTCGGTGTATAACGGCTTTATCCGATATGCCGAAAATTGCAAATAAAAAACAACCTAATGTAGGCGGCCCGGCGATCAAAAGTGACGAACATGCAATCGTACCGATTCCATGTTTTTTCGTTTTAGACCCGTAGCTTTGCGTCTCCGGCTTTCACCGGATTTGCCATTAGCTAATAAAGTTGTTATATTATGTTTTATTCTATTAAATATAGCATAAAGGATATTAAAGTTTCTGTCAATCAAAAAAAGTTTACGTCGCCGTGTTATAACCAAGATTTTAGCAAATCAGCTTTTCAAATCCTTTTTGAGTAACTGGAATAATTTTAATCAATCTACCTCGTATATTTACACTTTTGTTACAATATCATCATGTTTTTGAGAAATTTATCGCGTACAATAATAACTAATGAAAAGATTATTCCACTCTCCTCCTAAATTTTCATACTTTTTTATTACTCTGTGATGGCCCCTCTACGGAGGGGGTTTTTTTTGACCGCCGG
>WSSedL1CaDRAFT_10001874_pt1 | contig 11483 bp, 9 predicted proteins | sample WetSurSL1Cattail_FD_9464 | JGI IMG/M metagenome (IMG submission 9464)
AAAAAGTGTATCAGTACGAGCCCGTTCCTACCGAATTATCGGCTACCGAAGCCCGGCATGTGCTGGGTGCGCAGGCCAATGTATGGAGCGAATACCTGCCAACGTCGGAAAGTGTGGAATATATGGTTTTTCCACGACTTTCGGCTATGGCTGAAGTGCTGTGGACTTCCAAACCGAACCGGAACTGGGATTCATTTGCGAAGCGAATGCCTTCGGAATTCCGCCGTTACGAGCAAGTAGGTATAAAACCTTCTACAGCCTTTTATGATCCTCAGTTTCATTCAACCATTACTTCCGATAAAAAATTACAGATCACTCTTTCGTGCGATTGTCCCGGTGCGGAGATACATTACCGCATCGATGGTCAACTAATAATATATACTACTCCGTTTACTTTGCCTGCTTCGGCCGAAGTGCCGGCTATGGCTTTTGTAGGCGGAAAACAACCGGGAAAACCCATTACCAAATCTTTTCAGGTAAGTAAACTAACCGGGTTGACCTATACGCAAAGTATGAAAAGTGCGTGGTACGATGGTGGAAACGTTTCGGCACTGACAGATGGTGCTATCGGAAATACAAAAAGTTATGACCAATGGGTAGGCTTTGGCAAAGGAAAAGATGTGGAAGTGGTGGTGGATATGTTGGCTGTTCAGAAACTGGAACGCTTCTCGGTGGGTATGCTCAACGCACCAGCTTTGTGTGCACTTATTTCGCCGGACATCAATTTGTATGGTTCCACGGACGGAGTGAATTATCAACTTTTGGCAAACAAAAAACAGGTGCCGCCCGCTTCGTTCGGAAAAGTAATTGTGCGCGCCGAGCTCACTTTCCCGGCTACCAACGTTCGGTATCTGAAACTGCAACTCAAAAACCCCGGTTTCTGTCCGAATAATAAGTTGGACGGAACCGAATGTGGGTCTATGTTTTTGGACGAAATAGGAGCGTGGTAGTTAGGACTGATTGAAAAAAGTATACGATTATCCTTTTTGCCTAATCAAAAATAGAATATTACAAAAGGCACAAAAGTCACACAAAAGTTTTTATGGAATAAAAAGTTAGCTTTTGTTTTCTTAGAAAGCTCAGACGATAATATAGCTCAAAACTTTCTTCATCGGCTTTTGTGATCCTTTTGTGCCTTTTGTGGTAAAATTGTTCTTGAAGTTCACAAAAGAAATATCTATCGATATTATTTTAGTGGACTAAGCATCTATTCATTTAAAAGTATTGTTCAAAATCGAAATTTTATACGCTTTTTGTTATTCCAAAAGAAAATAATAAATTTACACTTTAATTTTTCAAGAAAATAAAGGATATGGAAATTTTGGTTCTGCTAGTCTTATTTACGCTGAACGGGTTCTTTGCCTTGTCGGAAATAGCCCTGATATCGAGTAAAAGAGGTCGCCTTGAACAAATGCGGAAATTGGGAAATAAAGGAGCACGGATTGCGCTGCTTTTGCTTGATGATTCGGATGATTTTTTATCTGCCATACAGGTTGGCATCACTTTAATAGGTATTATTACCGGTGTGTTTGGCGGAGTAAGTGTTGCTGCCGATCTGACTCCTTTTATTGAAAAAGTAGAATGGCTACAACCTTATGCCACCGAGCTATCAATGACTCTTACCATTGTTATCATCACTTATTTATCGATAATTATAGGTGAATTAGTGCCTAAAACCATAGCCCTGAGCAATCCTGAAAAAATTGCGAAGAACATAGCTCCTGCAATTTATTATTTCAGCAAGGTTTTATACCCATTCGTAAAAATACTATCGGCATCCACTTTTTTTGTCAACCAACTGATAGGAATCAAAAAGCAAACCCAGCACGTAACGGAGTCCGAGCTTAGGCAGATGATAAAAACGGCTTCTTCCGAAGGCGTTATAGAAAAAGAACAAAACGTTATTCATGAAAATGTTTTTTATTTTTCTGATAAAAAGGCGCAACACATAATGACTCATCGCACTGACATAGAATGGATAGATATTAGCCGGAGCAACGAGGAAATTAATCAGTATATCAAAACTATTCATCACAGCAAGGTGGTTTGTTGCAATGGCAGTGTTGATAATTTTGAGGGAGTTTTATATCTGAAGGATTATTATAAGGCTTTGTGCGAAACCAAAGATATTCGGATTGAGGATATAATGGTTAAGCCGATTATTATTCCCGAAAGGGTGGATGCCCAAAAGGTGTTGAACCTGCTGCGTCAGCAGGAAAGTCATGTTTGTTTCGTTGTAAACGAATACGGAGGCTTCGAAGGCATCATTACCATGTACGATATACTCGAAAATCTGATTGGCGAAATTCCAGAAGATGGCACGGCGCTTGAGCCGGACATGTTTATCCGCGACGATAAGTCGGTGTTGGTAAATGGCGATGCTCCGGTGGAAATATTGACCGACATCATTGCCGATTTTACAATCGATTTTAATGAAATAGATTATGCCACTGTGGCCGGATTTGTGTTGAATCAAACAAACAGGATACCCAAAATAGGCGACAAGTTTCATTTTCTTGAATTTGTTTTTGAAATTGTGGATATCGATGGCAACCGGATTGATAAGGTTTTGATAACGAAAGCCGAAAAAAAATAATTGATATTCCTGTCATCCGTATCTGTTTTTAGAGTTACCCAGACAATAAAGAGTCTTCGAATAACGCGAAAGTGTTGTTCGGAGGCTCTTTTTTATTCAACGCTTTTGTTTGTATTATAACTAAAAAACACGATAAGAATAAAAATGCAAATTAATTATAAAAATATTAAAAACAAATCTGTAAATGCATGGATAATTAAAAATAACTTTTTAAATTTGCTGTACAATTTGATTTTTATTAGCCGACAATAAGTACAATAAATCTTAGGTGGACTGTTTAAAAACAGTCTATTGAATAATAAATAATCAATAGGATTCGAAAAATGGTTTCAGAATTCCTGAAAAGGGTCTTTTATATAAAATAAATGTTTCAGAATTTCTGAAAGAGTATTCTAAAGCCAAATAATAGCTCTGGAATTTCTGAAAGGATATTTTAAAATAAAATTATTGTTTCAGAAATTCTAAAAGGACTTTTTGAAACTGAACAATNCTTTCAGAATTTCTGAAAGGATATTTTGNAGTATGATAAGGCTTTTAGAAATTCGGGAAGCTTATTTGGATGTTGAATGATTTTTTTATTTTTGGAAAGAATACATTATAAATATCATAGTATAAATTTTAAATTTAAATGACCATGGCTAAGCTAGAATTATCACCTTTGTACACCATTGATTTGAAAATCAATGATGCTTATTCTTTAATTAAAACAAGTATTGAAATAACTATTCCCTACCGGTTGCAGTTAGGAAATATTGAAAACGCTGCGTTGGATCAGTTGATTGTCGATAATGAAAAGTTTGGCAAGCAAGTAAACAAAAATCAAAAAAGTGAATTTACCAAAGACCTTGGTCTGTTTGAGAAAGAACGTATTAGTTTTGCCCGGGAAATTTTTCGTATTACTAAATCGTATATAAAAAGTGCTGACCCCGACAAAAAAGCTGCCGCAGAGGCTCTGAACTTTTTTATTACGCCTTACAAGGAGATTCCTAATCTACCGCAAAACTCCAAAAGCGGTATTATTTCGGAATTCGTGGTTAAGTATAAAGCCAGCTCCGAGCTTAAAGCAGCGGCTGTTATTATTGGTTTAGATAGTGCATTTGCGAGTCTGGAAATTAAAAATACGGCTTGCGATACGCTCTATAAAAAACGAAATGAAGAATATGCAGCCCGCGAATTGTCGGGCAGTTCGTTGAAACCCATTGCTGTGGCAAGTTACACTCAATTTTGTACAGCCATACAGCAAGCTGCCAATCTGACTCCAAACGATGGCATCATAGCCCTTTTCCATAAACTCGACGAGCTTCGCAAAGTCTATCGTGCTCTTGGCGATAGTGGAAAAGATGATCCGGAAACACCGGAAAACGAAACACCTGCTAAATAAAGATTATTTTCTCCATCCTGTTGCCTAAAAGTGCAACAGGGTAGGAGATTTAGCTTCCCCGAAAAATCAGAAAAACATTCGGTTTTACACTCCCTCAAAGCCTCTTTCGGCATAATTCATCTCTGGTCTATTACTTTTCAAAAAATCCTTCGTTGTATTTTCTTCATTGCCTCTTATACAGCTATGAATATAAGTATTATCAAAAATGTTATATGAATGTTTTGAATGAAAATACATAATCAGCCTTTGAAATGGCGCAAATACATTTCAGAGCAGACATGTCTGTATTATATGTACTTTTGTTGTCAAAATATTAATTCTTCAAAATGGAAATACTAACTTTCTATAATTCCGGCTGCATTTTTCCCCCCGTAACAAACTGCCGATTTGATTTTAATGAGTACTTTTGACATCCGAATTTGGGGTAGTTCGTGCTTCTGTGGGCAATAAATAAGGTTTATTTTCCTCTGTCGACTAAAAATAAGTGACTTGCCCAGACGAAGACTTTAAAATAACAACAAAAACAGCATTCCCGATACACCTTCGGAGCAAGTGCAGTTACACTATTTATTAAGCTATACAAATGACTATACATCCAAAACTGCGACCAATATTATATGGGCTCGGTGCATTTGCTATTTTTACAGTTTTGTCGGTAGTTTTGAAACTTGTAACAAATCATACTGCTACCCCCGATGAATATTTTGGAATTTTATCAAGCAAAGACTTGCTGCTAGGTGCTGTTGTTGCACTTATTCTAACTTTCACGCATGAGCGGAGAAAAAAACTGAAATAAAGGAATAATGTCAGAGATTATAGATTATATAATATATTTTTTGTTAGGCGAAGAAGTAGCTCCCGAAATAATTTCTCAGATTGGTTATACATCCAATCCGGAAGAGTTCGAACGCTATAAGTTGGTAATTGTGCCATCTGCATTTTTTTTGCCCGAAATTTATGGAACAGCTCAGTCATTGCCACAGCTGCCTTTACATATTTGGGAAGAAGCACCCATTCTGTTTGGCACCCCTCAAGTAGAGCAGGTGGGTAATACCCGTGTGCTGTATGCCGACTTGGTAGCCAGTACCTATTTTCTGATAAGCCGTTATGAAGAAATGGCCCGACCCGCGGTTCGTGACGCACACGGCCGTTTCCCAGGAAAAGAATCATTGCCTTATCGCGCCGGATTAATCGATTCGCCTTTGGTAGATGAATATGGTAAGTTGTTGCGAGCTCAATTGGAACTGGCAGGTTGCGAAGTCGGGGCGTTGCCTAAAAAAATACGTAAAATATATCTTACCCACGATGTGGATCAGCTTTCGCATTATCGCAATTTCAGAGGATTTTTTGGGGGAATACTTCGTGGAATTAAACGAAAGAATGAAGGAAACAAAGCTATTAAAAGTTATTTTGGCGGACTGAAATACGACCCGTGGTTTACTTCTCCCTGGCTATTTAAACTGGATAATTCAGTAAGGCAGGCCATAGGTGCCGACCGTTGCGAACCCATTGTGTTCTTGAAAGTGGGCGGTGGTCCGCACAAAGAAGATAAACCCTTTATTACACACCATGTGCAGGATTTTCAAACGCTTGTAAGTTTGTGCAAGAAGAAAAATATTACTTTCGGACTTCATTCAAGCTACGAAGCCGGTATAGATACGTCTTTAATCCTGAATGAAAAGAAGCATCTGGAAAAAGTATCCAAAAAAGCAATCATTTACAATCGGCATCATTATCTCGACTCGCGTGAACCGGAGGATATGCAGGCATTAATTGATGCCGGAATTACCGACGACTTCACCATGGGCTATGCCGATGTTGCCGGATTTCGCCTCGGCACTTGTCGCGCTGTAAAATGGATAAACCCGCGAACCCAACAACTTACATCGCTTACTTTGCACCCTCTCACTATTATGGATAGTAGCTTGAGCGATAAACGTTATATGTATCTCAATGCGCACGAAGCGTATGAATATTGTATTCGCTTAATAAATATGGTGGAAAGCTGGAATGGTGAATTGGTACTGCTTTGGCATAATACTTCGGTTGAAGATACGCCGGAATCCTATCACCGGAAACTCTATAGCGATATTATCAAATATTTGAAGACAAAATGATATGCAAAAAACGGCCGTCGTTTGTGTAACCAACGACCTGAGTACCGACCAGCGGGTAAACAAAACCTGCATGACACTTCAGAAGTGTGGGTACTGGGTTATTGAATATGGTCGGCTTTTACCGGACAGTTTATCGCTCGAACGTCCTTATTTTACGCTTCGAAAAAAACTTTGGTTCCGGCGCGGACTCTTGTTTTACGCGGAATTCAATATTCGCTTGTTTTTGTATCTGATGACAAAAGATCTCGATTTGATTTTTGCCAATGATCTCGATACACTACCTGCTGCGTATCTGGCTGCCCGGTTTCGAAATAAAAGACTCATTTACGACACGCACGAATATTACACCGAAGCGCCGGAATTGGTAAATCGTCAGCTGGTACAAGCCGTGTGGAAAAAAATAGAAGATCATTTTTTTCCAAAACTAACCGATGTACTTACGGTCAATGCTTCCATAGCTAAACTTTACGGCGATAAATACAATAAAACGGTTCATGTAAGCCGGAATATCCCGCCCACCTTTGCACCCGAACGACTCAAAACACGGAGAGAGCTTGATTTGCCTGCCAACAAACGAATTCTTATTCTGCAAGGTACCGGCATCAATGTGCAACGTGGTGCCGAGGAAGCTGTTTTGGCAATGCAATATCTGGAAAAGGTGTTGCTGTTGGTTGTTGGGAGTGGCGATGTTTTTCCAAAGCTTCGAAAAATGGTGGAACAATATTCATTGCAGGATAAAGTGATTTTTAAACCCAAAATGCCTTTTGCCGAACTGCGCCAATACACAATAAATAGCGATTTGGGACTTGCCATTGATAAAGATACTAATCTGAATTATCATTTTTCGCTTCCCAACAAATTATTCGATTATATTCATTCCGGCATTCCTACATTGTCGTCGGGCCTCATAGAGCTGAAACAAATTATTGATCAGTATGATATCGGTTATTATATTCAGAATCATGACCCGAAACATATTGCTTCGGTAGTCAAAAACATTTTTACCGATGAAGTCCGTTATAATGTCGTAAAGCAAAATACAATCAAAGCTAAAGACGAACTTTGCTGGGAGAAGGAAGAAAAAGTGCTTATTTCTGTAATTGAGAAATAATAATCCATTCTTAAAGCTCGTTTCTGATGAAAATAGACAAAATGATTTCAATTTTAATCCCTACATATAATTACAACATTGTCAACCTGACGAAAGAATTACGTCGTCAGGCATTGGAGCAGTATGCCGAGTTTGAAATTATTGTCATGGAAGATGGATCTACGCTTTTTCTCAATGAGAATAAGGTAGTGGATAAATTGGAATTTTGCAGACATATTATATTGTCCGAAAATATTGGTCGCTCGGCGATACGGAATAAATTAGCCGATGAAGCCGAATATGAGCATCTGCTTTTCATAGATTGTGATGCCGAAATTTGTTCCGGGTGTTATGTAGCCAAATATTTATCTTTTTGCAAGGAAGATTGTATTGTGATTGGCGGCACAGCTTATGATCCGACCAAAACTAATCCTGATTTCAGTCTTCGCCTGGCCTATGGGCGACAACGCGAAGCACGCTCTGCTCTGGAGCGTGACAAAAATAATTTCTCCACATTTAATTTTCTGATCTCAAAAGCTGTTTTTTCTCTGGTACGTTTTGATGAAAGTATTTGTGGATACGGGCACGAGGATATGCTTTTTGGTTATCAGTTACATCTGCTCGGGTACGAATTTACTCAGATAGAAAATCCTCTTATCCACAAAGGACTTGACGACAACGAGACTTTTATACGAAAAACGAAAGAAGCCACACGCAACCTTTTTCTGCTTTACTCAACCGGACGTTATCCTTTTCTGGAAGATGAATCGAAACTGCTGCACAGCTTAATTCGCTGTCAGGAATTGGGATTGATACGACTTTTTGCATATACTTTTAATTGGCTGCAACCTGTTTTGGAACGTAAACTTTGCAGTGCATCTCCTTCGCTCCGCCTGTACGATTTGTATAAGTTACTTTTTATCTGCAAAACATCCCGAACAAAGTGACAAGTTGTCAGCGAAGGGAACAACTTTTCAGACTCGAAACTATTCAGTCTGTCAAAACAGACAGGAATTGGCTTTGGCATAAATTTCGCAAAAGCATAACCGCGTTCGCATCTTTTTGAACCGTTCAAATTTTCAAATACAATAAACTCAAATATAATAATCAATTTAAAAACTGAGAGACATGAATATTAAACCATTAGCAGACCGCGTGTTGGTAAAACCTGCACCGGCAGAAGAAAAAACAATAAGTGGAATCATTATTCCCGATTCTGCAAAAGAAAAACCGTTGAAGGGTGAAGTGTTAGCAGTAGGTGGCGGAACAAAAGACGAAGAAATGGTTGTTGCTGTAGGCAATAACGTATTGTATGGTAAATATGCAGGAACAGAATTAGAATGGGAAGGCGTAAAATACCTGATCATGAAACAATCGGATATTTTGGCGATTATTTAAAAGAAATAAATTAAATAGATTAAACCCGGATTCCACTATTGGTTCTCCTTCTTGAGGAAGTTAGAGGGACAGGGATAAAAAAATAATAATAACTGTGTACTAGTTTACTTGTCTACTCGTTTACTAAAAACTTGTAACTCGTAACTTGTAACTCGTAACTAAAAAAATTATGTCTAAAGAAATTTTATTTGATATTGATGCTCGCGATCAACTGAAAAAAGGAGTTGATGTGTTGGCCGATGCCGTAAAAGTAACGCTTGGCCCTAAAGGTCGCAATGTAATTATCGAGAAAAAATTCGGTGCACCACATATTACAAAGGATGGTGTGACAGTAGCAAAAGAAATTGAATTGGAAGATGCATTCCAAAATTTAGGTGCCCAACTTGTAAAAGAAGTTGCTTCTAAAACAGGTGATGATGCAGGTGATGGAACTACTACCGCTACCGTTTTGGCTCAGTCTATTGTTAGTGTGGGTATGAAAAACGTTGCTGCAGGTGCAAATCCAATGGATTTGAAACGCGGTATTGATAAAGCGGTGGCTGAAGTCGTAAAAAGTATTGCATCGCAAGCCAAAGTAGTTGGGGACAATTACGATCAAATCGAACAAGTAGCTACTGTTTCGGCAAACAATGATGCTGTCATTGGAAAATTAATTGCCGATGCTATGCGTAAAGTTTCGAAAGATGGTGTAATCACTATTGAAGAAGCTAAAGGTACTGACACCAATATTGAAGTTGTAGAAGGTATGCAATTCGATCGCGGATACATTTCCCCTTATTTTGTAACCAATACAGAAAAAATGGAAGTGGAAATGGAAAAACCATATATCCTTATTCACGATAAAAAAATATCAAACCTCAAAGAATTGCTTCCTATCTTGGAACCGGCAGTTCAATCAGGTCGTCCGTTATTGATTATTGCCGAAGATGTTGATAGCGATGCATTGACTACTTTGGTCGTAAATCGTTTGCGTGCTTCATTGAAAATTTGTGCAGTGAAAGCTCCCGGATTTGGTGATCGTCGCAAAGAAATGCTTGAAGACATTGCTATCCTGACAGGTGGTGTGGTTATTTCGGAAGAAAAAGGTATTAAACTGGAACAAGCAACTCTTGAAATGCTTGGTACTGCCGAAAAAGTAACCGTAAATAAAGATAACACGGTAATTGTAAACGGTGCAGGTACAAAAGAAACTATTGCAAATCGTGTAGCTCAGATTAAAGTTCAGATCGCCGCCACTACTTCGGATTACGATCGCGAAAAATTACAGGAACGTTTGGCTAAATTGTCAGGTGGTGTGGCTGTACTTTACGTTGGTGCTGCTTCTGAAGTGGAAATGAAAGAGAAGAAAGACCGCGTTGACGATGCGCTTTGTGCAACACGTGCTGCCATTGAAGAAGGAATTGTTCCTGGTGGTGGCGTAGCTTATATCCGTGCTATCGATTCATTGAGCTCTATTAAAGCTGCCAATGATGATGAACAAACCGGTATCGAAATCATCAAACGTGCTATCGAAGAGCCTTTACGCCAAATTGTATTCAACGCAGGTAAAGAAGGTGCAGTTATTGTTCAGAAAGTTCGCGAAGGCAAAGATGACTTTGGTTATAATGCTCGCGTTGATAAGTATGAAAACTTCTTTAAAGCCGGTGTGGTTGATCCAGCCAAGGTTTGCCGCGTGGCACTTGAAAATGCTGCTTCTATCGCAGGAATGTTCCTGACAACAGAATGTGTTATCACAGAGAAGAAAGAAGATAGCCCGGCTCCACAAATGCCTATGGGCGGTGGTATGGGTGGAATGATGTAATACTATCCAAAATAGTGAACTATCTTCCCGTCGGCGAAATCCGGTGGACATTTATATAAAGTCAAACCCTTGTAGCTTTCCAGCTACAGGGGTTTTTGATTTCCGTCTTTCATCGATCATTGCAGAAAACATAGGTTTAGGCCTAAAAGAATATTCTATATTCTAATGGCTACAATGTGTATTGTAAGAACTACGACCTCATAATACATCAGAAGAGTGGTACTGCTTAAAACCTTACATGAAGCCAGAATCGGTTTCATATCCTAGAGTATTTACATGTTTGGCATCGCTAACTTGCATACTTGCTCAGTCTTCATCAGTTTCATTAATATGTTCTATTATTGTGTGGGTAATAACGTTTATTCTATTCATGAATTTCTAAAAAATGTAGAACATTTCGGTATTTAGAAATTGAAGAATGGGGTATTATATACATCTGTTTACGGATTTCATTATATATTGTAACGACAATAAGGAATAAAACCATTTTATTTTCTGTTAAATCATGAAAGAACTAATATAATTGTTGCGGTTTGTTTTGCTTTTACCCGATTTCTGCTATCCGATTTCTATTATTTGTGCAGTATTTAGTCGTCATCAATCATTGTTTTTGGCTTTGCATAGTGTTTGTGTAGTCGCTTTCCATGTATTTTCGGAGGAAAGCTCTTTATGAAATCATGCATTTTGTCTTGAAAACTATCCGGTGTCTGATAAAATCGAAATTATTTTTAATGTAAAGTTGTTTTCTTTCAGAAGTTTAAAAAAGGAAGCTGTTTTATAACAGAAAAAAGATTGTGATAAGTTTGGAAAGTAATGGTAAAGGGAGTACTTTTGCACCCGCTTTAAGAGAGAAGCCGAGTATAGTTTAGAGTAAATGATTTGAAGTTTAAACAATACAGAAAAGTAATGAAAAAGGACGTGAAAGACGATCTGAAATTTAATAGGAATTTATTTTGAAAAAAGTTTGGTATTTTAAAAATAAGCGTTACCTTTGCAGCCGCTTAGAGAGACAAGCTTTGATAGGGGGATGAGACAAAATAACTAATTGATCAAAAAACGATTAGACGGATAAAAAGTCAGAAAACAAGTTATCAAACGGC
>WSSedL1CaDRAFT_10001875_pt1 | contig 11482 bp, 3 predicted proteins | sample WetSurSL1Cattail_FD_9464 | JGI IMG/M metagenome (IMG submission 9464)
CCATCGCCAACTGAAAAAACTGTCACTGTTAATGCGTTACCAACTCCTACGCTGAATGGGCCTTCTCAAGCCGTTCGGGGTTCAATTGATAATGTATATACAACTGAAGCAGGCATGAATAATTATATCTGGGTTGTATCATCTGGGGGAGCCATTAATACAGGTGGTGGAAGTAATAATAATACGGCAACCGTAACTTGGAACTCTGGTGGCTCACAATCTGTTTCTGTCAACTATAAAAATTCAAACGGTTGTTCGGGAGCCTCGGCTGCCTTAAGGACAACTACAGTTAGCATTCCTGTTATTGGGGTTTCACTTGATAATACTACGGCCAGTATTTCAATAAATAATACCATTGACCTGATAGCTACCATTAACCCAGCTGATGCTGACGAAAAAGGTATATCCTGGGGCTCAGATAATCCTAGCATTGCTACCGTTAGTAGTACTGGCAGAGTATTGGGGATCGCCAATGGCACCACTAAAATAACAGTACTCACAACTGATGGCAGTAAAACAGCAACTTGCGATGTTACAGTAACTACTTCTGTAACTGGGGTACGTATTAGTTTAGCTACGGCCTCACTTCAAGTTAATAATGAATTACAACTTGGGGCATCAGTGCAACCTGCAGATGCCACTAATAAAAATATAACATGGAGTTCGGACAACCCCACTGTTGCCATTGTGAACAGTACAGGATTGGTTACGGCCAAAACTCCTGGTATCACTGTAATTACTGCAAGCTCAGATAATAACAATAAAGCCACCTGTACCGTAACAGTTCCTGTTTCCGCTTCGGGTGTGTCTTTAAATTTAGATAATGCTAATCTCAATACCGGACAAACATTGCAGCTTTCAGCTACTGTTCATCCGGAGACTGCAACTAACAAAACAGTGAGTTGGTGGTCAACTTCACCGCAGGTTGCTTCTGTTAATTCTACGGGCTTGGTAACGGCCCTGACTGTTGGGGCCGCCAAAATTATAGTCAAAGCCGCAGATGGCAATATGACAGATACTTGTTTGGTAAGAGTTGCTCAATTAGTTACAAGCGTTGAGCTTACTATGCCTAGTACTGGTTTTCTAAAGCCTGGCGACAACATACAGCTTATAGCTTCTGTTTTGCCAAATAACGCCACAGACAAAAGGTTAAATTGGAGTTCGGACAACCAAACCGTTGCCACTGTTAATAATGGCTTAATAACGGCTATTGGAGCAGGTAAAGCTGTTATTTCTGCAACGAGTATCAATAATATAAAAGGATCTATCACAATTACTGTCTATCTGCCTGGTATGGGTGTGACGCTTGATAAGCATAACATTTCTTTAGTTATTGATAATTCCATAAAACTTGAGACTTTGATTAGTCCCCCTAATGCTTTTGATACAACAATAACCTGGAAATCTTCTGTCCCACAAGTAGCCAGGGTTGATAATTCCGGGATAGTAACCGGCAAAGCCATGGGTACTACTAAAATTTATGCACTTTTTGATACGTACTCTAAAGAAGGTATAAAAGCCGATTCGTGTGAGGTATCTGTTTACATTGCCGTGGCCAGAGTGGCTTTTGAGACAAAACAGATTGACTTGACCGCTGGTATTCAGGAAAAATTGAATGCTTTTGTTTTTCCTCTCAATGCCGGCAATCGATCGATAACAATGACATCTATGAATACGGGGATTGTTTCAGTAAACAATGCAGGTTATATAATGGCACATAATACAGGCACAACCAGTATCATAGTTACCACCGACGAAGGACAGAAAAGAGACACATGTACTGTTACTGTTCATCCTATGATATCTCCTGCTACTTCAATAGAAACCGCTTCAGGGTCAGAATTTACTATATACCCTAATCCGTTTACCGGAAGTGATTTAACCATCAAACTCAAGCGGCCTTCAAACGAAGTGAAAGTTAAAATCTTGGATATACTGGGAAGGGTTGTTTATCAGAACGATAAGCTTTCGGGTTCCGAAATAAGCTTACAACCTGCTTTTGGACATGGTATTTATGTGATATTGGTAGAAAGCGCAAATGATCGATACTTGACCAAGATTTTCGTTCCATAAAAGATGAAAGCTTGGCAGACAGATTTATTTAAGCATAACCAAGGATTTTGAATACATAGCGCAATTTGAAGCTACTCCCAGGCTGCTTAAAAACATTAAAGGGTACCTGCAAACCGATGGCTATAAAGTATATGATGCGTTAGGGCAGAAGAGTATAATCATACGAAGAGTTATTTCTTTTTACAGTTACCAAGGAAAGAGTAAAACATTCCTGCTCTCTGTACGCCTCTTTCGGAACCGGCAAATAACAATGTTAATTCCTTTGACTGGTTAAAAAAGGTATTGGAGGTAATAACCGACTACAAGGTTAACCAGTTATCCGATTTGCTACCTCAAAATCTAAAACTGTAATTTCCAGTATACCCCAAAGGAACAAATAAATTATGCAAGGCCTTTCTATGACCTACTTGGCAGTATGGATACGGTTACTTTATATAAGTCACTATTAACTAATAATATATTTTTTTTGTTTAATTAAATTCGAAATATTATATTTATAACCTTGGTAAAAGTGTCTTATTCTACGTATTAACGACTTAAGAATTTTACTGTTTTGATAAAAATACAAATGTTATATGGTTTATTATAAAGTTTTTAGTAAAAATGATTAAAGTTATTTAAATTACATTAAACAAATTATGATATTTGCAACATTAATTTATCTTAACCCAAAACCAAACTTATGAACAAAGTGAAATCGCTTGTAGGCTATATAAATTTTAGAATTACCGTTTTCTTATTATTATTTGGAATATTTACCTTTTCCTGTAAAAAAAGTAACGATCCCGCTCCGGCCAGCACTCCACAAATCACTAATATTAACCCTGATTCTGCCGAAGTAGGGAAGGTTATCACAGTTTCAATAACCAATTTTTCCTCAACAGAAAACAACACTTTTACTTTTACAAATATTTCCAATTCAGCCATAACAGGAACAGTAATTACAATGATAGACCATTCGCCGGTAACTATCGTCGTACCATCAACACTTACCGCCGGTAGGTACAACCTTACACTAAATAATGCTTCTCAAACATCGGCAGCGGTTGTGTTTAAAGTAATTTCAGCAGCTGTTATTGTTAATGGGGCTGTAATCACTGGTTTTAGTCCAGATACAGTAAGTATGAATCAAACCCTTACCATTACTGGTACAAACTTTCTAAATAACGTCGATTCTTTAACAATTAATGGTGTAAAGCAGAATATTACCAGTTTAACCGCGAATACTATTGTTCTAAGTGTCCTTCCGAAAACATTTACTGGTAAAATTATCATTTACAAAGGGGGAAGTCCTTCTCCTTTTGATAAAAATGTGGCCTACAAGGAAACATATTCGTCTACTCAATTTTCAACTTATGGAAAAGCAGACAGAATCAGTATTGATAATAGTGGTAACATTTATCTTATTACGTATAATGCTGTTATTAAATTATCATCCGCCGGTGCTCTCATTGACACTCTTGTTAAACAAGATACTACTACTTTCGAAGATATATGTGCTCGTGCAAATGGTGATATATTGGTAAGCGGGCAAACACGCGGAACTATTTTTAAAATAGCAGGAAAGAATCAGTTGACAGTATTATATTCATTTAAGAAGTCTGCTGATATTTTTCTAACAGAAAGTTCGAATAAAGAATTGTTTTTTTCAACTTCTACGGATGGTGAAGTTTACAGACTTAAGGATAATGGAACAATTTCAGCCTTTACCTCTAATCTTTTCGAAATTGCCGGTATAGCCTCCGATGCTCATAATTTTGTATACGTAACAAATAAATATAGTTTTTCACTTTCGAAGTTTGATGCTTCTATAATTAATGATACTAATCCCACAGAACTTGCGCATTATTCCACAATTGATTATGGAGGAATTGGTGTTCACTCGAAAGGAGGTATGATTTACATCTGTCAGAACCACAGGATAACTAAAATTGTCAATTATTCCACTTGGGCATTGATAACAGGGCTTAGTGATACCTTTTACAATGACATGGCATTTACTCCTTCAGGAGATATGGTTGTATGCAGTGGTTCCAAAGCTTATTTATTAAGAATTACTATAAACTAATGGTATAAAAACTCTTAGCGGAGTGCTAAAATTAAATTTATGAACCCCAAAAGCGTATTCCTTTCATTATTGTTCACTGTTGTTAGTTATCTATCTGTGTTTGCCGGAAATATTGATATTACGATTACTCCTGCAAATAGTTCTCCCTGCTCAGGTGACTATATAACATGTAATATTAAAATTGTTGAATCAACTGCGACAGATTTTCAACATACAGGTTGCTTTAAAATTTTACTTTCAGCCGGGTTGGAATTTGATATGTCGACTAAGCCAAATTCAAGTTTGCCTCCAAAAACAGATTTGTATATCAATTCAGACGATTTTACTGATAGCAGGGCATATTATTTTTATATAACTGTAGGTTCTTCTCATCAGTATAAAGATAGCATAACCATTTCTAATTTAAAAATTAAGATCGACCCGTTAAGCAATGGTGCTCAAACAATTGCTGTAAGTGGAACTTCAGTTTCAACAATTTCACCAAATAAATTATTTACAACTCCCAGTGATAGCTCATCTACAGTTAATATTAAACAACCATTGTTAACGTTAGCACTTAATGATGATGCTGCCACTGTTCATTATTGCGAGAATAAACTAATCAGTTTTATTGCGACTGATGCAAATTCTTCAGGATGCTCAAATTATACTCTCGAATTTCGTGGAAAAACAGTGAGCGGATCGGATATAGTGCTCGGAACTTATGCTCTTGCGGGTTCTTCAACCTCTATTTCTACAAATAAAATAGACCGAAACATAAATAATGTATATGTTATAGCAAAATACACCGATGGTAGCTATGGTGTAGAATCAGGTATATTGTCAGTGGGTAGTGATGAAAGCAATTTAGTTAGATTAAACGCACCTCCTGTTTTTCCTTTTAAGATAGATTCTACAGAAATAAGTATTAATGCGGGAAGCCTTTACATAAGCCAGGTTATGAACATTTCAGGTAGTTGGCAAACTGTTCTTGTGCCAAATAACCAGGTAGTATACTCTAATTATAAACTTACAGATGGGGATTACCACACTGAAACACGAACCCGAACGGTTCAAAGATGCGAAATAATCTGGGTCCCCGTCTATATATTTTTTGGGTTTATTCTCGTACCTCACGAACGCTGTTATAGTGTAGAAGAATCTTATAATGTAACAGTCGCTAACTCCATTCCTGAACAAACTTTGAGGCAGGATAATATATATCAATTTACTTTCAGTGGCCCAGGTATTAATAGACAGGCTAATTATCTGGCTGAAAACTGTACGTTCAATTCATACGCTCCGAGTCTTCTTAGCAATTGTGGACCTGCTGACTTCAATTCAATTTATTTCAATCCGCAAGCTACAGCTGTAAATCTTGATGGTGATAATTATATTTACGCAGTTACTAAACAATTTTACTCAAACATTAACGATTATTGTTCTGCCTCCGATACCTTAAAGATAAAAGTAATAACAGATCATATTTATATTTCAGAACCATTATGTGCGTCTGATACTACAAAAAAAAGAATTCGTGTTGATATCTCTAAAGACCAAAATCTATATATACCTAGCAGCGCTACTTACAGTAGGTTTGTAGTTTCAAATGGTTTGAAGGAATTAGCAACACTTACACCTGAAGATCCCTATAGTAATCCTTTATATTTTGATATTTATTTATCTGATACAACTTTTCAACCTAAACCAGGTTATACCAAGAAGTTGTATTTAAATTGTGTTTTTACATTTCCTTTTTATGACGCAAGTGGTGGTTCTGTGCCACAAGAAATAATCGCTTATTCAAAACCAATTACAATATACACACCAGTCGCTGATGCTGATTTTTTAAATTTGAGTCATAACATTTGCCCCAGTATAGATTCGGTAAGTTTGATTAGCAATTACAAAATTGAAAATGTCTCCGGTTATGGTATTTCATCTTCCATTAATGGGAGTGAGTGGTATTTTAAACCTTCTGTTGCTGATAAATACAAAGATAGCAACAATAATGTCTTTCTTACACTAAATTATTATGATGGTCATTGCTATAGTTCCACCGTGGACTCAATTAATATAAATCGAACTTATGGAGTGGATTCAACCGGATTTTTGCAAAACTTCGCAACCTATTATTGCCATAATGACGGTAAGGTTATTTTAACTCCTACAAACACTGTTGATACATTGTATACGGAAAATTATTTTAAGAAAATAGCAGATAATTCAGTTTATCAAAAATCTGATGATAAAGTTTGGTACTTTGATCCCACAAAGGTTACGTACCCACAAAGTAAGGTTGGTGATACATTATTTAATATTTATTATAATTATTACGATAAGAAAGGGTGTCCTTGGACTAAAAAATACCTGATTACCATTTTCGACACAATAAGACCTAATTTGGAGTGTTTAAATGTTTGTAATGGAGAGACTACCATTTTCAAAAATAAATCACAAGTTTATGGTTTTAGCAAAGACAGCACCATAAAATGGGATTTTGGTGATGCTAGTTATGCATACCTCGACAGTGTTACTCATTTTTATAGTAAACCGGAAAAATATCCTCTAAAAATGACTGTTACTAGTACTAAGGGTTGTACAAGCGTTTTAGATTCTGCAATTATTTACGGAGATCAAACTAAGATCGATTTTGGGGTCACTAATCACGTGTCAAATGCGGGAAATGATTATGCTATTACATTTCACAACAAAACGAAAGCTGCTGATTATAACCCAGTGATAAAATATCAATGGGACTTTGATGATGGACTGACTTCGCCGCCAATCTTTCTTGACGATTTTGTATATGCATACCCGGAAGCTAACTTATACCATGTTAAACTGATTACAACCATGAGCAATGGTTGTGTTGAAAGCGACACAATTCCTATTCCTATATTCCCCTATGTGAATGTTACAGACCAGACACCTCATATATACGATTTTGAAAAAGGAACACAGGGATGGCTTTCTTCTAAAGACTTCGATAGGGGACAAAATAGCACTTGGAGATACGGAGCATTGAGTTCCATGACAGATAGCGTTCACTCATCAATAAATTTAGGTTGGGCAACAAGCTTGGAATATGCTGAACAAGCTGATTCTGTTCCTCAGGTATCATGGATTGAATCCCCTTGCTTCAATATCGATAGCCTTAAGTATCCGATGCTCACTATGGATATGTTTGAATCAATAGAAAAAGGGCTTGATGGAGCAACTGTTCAATATACCATAGATGATGGAGTTGTCTGGAATACACTTGGCAAACTCAACCCCGATATCGCATGGTATGATTGTGAACCGATTCAGAGTAGACCTGCTTCAACAAAAGATACAGCACAAATAAGTGATGAATCATTTGGTTGGTCAAAAAATTTAAAGAAATGGCAAAATGTTCGTTACCCTTTGGAAGGCATTATCGAAACAATGCTTACGAGAAATCATCCCTTTCCGTGTGTAAGATTTCGCGTAAAATATACCAGTAATGGAAGTAATGACCCTCAATCCAAATTTACAGGTTTTGCTTTCGATAATTTTAATGTTACCTGGCGTAAAAGGGTGCTTCTGGCAGAGCAATTTACGAATACTATTGACGACGCCTCCGGTGAGCAAGATGAATTTAGATGGCTCGATACGTTTCTTAAGGTATACAGAGATGGAGCAGTTGCTATAAACTATCATCCTTGGATTAATAACACCACCGATTCACTCTATGATATTAACCCTTCTGATATAAGTGCACGAGCTTCGGAGTATGGTATTTTATTCCGACCTAAAACTGTTTTGGACGGATTCTATGAAAGTGAACCACCTGCTAAAGCACTAATTAATCACTATGCATCTTCACTTACGCTGCAGGATCCTGGTTTTGATATTCATAATGTTAATATGCAATTAGTTAATGGCTCTCTCGCAATCTCAGCGGGAATCTTAAAATTGAAGGAACAATTGACCCCAATTGAAGGAACTCTGAAAGGCGCCCACTATTCACAAGATTGTGTAGTTCGCATAGCTATTGTTCAAAAAGAGATGACCGTAAATAATATTAACTATAATAATGTTCTGATAGAACTACTTCCTAATGGTGAGGGTAATACAGTTGCCACAATTCCTGAAAGCGCATCTGTCGGAAATGATACAAGAATTTCAGGAGCATGGACACCCCAAATCACAACAGTTGACAAAAAGTTCAGACTTATTATTTTTGTTCAGGGAATGGCCGGATTAGCCAGGGTACAACAAGTATGGTATAAAGATATTCCCGATGCACTTGTTCCAAAGGTAACCAAGGCTCCATCAATTAAATCTGAAAATACCAAATCATCTGTTGCAGCAAAGGTTTATCCTACACCTGCCAACGACCTGTTATTCGTTCAATTTGATGAAAAAATGCCTGTACGCACCAAATGGCAAATTATAAACATGGCTGGAGTGGTAACTCTTGATGGGCAACTGGAGGAGGATTGCAGATTATTCAGCATAAACGTATCACACTTGGCCGATGGCGTGTATCTGCTCAAAACTACAGATGCTGTTACAGGTCAGGTTAACATATATAAGGTGTTGGTGCAGAAGGATAGATAAAATTACTTTTGATGAATAATTACTCAAATTTTAATTATCAATGAAGAAGATGTTACAATTTAGGTCATTGTTGACAGTATTACTTTTAACCGTGACAATGCAGTTTACATTTGCAGTTGAACCTTCAAATGAGTTAAATAAATCCAATTTAACAGTAACTTCATTTTCTCATGCGATGGCTTTAAAGGCAGATGCACTAACCGCATGCCTTAAATCGACAGCGAATTATAATGTAGCAGCTGGGAGCACCAGTTATGCATGGACGGTAACAGGTGGTTCCATAGTCACCGGGCAAGGCACTAACGTAGTATCTGTATATTGGACCTCTGCTGGTGCTCAGACTATTAGTGTTTTAATTGATGGAAAAAACACAGCTTCAAGTACTGTTACGGTTAATGGTCTACCAACTGCGTCAATAGCAGTTAGTGAAACTTCTGGTAATGTACATGATGATGGTATTATCTGTTCGGGAGCTACCGCTACATTAACCGGGCATGGAGGTTCTACCTATACATGGTCAACCGGAGCTTCAAGTTCCAGTATTAATACAAGTTCTGCAGGAACATATACGGTTACAGCAACTGATGCAAATGGTTGCAGTAGTAACACTCCCGCAAGTCAAGTTATAACGGTCGACCAGAAAACACCAGTAATAACAACCCCAATATCACAACCTGATTTGGGTCAGGTTAATATTTGGTATTACACAGACCTAAATGCAAGTAATTATGTTTGGACCATCTCTTCGGCTGGTAACCTTACCAGCTCTGGCGGACTTACTGATAATAAAGCTTGTGTAACCTGGATAAATAATGTTGGAGCTTCTGTAAGTGTTAAATATACTGATTCGTATGGATGCCCTTCTTCATTAACATTTCATTCAGTTAACGTAAGAGTTCCTTTAACAGATGTATCCATTGTACCATCTGCAAGCGTAGAAAAAGGTAAAACCCTACAACTTTCTGCAACTATCACTCCTTCAAATGCTAATAATGTTAACTTACGCTGGCAATCGCACAATAAGGCTGTAGCCACGGTTGACACCTTTTCAGGAAATGTAACAGCAATTTCTGTTGGAATAGCTTCTATCCAAGTTTTTAATGCCCCCGACTTTAAATATACTGATTATTGTGATGTAACCATTTTCGCTCCAGCTTCGGGTATAGCACTTAATGTTACTAGTACTAATCTTTCTGTGAAAGAAAAAAAACAATTAACAGCAATACTAATACCAACTGATTCCTCAGACCCCGTAACTTGGACATCAGAAGATGCCTCGATTGCTTCGGTTAGTACCAACGGATTGGTAACAGCTGTAAGTCCAGGAACTACAAGAATAATAGCAACAGCTAATGGCAAATCGGCTTATTGTGATGTTCAAGTGCCAGTTCCTGTGGGAGTTATTAGTTTAGACCATGATTCAATAATTTTAAACATAGGAAGAATACGACAACTTACACCTACTATTTCTCCCCCAAATGCAGCTGACACAAAAGTTACATGGGTATCATATTTGCCTAATATAGCAACTGTGGACACAAATGGCTATGTTAAAGGTATTGCCAAAGGGACCACTTCAGTTGCGGCTATAACAAGGGATGGAAACAAGATAGCCATTTGTAATGTAACAGTTGTAAAACCAGTTACAAGTGTTACTATTTCAACTACGAATACAAAAACCTTAGTATCTGGAGATACGCTGCGTTTAGTTGCAACGGTTAAACCAGATGATGCTTCAGATAAGACTGTGGTTTGGAGAACCAATGCTTTTAACATTGCAACAATTGACCAAACCATCGGATTTGTACAGATCTCTAGCACAGCTTATGGCTATGCTTCCTTTACAGCAACTTGTTCTAATGGTGTGAGCGCTTCATATGGATTCTCTGTTTATGATCCTTATGGGAGTATTCGTTTAGATAAAGACAGTATTTCACTGGCAGTAAAAGATACCGCACAGCTAAAAAGTTACGTTTATCCAACTTACACCAAAGTATACTGGGAACCTTCTGTCCCACAAGTAGCCACTGTTGACAATGGTATGGTCACTGCCATAGCTGTTGGGAAAACAAAAATTTACGCTTATATGCTTACTGCCAAGGGAGAGGTTAGAAAAGACTCATGTGTCGTTTATGTTTACGTTCCAACAACCGGCGTAACCTTTGATACAAGCCAAATAGATTTAGCACTTGGTATGCAGGAAAAGTTAAATGCGTCAGTATTTCCTCCCAATGCTTCCAATAGTATTATTACATGGGTGTCATCGAATCCGAATATTGTTTCCGTAAACAATATCGGATATGTGGTAGCTCATGAATTAGGAACAGCAAAGATTATTGTTACCGCTGCCGATGGTCTATTGAAAGATACTTGTGATGTCAACGTCTATTATGTGAATACTTCCGCGAAAACGGCCTCAGGTCAGGAATTTACAATATATCCCAATCCGTTTAGTGGTAGTGACTTAACCATAAAGCTAAAACGGCCTTCGAATGAAGTGAAAATTAAAATTTTGGATATATTGGGAAGGGTTGTTTATCAGAACGATAAGCTTTCGGGTTCAGAAATAAGCTTACAGCCTGCTTTTGGACATGGTATTTATATGATATTGGTAGAAAGCGAAAATGATCGCTACCTGACCAAGATTATTGTGCCATAAATAATACTTACTTTACTTAGGGTTTGGTGATTAAGTTATAAACAATTGCTGGTTAATAAAATGTATATTTTTTTCTTGACGTAAGTGCAAATGTTTTGTAAATTTTGATCAGAAAA
>WSSedL1CaDRAFT_10001876_pt1 | contig 11475 bp, 10 predicted proteins | sample WetSurSL1Cattail_FD_9464 | JGI IMG/M metagenome (IMG submission 9464)
GATGGGATTTGCCTCGTCCGAAGTTCGGCTGGCATGAATCCGGTGAGATTTGCCCCGTCCGAAGTTCGGCTGGCATGAATCCGATGAGATTTGCCCCGTCCGAAGTTCGGCTGGCATAAATCCGATGGGATTTGCCTCGTCCGATAGTTCGGATAAGGCAAAATAGTTTGAGGGGTAAAATTTATGAGTGTCGAAAGAAAGTAAACGTAAGAGATCGAATTTTAAACGATCTCAATCCGGTACTTATCCAATAATCCGGCAATGCCGGTCCTTGAAAAACGGGCCTTCGTAATTCGATTTGCTTCGGGGTCGATGGAGTAGTGGAATGATGAGCTAAAATCTGCTTTTTCGAGATTGGTTTTATGAAATATGGCCCTCATCAAATCGCAATTATCAAATTCGGCTGTCGTTAGGTCGGCTTCAGTGAAGTCGGTTTCCTGTAGATTACAGTTTTTAAACCGGGTCTTCTTTAATTTTATCTTATAAAATACGGCCAGCTTCAGTACGCAGTTTTCAAAGCCTACAGAAAATAAAAAAGGATTACATTCTTCAAACTGTACACCTACCAGTTTACATTCTGTGAACCGTACATCATTGAGTGTCGTATTTTTCATCTCGGACAAGCTGAAGTCGCAGCTATCAAACACGCAATCGCGAAACGTAATATTCAATAAGCTTACAGCGTAGAAATTGCAATTTATAAAACGGCAATTTTCATATTCGTCAACGACCGGTTTATTCTCAGTAAAGTCTATCCGGTCGAAAAGTTTGTCCTCTGTCAATGTAGTATACGTTTAAATGATATGCAAAAGTACGAGTTTCTAACATAGTATACAACTCTTCCAACGTACAAAAACTTAGGGGAAAAATTACAGAAGATCCGATTGGCTGTGCTAAAAATAATTATTCGTAGAGCCACACAGCCTTTTTTACATAGCTTTCATCGGTCAATTGCTGCAGCATAAATGCAGCCACGTCAGCGCGTGGGACGCTTACGTTTCCCTGCAATTTTTCTTTTGAGCTTCCGTGTTTGTATATGCCGGTGCCAGGTTCATCGGTTAATGCACCCGGTCTGATCACTGTCCATTTTAGTTTGCTTTTGGCAATACGCTGTTCATTTGTGTTGTGATCGGCAAGAGGTACCCGAAGCATAACGTTGACCAGCAGAATGCGCATGGGGAGTGACATCATTGATTTACTGTCACCGGCACCCAGACTCGATAAATAGATAAACCGCGGAACAACCTCCTGCTCCATAAGTGACACGATATTTTCTATACCCAGTATAACTTCCGGAGAATGATGCGTAAGCGATCCTCCGCCTAAAGCCGAAATGCAGGCGTCGGCATCCATAATAGCATCGGTTAGGTTAAGTCGCTCGTTCAGGTTGCCCACTATCACTTTCAGGTTGGGGTGTTCGGTTCGGATAGATCCTGCTTTGCGTATATAGGCCACCACCTGATAGCCTTTTTCCAGAGCTTGTTCTACCAAGAGCGCTCCGATTTTACCATTTGCTCCAAAAATAACTACTTTCATACGCTTTTGTTTAATGGATTAGTTGACCTTTTTTGATATTTACCTTCGGTATGTTTCAGGTAAACATAAAAAGTAATGAAAAGTTGTGTTTTTATCAAAACTATTATATTAAAAGAGAGAGAATTGCAACTGCAATCCTCTCTCTTTTATGCTTGGTCTGTTTTGTCTACGAATAATTTTACTTCCGGTTTTTCATTTCTTCTGCCGTTTTTACACGCAGCCCGGGATTTTCTTTCACCATTTGACGCAAAAACTCTTCGGGGTAGCCGGCACGAATAATGGTGGGTGGAATTTTAGCTTCGTTCTGAACAAATTTCCCGTTTTTCTCGGCTTTAATGTTGCCATCCATGTATTTTACCAACAAATATTCGCCCAGTTTTTTCCACGCTGCAGTTGAACTTTCGGCTTGTGAATTACTGAAATTGGTCAGGAATATTCGTGCATCGCTTTCTGCCATTCCTATTGCCACCTTGTCCATCGCAGGAACAAGTGCATTGAAATCACTTTCCCATTGTGACTGAACCTTCTTGATGTCAGGGTACATATATGAATATTTGCTATATGCATAATTTGCTACCCAATTGTAGGTCCAGAATGCCGAAGTAGCGGAATATTCCAACAAGCTTCCGTTGTCGGCGCGGAAACATTCCGGTACTTTATTTATACCGCAATACATCGGCACATAAAGCGATGTAGCAGCATCGTCAACTCCAAACCAAAGGATTCCACCAATGTAATCGGGTAGCCAACTGCGCATCTGAGCCACAAATGTAAATCCTGTTTGCTGCGTGGCAGTTGGACGTTCGTGAACGTATTCTACAGTATCTACTTTAAATGTCAGCGGGCTGCATCGTAGTTTGCTTCCGAATGGTCCGGCAGCCATTCCTTTAGTCATGTCAAGTTCAGTACCCTCATATTGATCGCGCATGCAATCTTTCAGTTTTTGAGTTGAAAGTTTCACAGCGGGTTTAATCCACAGAGGCATGCGTTCGGTTGTTTCTCCTTTGATGTATGAAAGATATTTGTCCATTGTAGGATCGAATTTACGGAAAAATGCCCATACGCGAGCCTCGCAAGCACGCAAAGCCACATAGTCGAGTGGCGCGTAGGTGTCAGAAAAACTAAATTCTTTGTTTTTCCCTTTGAAGTATCCTTTTTCGCGCGCAAAAGCAATTACATCCTCAGAGTACAAGCAGTTGGCTTTGTCATCATACGGAAATGTGGTGATCCGGGCCTGATTGGCATGTGCCGAAATGCAGTCGTCGGGAATTCGTTGAGCAACCCATAGGGCACCTTTGTTATGTGCCCCTTTTCCAACCATTTCCATAATCCATACTTCGTTTGGGTCAGCAATAGAGAAAGATTCACCTTCACTGCAATACCCGTATTCGGCTACCAGATCGGTCATCACTTTTATGGCTTCGCGGGCGGTTTTTGAACGTTGAAGGGCAATGTAGATCAAGCTACCGTAATCAATAATGCCGGTAGTGTCAACCAGCTCTTCGCGACCACCAAAAGTCGTTTCGCCAATGCTTACCTGATGTTCGTTCATATTTCCGATTACCGAGTAGGTCTTTTCGACCTGTTTTATTTTGCCCAGATATTTTCCCGAATCCCAATCGTGAATGTCGAGCATAGTTCCCGCAGGGTAGGTAGCAGCAGGGTAGTGGTATAATGCCCCGAATAGGAAGTACGAGTCGGCATTGTACGAAATTAGTGTGGAACCATCAAGCGTGGCAGCTTTTCCTACTAAGAAATTGGTACAGGCAAATCCTGAACTCATAGTTAGTATAAAAGCAACTAAAAAGAGAGTCTTTTTTATCATGTTTTTTATCATTTTCTTTTGGAGGACACAAAGATATGATATAAATACTAAACAGAAAGAATCAAAACAAAAAGAAGAATGATAAAAAAATAAAAGATATTAATTCAGCGCAGGCAAATTATCCGTTCTGAAACTATTAGAATGATCTTGTTAACTGTAAATTACTCTCTGGTATTTACGTCGTGAGTTTCATTTTCGGGCAAATGATCATGTTTTGAAAACGACTTCTTTATCCAATTTGGGATGACGAGAAGTCCGAGAAGTAAATACAAATAATAGCTAATTGTTCTCCAGATCAAGGTCACAAATATAATGGCACTATCCGAATATTTTGAAGAAAAAATATCGCTGTAATATTCTTTAAATGCATATTCGCTCACACCACTACCGCCAGGAGTGGGACTCACAACCATAAAAACCCACAAAATAAGTTGCCGTGCAAATACCACCAAATGATTAATGTTTTGTGGATTAAAAGCCATAAATACTGCGTTCACAACCAGAAAACGAGCCGACCATGTGAGGAGTGTCATCCCAAAAGCTTTCATCCAAAATCCGTAAGACCGGTTTCCTATATCGTAAGAGGCCTGCACCAGATTATTGGTCAGTAATTCAACATTGGAATACCAACGGCGCAAAACCGGAAGTCTGAACAGAGTAAGTAATATCTGCTTTATCCAACTCGGACGTTTAAAAATACCGATAAACATGATGGTGGTCCATATAAATCTTGTAATATATAATCCGGTAAAAACAATGGCAAAAGTGGAAACTATGACTGACGAGGAGTTGAAGAGTTCTTTCAGAGGAATAAATAAAAAGATAAATGGGCAAACAACGAGAAAAAACAATTCGTCAAGAAACAGATTGACGAACATAATGGTTGTACTGCGTCCGGCATTAATTCCCTCTTTAATCAGAAAAATAACTACCAGACTGGAACCTCCTACAGCAGCCGGTGTTACTGCCGAGGTGAATTCACTTAGTATATTAATATGAAATGCCTGTCTCCACGATAAGTCTTTATCTGTAAGTAGTCTGAATCGCCACATCATGCCGAAATCGCGGGTTAGCATTAATGCAAATGCTAAAACTATGAATAGCGCGCTGACAACATTGAAATGAAACGACAGGAACACTCCCGGATTGAATTCACTCAGAAAAAGCCAGCCAATAACAATCAGTCCCAGTAAAACCGGGATCAGAACCTGATATATATTATAGGGTTTTGTAACTTTCTTTGTTGTCGGATGGATTATCTCTTCCATTTTCGGTCAATTAATTTTTTATATCTGTCAAGAACTTCGTCGGTTACACTTTCCCATGAGCGAGCGATGGTTTGCGATGCATGTAGCCCTGCAAGATGTATTTTATCCGGCAAATTGCTTAACTCTATTAGTTTTGCAGTAAGCGATTCCTTCGAGTTCTCAATCAGAAATCCATTGAAATTGTCAGTAATGTTTTCGGCAGAAGAGGATCCTTTAACTAACACAGAAGGCGTTTGTAGCGCACCGGCTTCGCGAATTACTAACGGAGCATTGTCATAGATGGATGGAAAAAGGAATAGATCTGCAGCTGCATAATATTCTTTTAGCCTTACCCGTTCGGTAATAACTCCTACAAACTCAACTTTAGAACTTAGTCCCAGTTTGTCAACCAATTCTTGCAATTCTGCTTTAGCATATCCTGTCCCGATGAAAAACATTTTAAACGGAAACTCCTTGATTTCTGCCAATGATTCTACAATCATTCGGGTGTTCTTTTCCCAGATGTGTTGACCAACAAAAAGAAACATTAATTCCCTATCATTTATATGTAAAATCTTTCGGGCGGCTTTTTTTATTGGATCAATAGGTTTATTCGAAGCAAAGTCATTTCCATTATCAACAATTTCCACTTTGCCCTTGTAACCATATTCGCGTATAGTTTCCTCTACCGATGCTTGTGGAATCCAGACTTCATCCGCTTTCTCGAAAAAATGGATTACCCTATTGGCCATGAATTTAGCAATGACCTTATTGTAAACGGAATGTTCGAAGTCATCTCTGTATTTTGAATGAAAGGTGGCAACGCATGGAATACCTTGTTTTTTTGCAATATTTAATGCTATGTTGCCGGAGCTGAAAGGGCAATGCGCATGTACCAAACCAAAAGAAATTTGATTGATATTGTTGTTGAATACAGGGTCAATTTCGGGAAGCCCAATGCGATATGGTTTACGTCCCGGAATGGGAACTGAAGTATAACGATATATTGGATACGGTTCGTTATCGTAATAATTTGGTGACTTTGGGGTTATCACGCAAACAGGTTGCTTTTTTTGATGAAGCCAATAGGCATAATTTTGTGTCGCTAGTGAAACTCCGTCCATAATTGGAGGAAAACTATCATTGAAAATTCCAATAGTTTTCATTGAATCGCCAACAGTATTAATCATGTTTTTTTGTTTTGCTGTTTAAAAAAGTAACGGAGGAACAATTATTTACTGTGTCACTAAGGTGCAAATTTAGAATTTTCTTTTGATATTTCCATATTTTCCGTTTTTATATCCGGCTCAATGTCTGATATGGGTCTGTAAGATCAACTCTTAATTTGTTAAACCCAATTTATGAGAAGCATCATGAATAATCAACTTTTTTTGATGTTTGTCCACTTATTTGCTGTTTACAAGGCTCCTATGACTAACCATTTTATTATTCGCCTTTCTATTAGTAACAATTAAATAATATAAATGTAATAAAAATGAAGTGTGATTAAATTTCCGTGTCAATTTTTTATGTCTTTTTGTTTTAAAAATCGTATCTTTGCAAGCTTATCAAATATATTTTTTTTGGCTGTGATAAATTGGATTAAGCTGTTGTTTATTAGATCTGTTTTTTGTCTGGTTTATTTTTCGGTAGTTCTTTTATAAGCCATATAAATTCACCCGTAAAATTATGACGAGGAATCATTCGATACGTTTTTTTTCAGTAGAAAAGTTGACCTTTATCTATATCATAATAACTTCTTTGGTTATTCTTGTCCTGAGACCGGGGTTAGAAAAATCGAAGGAACTGTTAAATATAAGGCTGCTGATGGTTCTGGTTATCCTGAGTCTGGCATATTTAAATTCTATTAAAAACTGGTGGATAATCCGCTTTTCCCGTTTTGCTTTTGTTGGAGTATTGCTTGTGTATTGGTATCCAGAAACGTTCGATATTAATCGAATGCTACCTAATTACGATCATTTGTTGGCCGGGTTGGAGCAGAGTATATTTGGCTTTCAACCGGCTCTTGCTTTTAGTCAACTTTGTCCTCAGCGTTGGTTTAGCGAATTGCTAAATATGGGCTATTTTGCTTATTATCCGTTGATCGTTGGTACAAGTATGTACTTTTACCTCAAGAATAGAAAATATTTTGAATATTTCTTTTTTACGCTCCTCTTCTCCTTTTTCTGCTATTATACCATTTATATTCTTTTTCCTACAGCCGGACCACAATATTATTATCAGGCCATAGGTCTGGATCAGGTTAATGCAGGGATTTTTCCTCATGTAGGTTATTATTTTGATAAGCATCAGGAACTTCTTTTAAAGTGCAACAATACCGGCTTTTTCTCGCAAATGGTTCAAAATACTCAGCAGGTTGGCGAAAGACCTACTGCAGCTTTTCCTAGTTCGCATGTTGGTATTTCATCTTTAATAATGATAATGGTAATGAAGAATCGTCGTTATATTTTGTTTGCCATATTAGCTCCCCTCTATCTGTCACTTGTTGCTGCGACAGTCTATATTCAAGCTCATTATGTGATTGATGTAATAGCCGGTTTGATAACAGCCGTTGCATTTTATTTTTTAGGTAGTTTGGTTTATAAACTATTTACCCGTAAATTTCTAGGAACATCGGAGCTCAGTGCTGTTTTCCTGAAAAGGTCGGTTAAGGTCCGAAACATATAGTCTTTTTACATCCTAAATGCAATAGCAGAGGAACTTTCTTTTTTATTGGGTAAATTTTCTGTAAACTAAAGATCTTCTGGTCCTAAAATAGCGTTGTTTTAGATGTTCTTTTGTACTCAAATCCATTCCAGTTCTTTTAATTTATGACTAAATTTTCATTTACATTCGCTTTAGGTGTAATATTCTCTACTAAATTTGTTTTTGCGGCTGTTTCTGGAGATTCAATTAGAAACAAAGAAATTGAAGAAGTAACCGTCTTTGGTGGTTTCTCAAAATTCTTTTCGTTGCCAATGGTCGTTGTAGATAAAAAAACAATTGAAGCTTCCTCCTTTTTTTCACCGGCTGATGCTCTTCGTCGTGAAACCGGAATATCGCTTGTACGCGATGCTGTTTGGGCTACCTCTTTAAATGTACGTGGACTGTCGGAACAACGTCTGATTGTGATGGCCGATGGTGATCGTATTCAAACGGCCACGGATCATTCTGCTGCTTTGTCGGTTTTTGATCTGAACAATGTCGAGAGGATAGAAGTAATAAAGGGTGCAAGTTCTGTTTTATATGGCACGGGAGCTATGGGTGGTGTGGTCAACTTTGTGACACAACGTCCGACTTATACATCCATACCCCAAACTAACGGAAACGTGGAAACAGGATTTAATACAGCAAACAATCTTTGGACAAATGGGATCAATCTTCAGTTCAGTACCAATCAATGGTATCTGGGGCTGAACGGTAGTTTCCGGACTGCGGGCAATATTCGTACGCCTGGAGGTACGTTACCGAATAGTCAGTTTCATGATGCTTCATGGGGCTTAAGAGGTGGTATTATGTATTCTCCTAATCAGGAGGTATTGGTCAATTATCAACATTTTACAGGTTGGGATATTGGTATGCCGGGCGGAAGGTCATTTCCGGCTACTGCTGCTGCTCGATATAAAGGGGTAGATAGAGATCAATTGAGTGGCGAATATATTCTCTCTGACATTAGTTCGGAATTGAAAAAAGTAAGTTTTAAACTTTACACGCAAAGTATAACGCGCGATGTAGAGTTGAAGCCAGCCGATCATACAGTTACGATGTTCCCAAGTAGTAATAATATAACTTCGGGTGTCAAATTGAGTTCGGATTGGAAATTTACCGATTTCCATAATTTGATTTTGGGAGCTGAAGGATGGCAGCGTAATGCTTACACTTCGAGACTGACCATTAAACAGACATCGGATTCCACATCAATAGGAACCGGTGATCAGCCAACTCCAAAAGCGCATATGCTCGATTTAGGCGCTTTTGCTCATTACTCCTGGAAGATTATACCGGGTAAGTGGACCCTGAATGCCGGATTAAGACTGGATTATATTCGGACATCAAATGACTCGGCTTTTAGTCCGCTTTATCAATATATAAGCAGTGGAGATAAAATGAGCTATGTAAAAAACCTTGCCAGTCGAGTAACTTTTGCCTCTTCTGTTCATCAGGATATAGCCTATGCGGCGCATGTAGATGTTGTTTACAATCCGGCATCTGGTCAGCAGTTGGCTTTGTCGTTGGCTAATTCTTATCGCGCAGCATCCATTGAGGAACGCTTTAAGTTGATTGAGCTTTCAGGGCCAAAGCATGTTGGAAATCCGAATTTAAAACCGGAGAAGGGTATGTTCTCAAATCTAAATTATACGTTTTCAGCTAGTCGGTTTAGATTAAAGGCAGATGTTTATGCCAATTATTTAAATGACCTGATTACTGAAAAGTATGGGACTTACACCTATATAAATGCGAGTGGAAATAGTACAACAGAGCAGGCTTATGTAAATGTGAATGTGAGTAAAGCGTTGTTTATGGGTGCTGAGTTGGAAGGAAAATGGAAGATTAATGACTTGTTTTCGCTGCTTGCAAATGCTTCGTACACCAGAGCCCGTGATATTGATGCTGATGACTTCCTGCCACAAATTCCACCTATGAGTGGTTTTGCATCGTTTGATTATCAGTCGAAAAAACAACTTGGAGCTTCTTTTTCTGCTTTGTGGGCTGTGCGTCAAAACGAAAATGCTGCGGATGAAACGGCAACGGCCGGGCATATTGTTTATAATATGAATGTTCATTCCGGAAATATTGTCCTGAATGAAAGTCAGCTACGACTATGTGCCGGAGTTGATAATATCCTGGATACTGCTTATATGGATCACTTGTCGACAACCCGCGGTATTCTGAAATTGGAGCCAGGACGAAATATTTATCTGAAAGCAAGACTGGCGTGGTAAAATTGTGGAGTTCTCTTTTCTAAATTAAGAACTCGTTCTTTAGATAATTTCTTATCTTTGCATGCTTTTAAACCATCAATTTTAAGCATAATAGAATTTAATGTTACAGCCCATTAATCCGGAATTTCTCAATAAACTGTGTGATAACACCATGGTGAAACATCTGGGAATCGAGTTTACCGAGATTTCTATTGGGCATGTTGTGGCAAAAATGCCTGTTGATGAACGAACCATTCAACCTATGAAACGGTTACACGGAGGTGCAAGTATGGCTTTGGCAGAATCGGTAGGAAGTGCCGGATCACTGATTCTGATTGACCCGGAGAAATTCGCAGTGTTGGGAGTTGAAATAAGTGGCAGTCATGTGGGCACTACTTCTGACGCTTTTGTCTTTGGAATTGGAACCATTGTTTATCAAGGAAAAACATCGCATGTGTGGGAAATTCGTATCGAAGATCAAAATGGGAGGTTGATTTCCTTATGTCGGCTAACCAACCGTATTATCCCGCTTAAGTCTGAAAAATAACTGCATGTCTTTTAATAAAAAATTATATCACTCACTCACTCATTTACAAACGATTTGTTTGAAACAGAGTATCCCTTTTGTTTCTTATCGTTTAGCTCTTCAATCCGAAATTACAACCATGGTTCAGTATCAATCGTTGCCGGAAAAACTGGACACTCTTCAGAATCTAAATGAAAAGGTTGGTTTTATTGTAGCCCCGTTTATGGAGTCGGGAAATCATTCAACTTATTTGCTAAAACCGGATAATTCTTTCGTTTCGGATAATATTGACGAAGAGTTTATTGAAATGTTGAAGCTGAACTCTACATTCTCAAAGGAGAAGCCTTCGGAAACCGGAATAGCAACAACAACTTTTCAGGACTTTATCGGTCAGGTAAAAGATGCTGTCGAGGCCATGGAGAACCATCAATTCCATAAGGTAGTATTGTCTAAAATCCGTGTAAGCGCGTTGGATGATGACTTTCTTGCATCTGATTTCTTTCTGAAATTATGTGATAGATACCCGCATGCTATGGTTTATTTAATTCAACTTCCGGGTGTGGGATGTTGGGTAGGAGCTACACCGGAACCTCTGTTGGTGATAGAAGATGAGTGTGTAAAGACGGTGTCGCTTGCAGGCACTCAGATTGCTACCGGTGCTGATGTTGATTCATACGGTTGGAGTCGGAAGGAAATTGAAGAACAGGGTATTGTTACTAACTTTGTAGAGCAAACATTACGTTCGTTAGACATAAAGAATTACGATAAAATAGGCCCAACAAATTATCAGGCTGCCAATCTGATTCATTTAAAAACGGCATTTGAGTTTCCGCAAGCAGATTTGAAAGACTGCCTAGGCGATTTTCTTAAGGCGCTGCATCCAACCCCGTCGGTTGGTGGTTTGCCCAAAGCGGAAGCTCGCGAATTTATTTTGGCTAACGAAAAGCATGATCGTAGTTATTATACAGGTTTTCTTGGACCTGTCAATATTAATAGAAATAGCTACATTTTTGTAAACTTACGTTGTTTACAATTGTTTGATAAGCAGTTTGCTCTTTATAGCGGTGCGGGGATTACAGCCTCTTCCATTGCAGAGAATGAATGGGAAGAGACAGATAATAAGATGATGACGATGATGAATGTGATGAAGTCGTAGTAATTACTATTTTTTCCAAAGTTCTAAACTTTGGAAAAGGTGGAAATAAAATTTAATAATGATTCATTTTAGACAGGGGATTAAAAATATACCGGAAATCTGTGCACGTCACGGTGTTCGTAAGGTCATTATAGCACCGGGGTCGCGTAATGCTCCGTTGATATTTGCTTTTACGGCTCAGCCGGAAATGCAATGCCTGAGCATAACCGACGAACGTTCGGCTGCTTATTTTGCCTTGGGTATGGCTCAGCAAAGTGGCGAAG
>WSSedL1CaDRAFT_10001877_pt1 | contig 11469 bp, 10 predicted proteins | sample WetSurSL1Cattail_FD_9464 | JGI IMG/M metagenome (IMG submission 9464)
ACAGGTACAGGATCAGCCGCTCGAGCGAAGCGCTGACATAGGCCAGCCCGGCAAAGTCAAGGAAACTGGCCAGGTAGTAGCCCGAAAAGCCCAGGCCCAGCACACCCCACCAGTCGCGCCGGGTCAGCGGTGGTTTGCCCCGACTGGCCCACCAGGCCATCAACACAAAGATCGGCAACGCAAACAACATGCGGTACATGATCAGCGTGACCGCATCCACGCCATAGCGGTAGGCCAACTTGACAATGATCGCCTTGCCGCTGAACGCGATCGCACCCAGGGTCGCCAGCAGCAAACAGAATGCTATATTTTGTGGAGCTGCATGCCCTTTATTCATAAGGGCTAGAGGCCAATTTCTTATAAAGATCTTGAAACAACATGGGCGCCGTCAATCTTCCACAAAAGCCACTTCACGCTGGCGCTTGATGGTCGGAAGCAACACCACCAACAGCATCGCTGCCGCTGCGGCCAGCAGCCCAGCAGACAACGGCCGGGTCACCAGCACGCTCCAGTCACCACGCGACAGCAACAAGGCGCGGCGCAGGTTTTCCTCCATCATCGGGCCCAGGATGAAACCCAGCAGCAGCGGCGCAGGCTCCAGCCCGAGCTTGATGAACACATAACCAATCACCCCAAACAGCCCCACCATCCAGATGTCAAAGGTGTTGTTGTTGGTGCTGTACACACCAATCGCGCAGAACAACACAATCGCCGGGAACAACCAGCGGTACGGCACCGACAGCAGCTTGATCCAGATGCCAATCAGCGGCAGGTTCAGCACCACCAACATCGCGTTTCCAATCCACATCGAGGCAATCAGCCCCCAGAACAGCTCGGGGTTGCTGGTCATCACCTGCGGGCCGGGCTGGATGTTGTGAATGGTCATGGCGCCCACCATCAGCGCCATCACCGCGTTGGGCGGAATGCCAAGGGTGAGCAGCGGGATGAACGAGGTCTGGGCGCCCGCGTTGTTGGCCGACTCAGGCGCAGCCACACCGCGGATGTTGCCTTCACCAAACGGCACCTCGCCGGGATGCAATTTGGTTTTTTTCTCAACGCTGTAGGCCGCAAACGCGGCCAACAAAGCACCGCCGCCCGGCAAAATTCCCAGGATCGACCCAATGCCGGTGCCGCGCAGCACAGCAGGAATCATGCGTTTAAAGTCTTCGCGCGTTGGCATCAAGCCCTGCACCTTCGAGGTGAAGACCTCGCGATGTTCTTCCTTGACCGACAGGTTGGCAATGATCTCGCCATAACCAAACACCCCCATGGCAATCACGATGAAACCAATGCCGTCGGTCAGCTCGGGAATGTCAAAGGCAAAACGCGCCACACCTGAATTCACATCGGTGCCAACCAAGCCCAGCAGCAGGCCCAACACAATCATCGCCACCGCCTTGAGCAGCGAGCCCGAGGCCAGCACCACAGCACCAATCAGCCCCAGCACCATCAGCGAAAAGTACTCGGCCGGGCCAAACTTAAAAGCCACCTCGGTCAGCGGTGCGGCAAACGCGGCCAAAATCAGCGTACCAACGCTACCCGCAAAAAACGACCCAAGCCCAGCGGCAGCCAATGCCGGCCCCGCCCTGCCCTTGCGTGCCATCTGGTAACCGTCGATAACAGTGACCACCGAGGACGCCTCCCCCGGCAGATTCACCAGGATCGCGGTGGTCGAGCCGCCATATTGCGCGCCGTAATAAATGCCCGCCAGCATGATCAGCGCCGACACCGGCGGCAAGGCATAGGTGGCAGGCAGCAGCATGGCAATCGTGGCCACCGGGCCAATACCGGGCAGCACCCCAATCAGGGTGCCTAGCAAACAGCCAACAAAGGCATACAGCAGGTTGATCGGTGTGACCGCCACACCAAAACCCATCGACAAGTTGGTGATCAGGTCCATCACGCCCCCTGGCCAGTCTGCAACACCGGCCACACCGGAAGCTGCAACTGCAACACCAGCACAAACGCCAGATAACTGCCCACCGCCAGCACCGTGGCCAAGAGCAGGCTTTCTTTTACATTGAAGCGTTCACCGGCCAAACCGGCCACCAATGTCAGGCCAAAAATCGCCGCAATAAAGCCCATGGCGGGCCAGTTCAGACTGGGCAGACCACCCAGCAACACACCAAACAACAGATTGGCCGCCACAATAAAAAACAGCGGTTTCCAGGCCCAGGGGCCAACTGCCAGGCACTGACCTGGCGATTTGCGCCAACCGCGCAACAAGATCAGTACACCTAGCACTGCCAGCAACACCCCCAACACCATCGGAAAGTAGCCCGGCCCCATGCGGGCACTGGTGCCCACCGTGTAGCCGCCGGCACCCCAGGCAAATGCCGAGCCGACCAAGGCCAGCAAGCCACCCGCATACACATCTTTGTCCAACTCAACCGACATCCCAACAACTCCCTGTGATCACATCAATACTCTGGTGAAGGGGTGCTGGACAGCACTTCCTCCAGCACCGTCAGCCCTTCCGCCACCCGCAAAGCACCCGCCAGACGTAGCGGGCGCATACCATCGCTGATGGCCTGGCGCTTGAGTGCATCCGAATTGGGCTCGCGGGTGATCTGAGACTTGAAGGCCTCCGACACCACCAGCAACTCGTACAACCCCATGCGCCCGCGAAAACCCGTCATGCGGCAATCGACACAACCCACCGGTTTGAACGGCTTGTAACTGCCACTGAGCTGCCAGGGCTTGACTGCCTGCTCCAGCGTCTCACGCGAGGTCGCAGCATCAGGCGCCTTGCATAGCGGGCACAGGGTGCGCACCAGTCGCTGTGCCAGCACCCCGAGCAAGGTGGCGTTGATCAAATAAGCGGGCACACCCAGCTCCATCAGGCGTGTGATGGCCGACGGCGCGTCATTGGTATGCAGGGTGGAGAACACCAGATGCCCGGTCAGCGCCGCCTGCACCGCCATCTCGGCGGTGGCCTGGTCGCGGATTTCACCGACCATGATGATGTCCGGGTCCTGGCGCATCAAGGCACGCAGGCCTTCAGGGAAGCCAAAGTCCAGCTGGATCTGCACCTGGGTCTGGTTGAACGAAGCCTCGATCATCTCGATCGGGTCTTCCACCGTGCTCACGTTCACCTCTTCGGTGGCAACCCGCTTCAGGGTCGAGTAGAGCGTGGTGGTTTTGCCCGAACCGGTCGGTCCGGTCACCAGAATGATGCCGTTGGGACGCTTGACCAGCGCCTCCCAGCGCTCGGCGTCGTGGTTTGAAAAACCCAGCGCATCGAGCTCCTTGACTGTGGTTTCGGGGTCAAAAATCCGCATCACCATTTTTTCACCAAAGGCGGTGGGCAGGGTCGAGATACGCATTTCGACCTCGGCGCCACCGGGGTTGCGAGTCTTGATGCGGCCATCCTGCGGGCGACGCTTTTCCACCACGTCCATGCGGCTGAGCAGCTTGATGCGTGCGGTCATCGCGGTCAGCACCCCCATCGGCATCTGGTAGACCGGGTGCAACACGCCATCAATGCGGAAACGGATCACACCCTGCTCGCGTCGCGGCTCCAGATGGATGTCGCTGGCGCGCTGGTCAAACGCGTACTGCCACAGCCAGTCAACCACCTGCACCACACTCTGGTCGTTGGCGTCGAGCTGTTTATTGCTTTTGCCGAGTTCAACCAGTTGCTCAAAGCTGGAGCCCACATTGGCACCCGATTTGGCCGCCGCCCGCACCGACTTGGCCAAAGCAAAAAACTCCACCGTGTAGCGATGAATGTCTTGCGGGTTGGCCACCACCCGGCGCACCGTGCGCCGTGCCTGACGCTCCACTTCACCGACCCAATCGGTCAGATAAGGCTCGGCCGTNGCCACCACCACCTCGTGTGTGGTGACCTGCACCGGCAAAATTTTGTGTCGCTCGGCGTAGGCCGGGCTCATGGTGTCAGCCACCTTGCCCACATCAACCTTGAGCGGGTCAATTCGCAGGTATGCCAACTTCACATGCCCGGCCAGCCATTGGGTAAGCAACTCCAGATCCATCGGCTTGTCATCTGCGGCGCGACGCACTGCCACACTGGCCAAACGCAACAAGGGGTGCTGCACACTTTCAGCCTGCGCGCAACGCGTGTGGATGCGCTGGGCTTCCTGTGCCGTGATGGTGCCGTCGGCCTTGAGCCATTGCACCAGACTACGCCAGTCCAACGGACCTGTGTGGGTCTCGGCGCGGTGTTTAGTAGAGGGTGGAGAGGTCATGGCAACATCGGTTTGAACACCCGCACCCATTTGGCGGCGGGCAACCCCCAACGCGCCTCAATGATGGCAGCCCGCGCCATCAACACCTCGCGTTTGGGCCGCGAGGGTGTGTGTTGGGCTAGCACCACTGTGTTGCCTTCGCGGGTGGGTTTGAAGGTCCAGATGGCCTCCTTGCCAAAGGCTGCCGACATTTTCTCGACACTGCGCTCAAAACTCGAGGCCCGGCCAAACAGGTTCACTGTCATACAGCCCTCGGGCGTTAACAACCGGCGGCAGTGGTTGTAAAAAGGCAAGCTGTCAAGCACCGGCGCAGCGGCCTCATGGTCATACAGATCCACCTGCAATGCGTCCACGCTGCCCCACCACTTTGGGTTGAGTATTTCCTGTGCAGCATCAGCCAACACCACACGCATCATCGGGTTATCGGCTGGCAACTTAAAAGAGTTTCGGCAGACCGCCAGCACCTGTGGATTGAGTTCGATCGCGGTGGTCTTGATGCGCAACTCCTTGGCGCAGAACTTGGTCAACGACCCGGCACCCAGGCCCAACTGCATGGCTTGGCGGTCTGTCACGGTCTCGGGGTCCACAAACAGCAGCCAGGCCATCATGCGCTGCACGTATTCGTGAACCAAGCCAATGGCGTCCTCCAGGTACATGGAGCCCTGAATCCATTCGCTGCCCAAATGAAGATGTCGAATGTTGCCGTCGTCAGAGAAGTTGACTTCGGGAAGTTGTGAGGTACGTTTTTTCAAGATACCGGATTATCCCCAATCAACTGGCGCTCAACGGCAGCGGCAAACCAAACTCGACCCGTTACTGAGAATTGCTGCCAAAGGTGCTGGATTGCGGACCCAATAAGGCCCCCGTTGACCCGCAGGAGCTAAGGTTTTACACAGCGCGGATCAACCCACCCGAGCGCTCACCAACAAAACTAAACGCAAAACTCAGCGCCTCCTGCAACGAATCCTCCATGGCACGGCGTTCCGACTCGGTCAGGTAAAACATCATGTCAACATCGTGCCGCAAATAACGTGCAGGCAAACGGTTGAGTGCCACACAGGCCACATCCGCCAGCATGTCCGCGCTGAAATCCGGGTAAGCGCCAGACATTTTGGCCACCGCTGCAAACACAACCGGCTCAAAATAGTTGTGGACTTGCTCAAAGTTGATGATCATAAATTGGCTCTAAAAGGTGTTTGACCCGTCAAGACAAGCGTGCTCAAGCAACCGATTCAAACAATTGCGGCACTATTTCCACTGTACATGAATTTTGCGCTGCCAACTGATGTTCCCAAGCTACAAAACATGTAGCAATTCATCAATTTGCGATATAGTCCACTTTTCGCGCCGACACAAAAAGGGAGTCGCATGGAGGTTCACACAATCCCATGCGTTGACACGTCGGCAGAAATTTCATGTCCTAAGGAGATGCCCCATGAGTACAAAAGAAAATGCTGCCATTGGTCAGCTGCTAAGCCTGCTTGAATCACGTTATGCCATTCGTGTGCTTTGGGCACTCAAAGACGGTCACCCCCAGACATTCCGACTGCTGCAAGATAGTGTTGGCGGTATCACGCCCAACACACTGAACACACGAATCAAAGAAATGCGTGAAGCCGGCCTGCTTGACCACGGCAGCAGCGGTTATCTGGTCACCCCGTTGGGTGCCGACTTGCTCAAACGCATGGGAGATCTCTCCGCCTTCGCGACCAAATGGGTTTCCACCCAAGCCAAAAAGAAAGCCTGAAAACAGCTGTCTTCAGTCGCGCCAACCCGCTCTATTCCTCTATTTTCATGATCACAACCCCATCAGGACTCCAATACGAAGACACCAGCACTGGCATCGGTGATGTTGCCACCAGCGGCCAGCGTGTCACAGTCCATTACACCGGCTGGCTGTTCCAGGACGGCGCCCAAGGCGCCAAATTTGACTCCAGCAAAGATCGAGGCACCCCTTTTGTGTTCAACCTGGGCGCAGGTTCCGTCATTCGCGGCTGGGACGAAGGTGTGGCAGGCATGCAGGTGGGTGGTAGCCGCACACTGATCATTCCGCCTGATCTCGGTTATGGTGCACGTGGTGCTGGTGGCGTGATCCCACCCCAAGCCACCCTCAAATTTGAGGTTGAACTGCTCAAGCTGTCCTGACCATTCCCTTTTGGCAAACTCCGGGCACCTGAGACAGGTGCCCGTTTTATTTGTGCCATAGCGTCAATCTGCCTGCGCCACCGACAACAAATTTATTCTGGCTGTGGCTCTTGAAAAAGCAAGCCAAGCCACCACATCACAGCATCGTTATTTCAAAACTCGCCTTACCGCATGTCTGACTCAACACCTCAACCACCTTCTGCGGACAAGTCCGCCGCCACAGCCCCAGCGGTTGATGCTCAAAACACCCAGGAAACTTTGGCTAACTACGAGTCGGAAGTTCTGGCCAAGTGCCAAGCCGATCTGGCCGACCTGCAGGCCAAAAGCGCCGAACTGGCCGACCAATACCTGCGCGCCAAGGCTGACGTGGAAAACGCCCGCCGCCGCGCTGAAGACGAAGTCGCCAAGTCGCGCAAATTTGCCCTGGAGGGTTTTGCCGACAGCCTGCTGCCGGTGATCGACAGCCTGGAAGCGGGTCTGGCAATCAAGGACGCCAAGCTGGAGCAAATTCGTGAAGGCGCGCAAGCGACCTTGCGGCAGTTGCTGGCAGCGCTGGAGCGCAACAAGGTGATCGCCATCAATCCAGAGGCTGGCAGTAAATTCGATCCACATCAGCACCAGGCCATCAGTGTGGTGCCGTCCGAGCACGAAGCCAACTCAGTGGTGACCGTTTTGCAAAAAGGTTACCTGATCTCTGAGCGCGTCTTGCGCCCGGCTTTGGTCACGGTTTCTGCACCCAAATAAAACAATCATCCAGCTTGAAATCAAACAAGCTGTCCACAAGTTATAAACATCTGACTATTTAGGAGTTCACCATGGGAAGAATCATCGGTATCGATCTGGGCACCACCAACAGCTGCGTGGCCATCATGGAAGGCAACACCCCCAAGGTGATTGAAAACGCTGAAGGCGCACGCACCACCCCGTCGATCATTGCTTACCAGGAAGACGGCGAAGTGCTGGTCGGTGCCTCGGCCAAACGCCAGGCAGTGACCAACCCCAAGAACACGCTGTATGCAGTCAAGCGTCTGATTGGCCGCAAGTTCACTGAAAAAGAAGTACAAAAGGACATCGACCTGATGCCCTACAAGATCGCTGCTGCTGACAATGGTGATGCTTGGGTAGAAGTGCGTGGCAACCGCATGGCACCCCAACAGATCAGCGCCGACGTGCTGCGCAAGATGAAAAAGACGGCTGAAGACTACCTCGGTGAAGCCGTCACCGAGGCCGTGATCACGGTACCCGCCTACTTTAACGATGCCCAGCGCCAAGCCACCAAAGACGCAGGCCGTATTGCTGGCCTCGAAGTCAAGCGCATCATCAACGAACCCACCGCTGCTGCCTTGGCTTTTGGCCTGGACAAGAATGAAAAGGGTGACCGCAAGATTGCGGTGTATGACCTGGGTGGTGGTACCTTTGACATCTCTATCATCGAAATCGCCGATGTCGATGGTGAAAAGCAGTTTGAAGTGCTCTCCACCAACGGCGACACCTTCCTCGGCGGTGAAGATTTTGACCAACGCGTCATCGACTTCATCATTGCCGAGTTCAAGAAGGAACAAGGCGTGGACCTGGGCAAGGACGTGCTGGCCCTGCAACGCCTGAAAGAAGCCGCTGAAAAGGCCAAGATCGAGCTCTCCAGCAGCGCACAAACTGACATCAACCTGCCTTATGTGACCGCTGACGCCTCGGGCCCAAAACATCTGAACATCAAGTTGACCCGTGCCAAGCTCGAATCGCTGGTGGACGAGTTGATCGAACGCACCATTGCGCCTTGCCGTACCGCCATGAAAGACGCAGGTGTAAGCGCGAGCGACATCAATGACGTGATTCTGGTCGGTGGTATGACCCGCATGCCCAAGGTACAAGAAAAGGTCAAAGAGCTGTTTGGCAAGGAACCCCGCAAGGATGTGAACCCGGACGAAGCCGTGGCCGTGGGTGCTGCCATTCAGGGTCAGGTGTTGTCGGGTGACCGCACCGACGTGTTGTTGTTGGACGTGACACCTCTGAGCCTGGGCATTGAAACCCTGGGTGGTGTGATGACCAAGATGATCGCCAAGAACACCACCATCCCGACCAAATTTGCACAAACCTTCTCGACCGCTGATGACAACCAACCGGCTGTGACCATCAAGGTGTTCCAGGGTGAACGCGAAATTGCTTCGGGCAACAAGCTGCTGGGCGAGTTCAATTTGGAAGGCATCCCACCGTCACCACGTGGCTTGCCACAAATTGAAGTGTCGTTTGACATCGACGCCAACGGCATCTTGCACGTGGGCGCCAAGGACAAAGGCACCGGCAAAGAAAACAAGATCACCATCAAGGCCAACTCGGGTCTGTCCGAAGCTGAAATTCAGCAAATGGTGAAGGACGCCGAACTCAACGCCGCAGACGACAAGAAAAAGCTCGAACTGGTGCAAGCTAAAAATACCGCTGAAGCCAGCCTGCACAGCGTGAAGAAGAGCCTGACCGAGTACGGCGACAAGATTGAAGCCGCCGAAAAAGAAAAGATCGAAGCCGCAGTGAAAGACCTGGAAGAAGCCCTCAAAGGCGACAACAAGGCAACCATCGACGAAAAGAGTACTTCCCTGATGACGGTCAGTCAAAAGCTCGGCGAGAAAATGTACGCTGATATGCAAGCCAAGGAAGCCGCAGCGGCACAACCCGATGCCGCCGAACAGGCAGCCCCGCAAGGTGGCGGCGCGGCGCAAGACGACAATGTGGTTGACGCCGAAGTGAAAGAAGTCAAAAAGCCGTAAATGCTAACGCTTCAACATTTTTGTTGACACAGGCAACACGCGCCGCGTTGATCACCGCAAGGGAACAACGCGGCGTTTGTATTGAAACCAGGCACGAGTAGACCATGTCAAAAAGAGATTACTACGAGGTTCTGGGTGTTCCCAAAAACGCCTCAGACGACGAGATCAAGAAGGCTTATCGCAAACACGCGATGAAGCATCACCCTGACCGCAACCAGGGTGACTCCGCCAAAGCGGCCGAGGAAAAGTTCAAGGAATCCAAAGAAGCCTACGAAATGCTGTCGGACCCGCAGAAGCGCGCGGCCTACGACCAGCATGGCTTTGCCGGTGTTGACCCGAACATGCGCGGTGGCGCGGGCGGCGCAGAAGCCTATGGCGGTTTTGCCGAGGCATTTGGTGACATTTTTGGTGACATGTTCGGCCAGCAACGGGGGCGTGCCGGTGGTGGCCGCCAGGTCTACCGCGGCAGCGACCTGAGCTACGCCATGGAAGTCACGCTGGAAGAAGCCGCCAAGGGTAAAGACGCGCAGATCCGCATTCCCAGCTGGGACAACTGCGACAGCTGCCACGGCAGTGGTGCCAAACCCGGCACCCAGGTCAAGTCCTGTGGCACCTGTGGCGGCACCGGCTCGGTACAAATGCGCCAAGGCTTTTTCAGCGTGCAGCAAACCTGCCCGACCTGCCGTGGTACAGGTAAAGTCATTCCCGAACCCTGCCCGGCCTGCCACGGCCAGGGCAAGATCAAGAAACAAAAAACGCTGGAAGTCAAAATCCCAGCCGGTATCGACGGCGGCATGCGCATCCGCAGCGCGGGCAATGGTGAACCCGGCACCAACGGTGGCCCACCGGGTGACCTGTACATCGAGATTCGCCTTAGGAAACACGATATTTTCGAACGCGACGGCGACGACCTGCATTGCTCGGTGCCGATCAGCATCGTCACCGCCACACTCGGTGGTGAAATTGACGTGCCCACCTTGGCAGGCAAAGCCGCTATCGACATCCCCGAAGGCACCCAAACCGGCAAACAGTTCCGGCTACGTGGCAAGGGCATCAAAGGGGTTCGCTCCAGTTACCCCGGTGACTTGTACTGCCACATCATGATCGAAACGCCGGTCAAACTGACCGAACACCAGCGCAAGTTGCTGCGGGAATTGGATGAGTCCCTGAAAAAAGGCGGCAGTAAACACTCTCCCACTGGTGACAGTTGGACCGACCGGCTGAAGAGTTTTTTCAGTTGATCTAAGCTAAACCACGGGAGTCCATCCCTGCTATAAAAAGCCACGCAGTTCTATAAAAACTGCGTGGCTTTTTTTTGTCATCACATCACTCAGGAGCTTCAGCCATGTCTGTCACCATCACATTTCTCGGTGGCGCCGGTACCGTCACCGGCTCCAAATACCTGGTGCGCCATGACGGCAAAGCCTTGTTGGTGGACTGCGGCCTGTTCCAGGGCTACAAACAGCTTCGCTTGCGCAACTGGAATCCACTGCCGGTGGCACCGGACCAGATCAATGCGGTGTTGCTCACCCATGCGCACCTGGACCACAGTGGTTATCTGCCGCTGCTGGTCAAAGAAGGCTTTACCGGCCCGATCTACGCCACGCCAGGTACCCGCGACCTGTGCAAAATTCTGCTGCCAGACAGTGGCCGCTTACAGGAAGAAGACGCTGAATTTGCCAACCGCCACAAACTCTCCAAACACGAAACCGCCCTGCCCCTGTACACCAGGCAAGACGCCTTGGACACCCTGCCGCATATCAAAACCCAGGACTTTGGCCAGCCCTTCAGCCCGATTCCCGGCTGGAAGGCCACATTCTCTGCAGCGGGCCATATTCTGGGCGCCAGCAGCATCCTGCTGCAAGTGGCCGGGCGGCGCATTCTGTTCTCCGGTGACCTAGGCCGCCCGGACGATCTGATCATGAGCCCGCCGGACGATGCACCGCAGGCCGACACGGTGCTGATCGAATCCACTTACGGCGACCGCACCCACCCGGTGGAAGACATCCTGGTCGAGCTGGCGGCACCGCTGCAACGTGTGGCCAAACGCGGAGGCGTGGCGGTGGTGCCGGTTTTTGCCGTGGGCCGCGCCCAGGCTTTGCTGCACGCTATTCATTTACTCAAACTCCGGGGTGATTTGCCAAGCTCGCTGCCGGTGTTTCTGGACAGCCCGATGGCGGTGCACACCACCCATTTGTTTGAGGCGCACCTGGGCGAGCACCGGCTGAGCCAGCAAGACAGCCGCGCCCTGACCCATGGCGCCACCATGGTCAACAGCACCGACGAGTCACGCGCCCTGGCCAGCCGCCACGGCCCGATGGTGATCCTGTCGGCCAGCGGCATGGCCACTGGCGGGC
>WSSedL1CaDRAFT_10001879_pt1 | contig 11459 bp, 12 predicted proteins | sample WetSurSL1Cattail_FD_9464 | JGI IMG/M metagenome (IMG submission 9464)
AACCGTCCCATTCCGACAGGACAGATCTCCCCAAAAAATGCATGGCTCGTTGCATCAGCTTTTGTTATTGTAGGGTTGTTGATTTTATATGTTGCTTTTGGTGTGGTGACTGCTTTACTTGGTGTAGTAAATCTTGTGTGGTATAATCTTATTTACACATACCTGAAGCGTGTTACTCCTTTTGCCGTTGTTCCGGGGTCGTTGGTTGGAGCTATTCCTGCACTGATGGGTTGGACGGCAGCCGGTGGTTATGTGTTCGAAACTACGATTATTTTTATTGCATTCTTTTTGTTTATCTGGCAGATACCACATTTCTGGTTGCTGATGATTAAATATGGTAAGCAATACGAAGAGGCTGGATTTAAGACCATCAACCAAGCAGTTAATCCGGCTAATCTGAAAATGGTTATTTTTGCCTGGGTGATAGCTACTTCATTTTCATCTATCATTGTGCCACTATTTTTGGTTAATATATCATTGCCCTTCTTCCTTATTATTTTTGCCTTGAATTTATTATTTATAGCTGTTTTTACCAAGCTCTCGTTTGGAAACGTAGCTGAATTAAATTTCCGTAAATCATTTATCAGTATCAATCTTTATATGATGTTGTTCATGCTGCTGCTAATTATTTTCCATATTGTTGCTTCGTAGTGATGGCTGTTTCTTGTTATGTGTGTTACCGACTATAAAGCTAGAATTGCTTATGTCGGCTGAACATATTCTTAGGATGGCTTGTTTATTGCAACAAATACATGTTTGTATGCCATTTTTGACAAGTTTTACAAATGGCGCAGCTTTATTCTTTGTAATTTTACGGTTCAATAATTAAAATGTCTCAATTTATAAAATGTAAAGTTCATGCATTTGTAGCACTGCTTTTTTCGGCAGTACTACTGGTTTTCCTGCTCGTAAAGCCGGTGCATATTCTATTTGTTAGCCACGATCGGGTAGAGACATTAAAACTTCAGTCGGATTTCGGTGTTTTCTCCAACTCACACCATAATTGTTCCGTTTGTAATTTTGAGTTTTGTTCTTTTATCCCTCAAGCACAGGTTCACATTCCAAAGGCTGACATAAGCTTTGCACAGAAAATTACTCCGCAAACCATTGATCGGATCATTAAACAAACCTCACATCATTTCCAGTTACGGGGACCTCCTGTACTTTAAAACATCCTGCCTTGTACAGCAATTAAGCTCAGCTTTTATTGTCATTTTGTCGTTATATCGAACCATATTGTTAATGTTATTAATAGTTAGCGAGGCAGAATTCGTTAGTAAAGTAATGCTATTATGCAGAATAAGTCATTTCTTCTTGAGCACTGCCCGATACATATTACAATTACATTCAAGAAGCATCAGACAGATTTAGTTATTCTGCAATCTACTATCTACAATCAGGTTTAAGTTTAACGTTTTTCCCTGTACAGTAGAGTTGTATGAATTGTGACTCCATGTCGCGGTTTATGTATATTAGCCCGGTATTGGATTTGGAAAGATCTGATCAGAATGAAACCAAAAAGAAAAGATTCAATGAAAAAGATATTTATATTTCTTCTCTTATTTGTCGTGGCATTAAATGTCTCTGCGGAAGTCATGGCTGGTTCGCAAACGAGCTTGCAAGGTAAAATAACCGATAAAAACGGAGAGCCTATAATAGGCGTCAATATTTATTTGCCGGAACTGAAAACCGGAGCAGCCACCGATGCGCAGGGCTTTTACCAAATAGACAATTTACCCAAACATAGACTATCTGTTCAAATTAATTCGGTGGGTTACAAAATGATTTCGGAGATTATTGATTTGTCCTCGACCACGCATAAAGATTATGTAATGAAGGAGTCGGTTACTGAAATTGCAGAAGTGACGGTAACTGGACAAGCAATCACTTCGCAACTAAGCAAAACGCCAACACCTGTGAGTATAGTTACTCTGGCCGATTTAGAGCAACATCCATCTACCAATATTATTGATGCCCTGAGTTCGCAGCCGGGTGTGTCGCAAATTACAACCGGAGGTGGTATTTCTAAGCCGGTCATTCGTGGATTGGGTTATAACCGGGTAGTAGTTGTGAATGACGGAGTGCGTCAGGAAGGTCAGCAGTGGGGCGACGAGCATGGAATTGAGATTGATGAAAATCAGGTGAACCGGGCTGAAATATTGAAGGGACCGGCTAGTTTGTTGTACGGCTCCGATGCCATGGCTGGGGTGATCAGCTTTTTCTCGGCACCCATATTGCCTCAGGGCAAAATGCAACTCAATGCCAGTGTAAATTATCAGACTAACAACGGGCTGATAGCTTATTCGCTTGACTACGCCGGACATAAAAAGACCTTTGTATGGGATTTGCGCTATAGTGGTAAAGAGGCTCATGCTTATCAGAACAAGTATGACGGGTATGTATACGATTCCGGTTTTAAAGAGAATGCCGCTTCGGCTTTGTTGGGTATAAGTAACTGGTGGGGATATTCACACCTGACTCTTAGCATGTATCATCTGACTCCGGGCATTGTAGAAGGTAACAGGGATAGTCTTTCAGGCAAATTCACGAAAGATATTGTACTACCTGATGGTACGGTAGGTAGTGCGATAGCAACACATAATGATCTTACTTCGTATAGCCATCAGATGCCTTATCAGCAGGTTTATCATTACAAAGCCGTGTGGAATAACAATATTTTGCTGGGTGACGGAAGTCTGAAAGCCAGTTTGGGGTATCAGCAAAATCGCAGACAAGAATTTGCCGATGTGCTCACTCCCAATAATTATGGCTTGTACTTTCAGCTTCATACCGTAAATTATGATGTGCATTACCAATCGGCCGAGCGTAATGGCTACAGTTTTTCGTTTGGGGTAAGCGGTATGGGGCAACGCTCGTTGAATAAAGGAACCGAGTTTCTTGTGCCGGAGTATAGCTTGTTTGATATAGGGGCATTTGCAGTGGCTAAAAAAACAATAGGCAAGTTGGATATCAGCGGCGGGCTACGTTTCGATAACCGGTCTGAGACCGGAAAGTCTCTTTATCTGGATGCCAACGATGCTAAAACAACAGCTTCTGATCCTACGGCTACACAGCGCTTCTTTGCTTTTTCGAAAGATTTCAAAGGTGTAAGCGGAAGTATAGGAGCCAGTCTGCAGCTGAACGATAACTGGATTACCAAATTGAATATCTCTCAGGGTTTCCGGGCACCGAGCATTGGTGAGCTGGCTTCGAATGGGGTACACGATGGAACGGTACGTTACGAGATTGGAAATTCAGGCTTAAAGTCGGAGCACAGTCTTCAGCTGGATTATGAGTTGGGCTATAACACCGAACATGTAACGGCTAAGGTCAATCTGTTTGCCAACAACATCCGAAACTACATTTATTCGCACAAAATCAATAGTGTGAATGGTGGAGACTCTATTCAAAGCGGCTATTCTACTTATAAGTTTGATTCGGGCAATGCATTGCTGTTTGGTGGCGAGGTTTATCTGGATATTCATCCGCATCCGTTGGACTGGTTGCATTTCGAAAACAGTTTCTCGTACGTGTATTCGGAGTTAAAGAATCAATCCGATTCGACGCGCTATCTGCCGTTTACACCTGCTCCTAAATGGACTTCGGACATCAGGGTTGATTTGAATCATACAATCAAATCGTTGAAAAATACCTATGTGTCGTTTGGTCTGGAACATGATTTTAAACAGACTCATGTTTATTCGGCTTATGGAACGGAAACTCCTACCGATGCTTATACACTGCTGAATGCCGGCATTGGCACCGATATTGTTTGGAACAAGCGTACTTTATGTAGCATTTATATTAGCGGCACAAATCTGGCTGATGTGGCTTATCAGAGTCACCTGAGCCGACTGAAATACGAAGCCGAAAATTATGCTACCGGCAGGGTAGGGGTTTACAATATGGGACGCAATATTAGTTTTAAACTTATAGTTCCGGTTAATCTCTAGGCTTTTGTTTTTTACCGAAAGCACTCTTTTACACAGGGGCTGCTGAAAAACTCATGCAGTCATTTTTAAATTAGATTGCGGTGCGCTGCACCTTAAACTTATCTGTGAAATCAAATTTCTACAAAGATTTGGCTACGCCGATTTTCAATTCGCCACGATGTGGTTTTGTTAGGGTGCAGCGCATCCTGATATTTGTAGCGAGAATATCAATTCAGTATAGTAAAGGTGCAGCGCACCGTAATATCAACTGCAAAGAAATAAGAGGATAGTTGCAAAAATCCTGCATGTTGAAAAACTAAATGTGATTATATTGAATTTACATATAATGAGTTAGCCGTTTTTCAGCAGACCCAACACAGGCAGCGATTCAGCAATGAGTCGCTGCTTTTGTTTTAGGCGGTCTCAGAGGCTCGCTAGAGCATGTTGTTCTCAGTACATATTGTTACGCGGGGCGGAATATTCATTATTTGTAGGGATTGCCCGTCTTGTGGGTGTGGGCTACTTTTGCAATGTTGATTTAAACAAACAACCGGAATGGAAAATATAAAACAAATCGTAGTAGGTCAAACGCTGCACGGAAGGGTATTCAAATGCTTTAAATGCAATTTAATCCATGTAGAATTTAAAAACCTGAACTTCAATTTTACGGACGAACAGTATAAGCATTTTGCCGACTACATAAAGAGTCTGGATGGAGCTAAGTGGGAATATACAAACCGGAACTCAAGCTATACCCGCAAAATAATGGTGCCAATCGGCTATCAAAACATCAACATGATGTTTCATGCAGATGAATTGCAGGAGCTTAAAAGCTTGCTGAGCATGTCGCAACCCGAATGTTCGTTTAAGCAGTATATGAGCACAATACATTTGGACTTTTTCGTTTTTCTCAATTAAAAGAACCTGCGGGTGCTCTTGTAAATAAGGCAATACAATAGGCATTCTGTAAGTTACGGATATATCGGGTCTGCTGAAAGTCTTTTCTTAGCCACGAAGTGGCTAAATGTGCATAACCCCCGGTAAGCGAAGCGCAACCGGGGGAGGAAAATCAAGATATAACTCCAACCCCGAAGTGGGTTGAATAATCACTAACAATTAATTATTAACCATTAAGGTATTAAGTTCATTTAGTTTGTTAACCAGTAGTTGAAAAAAATAGTCCGTAGGACTTATATATCCATAGAATAAACAGATTGCATATTTATTGTCTGTAGGACATTCACATTTTACCCTGTTTATCTCCTACGGGGAATTGGTTGTATTGGTTTTCATTTTCTATTGATATGTATTCCCTACGGGAAATAACTCATTATAAATAGAAAGTGTATGTATGCAACTTTTGATTCGCATTAATATGATACATTCCGATTTCGAAAGTACCGACATTTACATGTTGGATTTTTTAGTAGACAATATAAATTCAAATAACTTTAATTTCAAAACAAAATGAAACCGATAGCAATTATTTACGGATCATCGGGTGGAAATACCCAAGCAGTAGCTGGTAAGCTAGCAAAACAACTGGGAGAGGCTCAGGTAACCTTATTGGATGTGGCTAAAATCAAAACTACCGATATAGAAGCCCATAGCAACTTAATTTTAGGAACCTCTACCTGGGGCAGCGGCGATTTGCAGGATGACTGGGACTCGTTTTTGCCTAAACTGCAAGCACAGGACTTAAAAGATAAAACAATAGCCCTTTTTGGTCTAGGTGACTCATCGTCGTATTCCGATACTTTTGTAGACGGTATGGGAATTATATACGAGGTAATCAAAGATAAGGATTGTCATATAGTTGGGGCAGTGCCTGCCGATGGCTATGATTATGAATCATCGCGGGCTGAAGAAGCCGATAAGTTCGTTGGTCTGGCGCTGGATGAAGATAATGAATCCGAAAAGACCGATGCCCGCCTAGCTGCCTGGGCAGCGACAATATTGCCGGAGTTTCAATAATAATATTGAATAAGCTTGCTATAGGAAGGACAATCAATGAGAAATATAGCAGGTAGTATTAAACCATCATTTAATTTATTATGAAGGTATTGGTTCATCATATTTACGAATACAAAAAAGGGCTGCGGCATTTGGTGCTGCATACGCTCGATGCTACTTATCAGGCTGAGGCCGAGCGTAAGTTGCAGACTCAAAACATTGATTATATCGTTCGGGAGGTTACTCCTTCCAAAATCAATCTGTTTTTTGGCGACAAAGAATGTGTGGATGTATTGCGCCAGATAGGGAATAAAAAGCTTAACGAGTTTACTCCCGAGGAAGATTTCATACTGGGAACCATGTTGGGTTACGATCGGATCTTACAGTGTAGCCGGTATCTGAAGTTGAAACAGAGCAGACTGAACAAGTTGTCGTATTTAGCTGTGGTGATGCATAGTGCTTAATGTAAAATAAAGCTTTAAGGTCTGTTTTTGAGTTTACTGTAGAAGAAGTTTTGTCGGCACACTGTTGGCAAAACTTCTTCTGTTTTTATTTGTCAGTGTTTCTTCATTTTTACCAGTAAACTGCAATTTTTTCGAATTAAATACTTGTTTGTTTAAAATTATGTTTTTACCTTTGTAACGTTCTATTGTATTCTATTATAGTTCTGTAGAACAGTTCTTTGGTGTGTTTATTTCAACTAATAAAAAGCGGATGAAATTGCCTTATAGATTGGTTTTGGCAGGCTGTGCAACAGGGCTCTTGGTTCATTTATCGGTACGAATGGATCATCAAACAGTCTACTTTGATCATTGATTCGTACGAATAGATCATCAAACTATCCACTTTGGTCATTGATTCGTACGAATGGATCATCGAACTATCCACTTTGGTCATTGATTCGTACGAATGGGTCATCAAACTATTCACTTTGATCATTGATTCGTACGAATGGATCATCGAACTATCCACTTTGGTCATTGATTCGTACGAATGGGTCATCAAACTATTCACTTTGATCATTGATTCGTACGAATGGGTCATCAAACTATTCACTTTGGTCATTGATTCGTGCGAATGGATCATCAAACTATCCACTTTGGTCATTGGTTCGTACTAATGGGTCATCGAATTATCTACTTTGGTCACCGGTTGATACGAATGGGTTATTGAATTATCGTCTTTGATTATCGATTTATACGAATTGATTATGTATCGGAGCTGTTTCATCATTTATTAGTGGAAATGTATAATTTATTGATATTTATGTGTGCTGCCAAAGCATTGCTTTTTGAGTAGTTTCAATTTTATCAGAAATCAATAAGGCTGATTTGAAGATAATCTACTTCAGCCAACAGATGTTTTTTAGAGTTGATAGAAAGATCAATCAAGTTGATACAATTTTGTTTTCAAATAATAGAGCATCATTTAATTTTATAACATGAATAAATTATGAGCAAAGAAACCTATAGCATCCCTGCTGGTCAAACTGCCCGTTATAATTTTCAGCGTAATGTGATTGAAATCTGTACCTCCAATGCTGAAGCCTGGGGAATTTCGACCGAAAGGTTGGCTAAAATGATTCCTACCCGTGCAGATTATGAACAAAAATACGCTATAGCCAGCAACAAAAGCACCCAAAGCCCTGTTGCTACAGTGGCGCGTGATGCTGCCTGGAAAATTTATAAGATACAACTGGTTGATTTGTATAATCACGACATCCTGAACAATGATGCCATTCCGGCTAGTGGAAAGGATACTTTGTATATTCATTATACAGCTACCGGTGGAGGCATTCCGGCTTCTGCACCTATTAGCACACCGATAATTCTATTTGCAGTGGCAAAGACGTCGGTGTTGAAGGTGATTTATGCCGATTCGGCTACTCCGACTACACATTCCAAACCGGACAATGTGGTGTTTTGTGAGCTGGTTTACAGAGTGGATGCTCCTGCACCTGGCGGACCTGTTGAATGTGTTGAACGATTGTATATTCCACATTCGCATGAAACAATTGTTTTTACTCCCGACCAACGGGGCAAAACCATCTATGCGTATGGCCGCTGGGTGAACCGAAACGGAAAAGTGGGACCGTGGAGTGGGCTGCTAACAGCTATTATACCATAAAGAAATTTTGAAAACAATATGGATAACTATGTACCTTTTTAAAGGTTTTAAGACTGAGGAATAGGTTCTTATAGTGTACATGTATAGCGGAATCCGAAAAGCTTATGAGTAGGCAAAATAAATAAAATGATTATGAAGAAAACATTTTTAATGCTTCTTGTTGCTATGGCAACGGTGTCGGTATCGGCGCAGCGGTTTGGTGTAAAAGCCGGTTTGAATTTCTCAAATTTCTATGGTAATGATGCCGATGGAACCAAAACACTTACCGGCTTCCAGCTTGGTGGATTGTATGAGTTGCCTCTTTCAGACGGTTTTTATCTGCAACCAGAGGCTTTGTTAACCCTTAAAGGCACAAAAAATGACGGTACTTATCAGAAAATCAAACCTTTTTACCTTGAAATTCCGGTACGTTTCATGTATAAATTGCCAGCAGGTCCGGGTAAATTGACTTTGGCTATGGGTCCTTATTTGGGCTTCGGACTTTTCGGGCAGTATACTTATTCCGGAGTAGGATATAATCTGTTTACCAAAGTACTTGATTCGGATAAAGCCCTTATGAAACGCTTTGATTTGGGACTTTCTTCAGCTCTGGGTTATGAACTACGTAGCGGGCTTTTCTTTAATCTTGAATCGTCGCTGGGTTTTGTGAAAGTTGTTAATGATGCTGGTGATGTGAGGAATACCACCGTTGCTTTGGTAGCGGGATACAAATTCTGACACATTCCTTCAAAAACATAAAATGCTCGTTAAGCTATTGAGTTTAGCGGGCATTTGTGTTGATATCGTAGAGAGGTTTAATAACTTTTCCAAAGTTCTAAACTTTGGAAAAGTTATTAAAAAATACCTTACCACTTGATGTTTTTATCAATAAAGGCAATCAGCGTATCGGCCATCACTTTTTGTTCGGTCACATTTGGATGACCGCTTGTGTTTTTATAGTCGAAAAAGCAGGTGTAAATCTTCGGGTCGTTCAGCTGTGTTGCGGCTTTTTCTACATATCCCGGCCAGGGAGAACCTTTGCGGGTGGCGTCCATGCTGCCTAGTGCACAAATGATGGATGCTTTGGGGTACTTGCTGCGGACGGTTGTCACAAAATCTTTATAGGCGGCAACGATAGTTGCTTCGTCGGGTTCAGTAGTTCCGAACTGTCTTTTGAACTCGGGATTATCGTGCATCTTTACAATCCACGAGTCGTTTTGGAACAGATTAATCACCACTAAATCAGGCGTGTATTGGGAGAAATCCCAGGTCGAGGCAGCATCGGTAGCGTCGGTGCGGTTATACATTTCGGGCATGATAAGCGGAAACCAACTAACCAGAATGCCAATGCCACTTTTGGCGATACATTGGTACTGCGCATCGTAGTGGCGGGCGGTAAGCGCTGCATAGGTCAGGTAATTATTTTGAAAATAACCAATGGAGCGGTCTTTCCCACTCGCATCTTCAATGGCATAACCACAAGTGATGGAGTTGCCATAAAATTCTATTTTCCGTTTTTTAGGAGCCGATGGAGGCAATAGCTTCGCATTATCAGGCGTTTCGAAACCAAAGAACAGTGTTTTTCCTTTGTCCCATTCGGTACGTTTGAATAGTTGCACGGTGTGCTTTCCTTCGCTCAGTCCCGATGCCAGCAGGTAGCTGTGTTTGGCAGTTTCGGTGTGTAGTTTGAAGCTGACTTTGTTGTCCACAATAACATTATAGTAATTGGCCGAATCCAGATCTTGCAGAATGGCCGATACCTCTTTCCCCCGAAAGTTGAGCGTGACGGATGTTCCCGGCCACGATAGTACGGCTGCATCGGGTTTATACACTATTCTGCCCTCGTAACTGATGTCGGGGCTGTTGAATTTTACGGTTTTTGCTCCCAGATTGCTCAGGGCAACAAACAGAAGCAGGATGAGAGAAAAAGTTAGTTTCTTAGACATATAAATGAAGTTTAAAAATTATTGCAGGGATTGGATTTGTTCCTTTGTTGTGCTAACATTAGCATAAGTCACATTCAATGCAGCTAAAAAGGCATTATGTACATCGGTGGCTTTTACCGTTTCTCCGTTTATTTCCAGGTTGCGGGTGGCACATGCATCGCCAATGAGCGTGCAGTTATATCCCAGGTCTTTGGCAGCACGGGTGGTGGCATCGATACACATGTGCGTCATCATGCCGGCAACGATGAGGTCGGTAATTTCGTTTTTTCTCAAAATATCCAACAGTTCGGTTTCTCTGAAGCTATTCGGAAAATGTTTGACGATCACTTTCTCGTTTGCAACCGGTCGCACGCTTTTGTGTATCTCCACTCCGAAAGTCTCTGGCAAAAAGAACGTAGCACCTGCTTTGGTGGCGATATGCTGAATATGAATAACTGGTAGCTTTTTGCTTCTGATTGTTTCTAATAGCAGTTTAGCATTTTCGCTTGCCGGATTTGCATTTACCAGCGTCATGGCTCCAGCGTCAAAGTAATCGTTCTGAATGTCGATAAGCAGAAGGGCTTGCTTCATTGTTTTTATTCGGATTTTTGATGTTATGATTTAATGACTGTAAATCAATATCGTTTAAATAAGAATTCGCACACAGAATACACGGATTAGACGAAAAAATGCAGAATAAAAATTATATTTAAAGTATATATTATTAAAAATAGGATAATCAAATCAACTTTACTTATTCTGTAAAATCTGTGTATTCAGTGTGCCCAACTAAACGATATTGGACTGCAAATATAAAATTAAAAAAGCGGAAAGTGTCTGCCCGGAGGAAAGAATATGGTCGATGATGAACGATTAGTGATTAACGGTTAGTGATTAGTCCTGCAATTAATTTATAGCAAGCTGTGGAGTCTCTTTGACATTAAGTACCTGGATAAATATAATGTCGCATAATTATATCAAAGAGAAAAGAAGATTAGAACGCGGATCGAAGATTCCGGTCGCGGAAGAAACGCTGATCTAGCGGATGTTTATACGGATTTTAACCCCGATAAATCGGGATGATTTTCAATAGTTTAGACTCTTATCAGTCATGCTTGCATGACTAAGATCAGTTTAATTATTATCCGTTTTTATCCGTTTTTATCCGCTCAATCCGTAAAATCAGCGTTCCATTCTTTTTTTAATACGACATTATATTATTCTGCTTACTTAATTAGGGTCTGCTGAAAAACTCTTAAATTAGATTACGGTGCGCTGCACCTTAAACTTATCAGTGAAATCAAATTTCTACAAAGATTTGGCTACGCCGATTTTCAATTCGCCACTCTGTGGCTTTGTTAGGGTGCAGCGCATCCTAATATTTGTAGCGAGAATATCAATTCAGTATAGTAAAGGTGCAGCGCACCGTAATATCAACTGCAAAGAAAATAAGAGGATAGTTGCAAAAATCTTGCATGTTGAAAAACTAAATGTAATTATATTGAATTTACATATAATGAGTTAGTCGTTTTTCAGCAGACCC
>WSSedL1CaDRAFT_10001880_pt1 | contig 11454 bp, 5 predicted proteins | sample WetSurSL1Cattail_FD_9464 | JGI IMG/M metagenome (IMG submission 9464)
GCCACCTGCCGAAATATTTGTCCAGCCGGCGCCATTGTAATAGTAAAAACCTGGTGTATTATCGGTTTGGTATATAAGTAAACCCGTAGCAGGCGAGGAAGCTGGTCGTTGGGCTTGTGTCATACGTGGTATTAGTATCCCTTTTGAAGTACTGGCAATTTCCAGTGCGGCTGAAGCATTGGGTGCTGCTCCTGTATTAATACCCACACCGCCTGCATTATTATTATAAATATCACTTCCGGTTGTTGTCCATTGGCTGCTAGATCCTGCGCCAATCATTGTCCAGGTAGCACCATTGTAATAATAAAAACCAGCTGTTCCTCCGGTCTGATAGACTAACAGGCCGGTTGCAGGGGTTGTTACATCGCCTGTGCTTGCAACGCGTGGTATTAATATACCTTTTGAGGTACTTACTATATCGAGCATGGCAGAGGCATCGGGTGCTGAGCCATCTGAATTAATGGCAACCTGGGCCTGTAATAAATTACTCGTTAACAGGGCAAGTATTAATAATGTTGTTCTCATTCTATAATTAGTTTAATTCGACTTATTGCTTATTGTGTTAATTTAAAAGCATGTTAGACTATAATCCTATGGATTGTTTCTATAGTCTGATGGCCTATAGCCTACAGCCTATCTAATGAGGGAGCTTTTGGAGGAGTTTATTACGGATAAAATCGGTCTGATAATCACCCGGTTAATCTATAATTTCAAATTTGTTATATAAATTTAAGAATAATTCCTGAGAACTTCAAAATTCATGGGGAATTTAACAATGAGATTGTTACATAGAGGCACACGGAGTAACACGGAGAGCCACAAGGATTTAGACATGCCTATGAATTCCTTTTAAGTATTGATATTTATTTAATGCGAGTTAAGGGTTGAAATCGATTACTACAAAGTTGCTAAATATCAATCCTAGTAAGGAGATTCCGACCAGCGGGAGGAATGACACTCGATGCTGTGAAAGAAGGAGGGAAAAGGAAAGGCATTCTTAAATCGCATTATTGGAAATTTCAGAAATTTTATCATTGGATTTGCAATAGGAAAAATGGGAAATATTGAGCCGTACGCGTTTGGAAACGCGCGCGAGCGGAGTTTTCTCTGTGAACCTCTGTGCATTCTCCGTGTTACTCTGTGTAAAAATATGGTTGAAAATTCATACATTTGTATTGGAAAATTGTTTCAATGCTATAATGGCAAAATTTATATGCCAATGTCAGTTGATTTTTGAAAGATGAAAAAAATTTACAGTATTGTATTGATTTGTGCTATTGCTTTGGTCAGTAGCCACTGCGATAAGCTAAAGTCCTATTCATCTGTTCCGGCAATAACGTTTGATTCATATCAGCTGTTGGATACTGTTGATGAATTACAAAACAAAATGAAAAAGCTGGTCATTAACTTCAAATTTGTGGATGGCGATGGCGATTTATTCAATCCTGATACAGTTGCAGACGCAAATTCCAAAAAATCAAAGCTTTTTTTAATCTTCTATGAAAAAAAGAAGGGTGCTTTTGTTCAGGTTCCCGATTCATTGTTGCTTACTCCGCTTGCATTCCGTTTACCATATGATGATGTAATGAAACGCGATGGGCAGAATAAAACACAGAAAGGAACCATTAGTTATAGCTATCCTTTTTATTATCCCATGCCCTTTGATACGCTTGAGGTGAAATTTTACATAACTGATATGGCCGAGCAGCAAAGTGATACGGCGCAAATACCGAATGAAATTGTTTTAAAATAAAAAAGTGATCTCACCCGTTCCGGGTTAAAACCATCTCTCAATTAATTTTCTTTCCCTTTAAGCGATGGCACAATGACCAATGACGCCGAAGGCAAATGACTTGAAAAATGACATTTATATCTTTATTCCCATAAACAATACGTCATCAACTTGTTCAAGGGCACCCTGCCAGAGTTGGAAGTTCGATTTTACATAGTTGTATTGTTCTTCCATTGGTTTTTCATGGATATCTTTAAGAAGGTTACGTAAACGTACCATTTTGAATTTTTTACCAAGCGGGCCACCAAACTGATCGGGATAACCATCTGAAAACATGTAGATCAGATCGCCTTTGGTGAGCTGAAGTTCAACATCTTCAAAAACTTTTTCTTCCCGCATTAACTGGCCACCAATGGAGCTCCGGCTTCCTTTAAAATAGAGCTGTTCTCCATTTTGGTAAACGATAAAAGGACGCATGGCGGAGGAAAATTTCACATTATAGGTTCGAGTATCTATTTCGCAAACAATAATGTCCATGCCATCATTAGGTCGCTCGCCATCGATATTTTGGTTTAAAGTGGATCGCAACTCATTATCCAGATGGCGTAAAATATCCGACGGTTTTTTAACATCCGAACGGGAGAAAATATCTTTTAACAAGGTGGTACCAATGATTGACATAAATGCTCCCGGTACCCCATGACCTGTAGAGTCTGCACAAACTAACAGAAACTTGTCGGTTTTTGGAATCATATCAAACCAATAAAAATCACCGCTTACGATATTCCTGGGTTCGTAAAATACAAATGACCCTGTAAAATATTGCTGCAATTTTCGAAGCGAAGGCAGAATACTGGCCTGAATGCGCTGCGCATAATTGATGGAATCCGTAATATCCCGGTTTTTAAGTTCAATTTCTTCCTTTTGAATCCGGACTTCATGGGTACGCTCTTCCAAAAGATTTTCGAGATATACCTGAAATTCTTTATGTTTACGCTCTCTGATGGTTATGATCAGATAAACGGAAACAATTAAAATGATTCCTGTTAATGAAAAGAACCACCATGTTTTCCAAAAAGGTTTGCGAATTTTTAAGTCAAAGGAAACTGGTATTTCCGTGCAAGCGCCGTCACCATTGCAAGCTTTGACCATAAATGTATAAGTTCCGTCATTAATATGGGAATAAGATGCTAGCCGGTTGTTGGATGACTCAGACCATTCACTGTCAAACCCATCCAGTTTATATTGGTATGATACCTGCTCCGGATTACTGTAATTCAGTCCTATAAATTCAATTTTTAATCTGTAAGTGGCATAAGGCAATACAATTTTTTCAGAAATATCATAGACTTTATCGTTTATGATTACAGAAGTGATATTAATAATCGGCGGAATCACAGTTTTTTGGGTCTTTGATGTTTCGTACAGAACCAGTCCGTCTGTGGTGCCAAAGAGCATATCCCCGTCTTTACTTGCTGAAACGGCATTATGGTTTATATCACCAGAGAAATACTCTGTTCCATATACCTTAATTTGATGTGTTTTGCTATTAATGCAACTCACTCCAAGTCGATGACCAACCCATATATTCCCTGATTTATCGACATTTAACGAATAGCAATAATCAGATTTTAAACCTTGGCGAATCGAAAAAAAGAAAAGGGTATCCTTAAGGAATTTAAAAACTCCGTTTCCATTGGTACCTGCCCATAAATTACCCTGAGGATCTTCAGCAATAGAAGTAAACTCGAGTTCGATGTTACCTACATCTCCTTTTCCTGTAATTTTGTAGTGCAATGTATCATTGAGCGCAAAAATCATATTGCTGCGGGTTGCTATCCAAGTCCTACCTTTTTTATCAATATAAACCTGGCTGATGTTGTTATGGGGCAATCCCTGTAGTGTCGAGTAATTCTGATATTTTTTGGTAGTCAGATTGTATTGGTAAACGCCGTCTTTGGTCCCAAAATAAATAAGATCGCCACTTCCTGTTATGGAATTAATGGAATTGCCCATGGAATTATTCGCTCTGAAAGGGTTGAGCGCGTGTTTTGTTCCGGAAGGTATTTGATATACTCCATTTTTATCAGTGCCTATCCACAACGTATTGTTCTTATCAACATATAAACTTGTGAATTTATCACCAGGTAGCCCTGATGATACTCCAAACTTAAGGGTGTCTTTTTTGAGGCCTTTCTTAATATTAAGTAAACCATTTTCTCCGCCAATCCAGTAACCGTCTTTATCAAAACAAGCGGAGAGTATATTATTATTTTTGATATCCTTTTTAAAGTCGAAATAAACAAATGACTGGTTGAGAAGAATGGCCAGACCATTACCATAAGTGGAAACCCAGAGATTACCCTCACGGTCCTCGAAAGCATTTTTAATGTAATCGTTCCCTAAACCATTATTTGCGTTGTAGTTGATAATGTCTTTGATTTCTTGTTTGTCATTGAGTATTACTTTGAATAACCCTTTGCCAAAAGTTGAAATCCAGATGTTCTGCTTTTTATCTTCAAAAACCGACTGAATGTTTTCATTATCAAGATTAATGAGGCTTCCAAAATTGTCAACGGTAAAATTTGCTCCATTACCGGTTAATCTGTATAATCCCTTATCCTCGGTTCCTATCCAGTAGGTATTATTGTTGCGTTTTACAATTTTTGAAACCTGGGAAGAAGGCAATCCGTCTATTTTTGAGATTTTGGTTATTTGACTTATATCTTCATTATAATTATATTTAACAACACCTTCATCGGTTCCCACTAGAAGCTTATGATCCGGAGTAAGGCATATGGAATACACCAGCTCATTTTTGAAAGGCTCCTGAATCAAGGTTATCTTAAGTTTTTTATCCATTCTTAGCAATCCCTGATTTTGAGAAGCTATCAGAATGTTACCTTGCGCATCAGAAATTATATCAGTTATCTTATTTACTTTGGTTTCTGCCTGATTAAAAACGCGAAATTTCCTACCGTCATAAAAAACAATACTTCCATCGCTATGCCCAAACCATAAATTGTTATTTTGGTCTTTAAAGCATACTTCAGCTGACGATTCCGGTAAAGAATCTTTTGCATTTGAGTAAAAAACCGAGCCGTCAAACCGGCACAAACCAGTACCACAGCAAGCCCAAATAAATCCGTTTTTATCCTGATTTACTGCGTATACAAAAGGATGACAAATTCCTTTTTCAATGCCAAATTTTTGAAATTTATATTGTTGTGCCTTTAAGGGAGCAAACAAGGAAATTATCAATACAATAATAAGACTTTCGGTTAGTACCTTGAGTTTCTTCATAGAAGATAATAGATTAGTTTACTCAACTTTATGGCCTTCAATTTTAAACTTATATTTGGGAACACCGCCGATAGGAATGGTGAAGAACCTCAATAATTCGCCGTATTGGTTATGTACATTTACGACTACATTATTATTTTTTACAACAGGGTTGCGTCTTTTGATAAATTGGAAATCCAGAGATGTATTCTTTTCTTCGTTTAAAACGGCAAACTCGTCCTCTTTCCAAACGGCATCGCCCGAAGTTTGTAATACTTGCCCTTTGCGGGCAACAGATACAATGCGGATAACACCATCGTTGTCCCAGTCAAAATTTGCCACTTTGATTGATATGGTGCGGTCGTCTACATAAGGATAAATATGTGATACCTCATTGGGATCGTCCCACATACGAAATGAATATTCAAAAGCAAAAGCATAAGCGCCCTCGATAGGTTTATTTTCCTTTGGTGACGAGCTCAGATAATATTTGTAGAGGTTACCATCATCGCCTGATACTCCTTCGCAGATGATTTTGAAAATATAGCCGGAGAATTTTTTTTCGTATTCGCCCTCAGTAGGATTAAAAGGACCAAAAACATACCAGTTTTTATTATACTGAGGATCTACTCCAAAAGTCTTTGATTTTAGCAGGTTACCACTTTTATAATTTCCTTTTGGGTCTGTTTCCTGGGCGTCGGGATCCGAATAAGCACCTTTTCCGCCATATACGGAATACATCATTTTTGTATCAAATACAGCATCCAGTTCATCTACATCTCCACCAGTATCTGGATCGTAAACCTTGATGTAAATTGGGCTTTTATAGGTTTCGGGAATGACGAAAAAGAAGGTTTGTGAATAATCGTCGTCGCCCCATGATTTATCAGCCTTAGGACCAAAAGTAATCAGGTAAGGAATATTTTCGTCATCGCCAGGAACAGGCTGTGCCTCAGTTGTCATTGCCCAAATGAATAATATAAAGCTAATAATGAAGAAACGCACCATGCTAAAAGACTATTTTTTTTATTGAACAATTTATAACAATTGTCCAATTTACTAAAAAAAATAAACATTGGTTTCTCCAGATAGAGATTTATTGTGAAGAACTGTTTTTTACTATGATTTGCTTTGAGGAGCAATACGTAACTGGTTGTTTCTTAGCATTCAATCCGATTATGCCAAGCATAATGTGGTATGTTCCAGGTTCTTGGAATTTATGTTTAACTTGTTTTCCAATGGCAATAACACCATCATCGAAATCCCAGTAATAGTTTAAATCTTTGATTTGTGGAAGATAAGTTTCTTCAGAGGCGTCGAAAACAATTACTTCATTAAGCATTGTAGTATCCTTACTTGTGATAAAAGGTTGCTCGTTATTGCGCACAGGGAAAATATCTCCTGCCTGATTCATAAAAATTTTGTCGGCTAATGTATCGATAACGTTAAGCTGTACCAGGTAATCGCCTGGTTTAGCGAATGTATGATTTACTTTCAGGTCTCTTGCTTTAGTGCCATCTCCAAAATCCCATTCGTACCTGTAAGGGGCAGAATCTGTATTAACAGTGCGTACCTCGCTGAAATTATAAGTATATGAATTCTTTTTTTGTGGCTTGCATGTAAATTCATTTAGTACCGGACAATTCATGTTAAATTCAAAGATATCCGTTAGTCCGGTTCGGCTATTTCTATCCGATGAGATGTAGCCATTTCTGTCGGTACTATCGCTCCAAAAGGCGAAATCGTTGCCTTTGCTATTGACAGGCATATCCAGAAGTATCGGAGCCAACCATTTGTTATTAATCTCTTTGCTAAAGTATATATCCAAACCACCATATCCACCCGGTCTTTTTGATGCAAAATAGAGCTTCCCATTATTGCAGTAAAAGGGATAAAGTTCGTCATTTTCCGTATTGATTTCGGGCCCCAGATTTTTAGGACGGCTCCATTGGTTGTGACTGAGGATACTGACATAAATGTCGAAACCTCCATATCCACCTTTTTTATCAGAAACGAAAAATAATTTTTTTCCATCAGCGCTTATGCACGGATGTGCAACTTTTGCATTTACTTCATTATAAACAAATGGAGTTATTTTATCCCAACTATTTCCATTGAAAGTGGCTGTATAAATACCTGCTGAAGAAGCATCATTTCGCGTAAAATACAGTGTTGTTTGATTTTTGCCAAAAGTTAACGGGCCTTTGTGAAAATTACCAGATAGCTTTTTATCAAAAACTTCCGTGATGCCCCATTTTTGGTTCTCCTTTTTTCGAACAAAGTACAAATCGAGCAGGGGTCGGTTAAGTGAATCCAACCGGGTAATAAAAATATTGTGCGAACGGTCGGAACAAAATACCACGCCATTTTTGTAGGGAATGGCTGAGAATTCATTGCATTCACGTGTATTAAAAGAAACCGGCGATATTGTATAAAGTTCCTGAGCCCATAAAGCTCCGCAACCCATAATAAACAGGCAGGTTATAATAAAGCGTGGATAATGAATCTTCATTGATTTCAAGTCAAAAATATCTTGGATTTATTGCATTAATTTTGTATCTGAATTCATATCTGAATAATATTTCGTGCGATCCGCTATTGTATTTACTTAAGGGACCCAATGAATAATCATAGGAATACCCAACCCGTATTTGAGGATTTATCTGGTACTCCAGCAGTGCGACAATGGCTTCTGAAGCCCTGTATGATGCGCCTACCCATAAGGCATCTTTAAATAAGATAACATTACAATTAAGATCATATTGAAAGGATGAATTCATTTGATACCTTAATAGTGTTGAAGGTTTAATTTTAATATTGTCATTAATCCGGAACAATGTCCCGGCAGTTACCAGAAAGTTGTAATTGTTCATGTCGTTATATGGCTCGAATCCATTTCCCTGACTAGCTTCCCGATAACTAAGAAATTCCGGCACAGAAATTCCGGCAAAAAACTTAGCATTATAATAAAATGCTCCAAAACCGAAATTTGGCTGATAAAAACTTGCATTCCTGTTACTGAATACATTATCAGATTGTTGGGTTGAAATTTTAGATTGATCTTCTTTCAGCATTTCGAAACCTACCTTAAATCCGAACGATAATTTTCCTTTTCCAATTCTTATTCTGTAGGCATAATCGCCAAAGCAACTAACATTATTTGAGAAACCGATTTTTTCGTTTATCAGAACCAATCCGATTGCTATTGCTTTATTACGTAATGGCATATGACCGCTTAATGTAGCAGTAACAGGAGCGCCTTCGAAGCCAACCCACTGATCACGGTACATTATTGATGTGCTTAAAACATCCCGGCTACCTGCATATGCCGGATTTATTACCAACCCATTTAGCATATACTGGCTATAAATAGGAAAATGCTGACCATAAGCAGACAGCGATAAACAAATCATTATAGTTGCAATTCTAAAGCGCATATTAACGTCTAATCACTATATATCCTTTATAGACCCTGTTGTTATTTATTTTCAGAATGTAAAAATAAGTGTCGTCAGGTAATGGTTTACCATTATTATTTGTTCCATTCCAATTGTTTTTGTAATCATCAGATGAAAAAACCTCATTGCCCCAGCGGTTTATCACCGTCAGCTCTTTTTTGAAGTTATCCAGTCCTTCAAATACGAAAAAGTCATTAATATTATCATTGTTGGGTGAAAAGCCGGTATACCGTGTAAAAAATACGATTTCGAGGGATGTTGTATCCCAGCAAAATTCATTGGAAATTTTCCAAACCAAACGATATGTTCCGGAACCGTCAACAGTAATTATTGCATTGTGAGCAGTATCCGAAGGTTCAAAGCTTACATGCCTATCAGACTCGGGAATCCACTTGCCTGTTCCAAAATCGGATACAGCCGTGAGTTGGAATTTTTTTCCGTCTATCAATGCATTATCTCCTACTAAGGCTTTGGGAATCTTCACAAGCCTAATTTTAGCAACGCCATCTTTCATAGTGGCCCAACAACCCTTCTGATCTTTGATTGAAAGAATATAGTAGGTGCCTGATTTCTCAGGAACAAAGCTGACCTCGGTTTTTCCTTGTTGCAAATTTGAAATCATTGCTTGTATTGTTCCTTCCGTGAATATTGTTTCAAAAGGCGGGGTGCCGGATGAAATGGTCAATTGTGCATTCACAAGGGTACCCTGGCAGATTGCAGTATCAAGGCTGCTTAATGCTCCTTCAGGCAAAGGATTAATGCTCACCTCAAATGGTGCACTGGTGCTTATGCAACAATCACCGGTGCCTGATTTTACAATTCTACGGAAAGATGTTTTTTGTGAGAGTACATATGGTGTGTAACTGTCATCCTGAGCGTTAGGAATAGTACTCCAGGCTCTGGTGGATGCACTGTCTTGCCAAACATAACGATAAACGCCAGGCTGTCCGCCACTAACGCCTGCGCCAGCAATAGTAGATGGAACCTGACCATCACATACTTCAGAATTACCAGACAATGTATTTCCGGTAAGTTCAGCAAGCACTGATATCGTAAGTGAATCGGAATTATGAGTACAAACTCCCGACATAGCTATACGCCGGTAATATGTTGTTTGGGTTAGCATGTCTGGTTGATATCCGGATTGGTTACCGGAGACAGTAATGTTCGACCAGGTTTTAACATCTGCGGAGTGTTGTTGCCATAAAAATGTAAAAGGCCCGCTTCCACCTGCTAACGTTCCGCTACCCTGAATAAGTTTAGCAGGTTTCTGTGCGTAACATATTTCCTGGTTATTAACAATATTGTTATTTTGAATAGAGGGCTGAACGGTGGTTGTAATATAATTGCTGGTATCCTTGCAGCAATCATGATAACCTGAACGAACTATTCGTCTGAAATATTTGGTAACATTAAGTATACCAGGCATGTAATTATTCAGGTTAGGGCCCGAAGTTATAGAATCCCAGTTGATTTTGTCATTACTGAGCTCCCATTGAAAGTTGTAACCATTGTTACCACCTCCAGCAGGCGATTGACCTGTGAAAGTAATTGGCGATGTACCCCCGCAAATAGTTTGATCCTGTTGAATCTGATTTTGAGTGATTGAGGGTAATACTAAAATTTTAAGCGCTGAAGAAGTATCTTTACATGTGTTTCTGAGACCTGAAAAAACGGCGCGTCTGTAAAAGGTATTGGCAGTGAGTGAAGCCGGACTGTAGTTTTGGAAAGTATCGGCAGGGCCTGTTGAGGTCCAATGTAAGGAATCGCCGATATTTTTTAGCCAGCGGTAATGAAAAACATTATCGCCTCCCGAAGGGGCGCTACCAAGTAAAGTTTGAGGTTTGGAATTATTACAGATGATTTGAGGTTGCTGTATATTATCGTTGCTGATTAATGGGTATATGGTTAGATGAACCGCATTGCTTGTATTTGTGCAAATATTTGAAAATACTTTTCTTCGATAGTATTTGCTTTCGGAGTTCGAGGTATTGGAATAATTGACGAGGGTGTTGGTGCCGGAGGCATTATTCCATGAGCTATTGTCAGTACTTTCTTCCCATAAACAAGTAAGTGTTCCATCGCCACCAGAGAGCGCAGGACCCCTGATTTTTATTTGGTTTTGACCGTAACAAATTGCCGTATCAGGGACTATGGTGTTTGACTTAATTTCAGGTATCACACTTATGATCACAAACTTACTAGTATCTATGATAGTGTCAGTCGTCAATTTAAAACTGGCTGATTTAACTATCCTGTGAAATTGTGTGGTATCCTTTAGTGCAGGAGCTGAGTAATCTATTTGATTGGCTCCGGTTATGTTTTTCCATAACCAGGAAGTTGATTTACTGCGGCTTTGCCATTGATATTTATATTGTCCGTTTCCGCCCCGCGGAGTGGAGCCAGTTAAAGGCTGCGGGATGGTATTATAGCATATGGTTTGTTTTTGCCCAATCTGGTTGAAAAGAAATCCTTTTAATACCGGGTTTAACCGGTTGGCCGAGTCTCCTTTTGTGCCGATAGTAGCGGTTGAATTCAGTGGGCAGGTTGGTGGTACTGGCCCACTACCCGAATTACCACCACTAAGATTTAATGAACCAAAAGAAAAGAATTGACCTGAGAACCAGACAAATCCTCCGCCACCTCCGCCACCTTGTCCGGTACAATGGTTTGAATTGCCGCCTTTGCCACCTTTAACTTCAACATTTACTGTTCCTACTAACTTTTCAGCAGCAATCAGAATGGAGCCGCCGCCGCCACCGCCACCAGCACCCGCTTCGTTAATTGCATCAGTAAGAATATCTTCACCATTGGAACGAATAGTATTGCCATTGGTTTTTAACGTATTGGTAATAATAAATATAATTCCACCGCCAGCGCCACCCTTCGTGGCATCGCTAGCGCCTAATCCACGGCTTGATCCGCCGCCGCCACCCATAAATATTCTATCACGTGTACCGTCTGTGGTACCTGCAAAATATT
>WSSedL1CaDRAFT_10001881_pt1 | contig 11451 bp, 6 predicted proteins | sample WetSurSL1Cattail_FD_9464 | JGI IMG/M metagenome (IMG submission 9464)
ATAATTTTGATCACCAACAACGATTGAAGGAACACCAGCCGCTTTGTAAGCACGAGCTACGGCAGGAACTGCATCATATTGTCCAGTTAATTGATTTTTTACTGAATTTGTTTTTTGATTGTATGCATTAACTGCACCAATCAGCATATTGTTAGAAATATTATCTAAGTGTCCACGGAAACGCAACCATGGCCCAGCCATAGAAATGTGATCGGTAGTACATTTTCCAAAAGCTTTTATAAGCAATTTTGCACCCGTAATATTTTTACCGTCCCAAGCTTCAAATGGAGCTAATAATTGCAAACGATCTGAAGTTTCGCTTACTGCAATTTGAACAGCAGAACCATCTTCAGCAGGCGCTTGGAACCCAGCATCCTCTACATCAAATCCTCTTTTTGGTAATTCGTCTCCAAATGGAGCTGTTAACTTCACTTCTTCACCATTATCATTCAATAAAGTATCTGTAATTGGATTAAAATCCAATCTTCCCGCAATAGCCAATGCTGCAACCATTTCTGGTGAAGTTACAAAAGCATGTGTATTTGGATTACCATCTGCTCTTTTAGAAAAATTTCTATTAAAAGAGTGAACAATGGTGTTTTTTTCTTCTTTATCTGCACCTGCTCTATCCCATTGCCCAATACATGGACCACAAGCATTGGTAAACACTTTAGTTCCCATTTTTTCGAAAGCAGCTATCATTCCATCTCTTTCGATAGTATAACGAATTTGCTCTGAACCTGGATTGACACCAAACTCTGCTTTTGGAGAAATCCCATGTTCCACTGCTTGATTTACAATTGATACCGCGCGAGCCATATCTTCATAAGAAGAGTTGGTACAAGAACCAATTAATCCCCATTCTACTTTTATTGGCCATCCATTAGCAGCAGCTTCCTCTTTCATTTTTGAAACTGGAGTTCCTCTATCTGGAGTAAAAGGTCCGTTGATGTGTGGTTCTAATTCCGAAAGGTTAATTTCAATTACTTGATCAAAATATTTCTCTGGATTGGCATAAACTTCAGCATCTCCTGTTAAGTAATCAGCCACTTTATCAGCTGCATCAACCACATCTTGACGACCTGTAGCAGCTAAATATCTTCTCATCGAATCATCATATCCAAAAGTAGAAGTTGTAGCACCAATTTCAGCTCCCATATTACAAATTGTACCTTTACCAGTACAAGACATATTAGTAGCTCCTTCACCAAAATATTCAACAATAGCCCCAGTACCTCCTTTTACAGTAAGAATATCAGCTACCTTTAAGATAACATCTTTTGGAGCAGTCCAACCAGATAATTTTCCAGTTAATTTAACTCCAATTAATTTAGGAAACTTCAATTCCCATCCCATTCCAGACATTACATCTACTGCATCAGCTCCACCAACACCAATTGCCAACATTCCTAATCCGCCTGCATTTACAGTATGAGAATCGGTTCCAATCATCATTCCTCCAGGAAATGCATAATTCTCCAAAACAATTTGATGAATAATTCCTGATCCTGGTTTCCAGAAACCAATTCCATATTTATTAGAAACTGACGACAAGAAATCAAAAACCTCTTTAGATTGTGTATTTGCTACAGCTAAATCAGATTTCGCTCCGTTTTTAGCTAAAATTAAGTGATCACAGTGTACCGTTGTAGGCACTGCTACAGTCTTTTTACCTGCATGCATAAATTGCAACAAAGCCATTTGAGCTGTTGCATCTTGACAAGCTACTCTATCTGGAGCAAAATCAACATAATCTACTCCTCTTCCATAAGCTTGCTGAGCAACTCCGTCCCAAAGATGACTGTATAAAATTTTCTCTGTTAAAGTTAGTGGTTTTCCAACTATTTCACGTGCTACGTCAACACGACTAGTCATGCTTGCATACACTTTTTTTATCATTTCAATATCAAATGCCATAAGTTCTATTTAATTGTTTTTATTTTTTTTATACGACAATATACAAAAAATAGAGGAGCTATAAAAGAAAAAGCCCGAGTTTATGACTCGGGCTTTTGAATATGACTAAAAAATTTATAGCATTATTTTACTAATAACTTATGAGAAGGTGCAAATTTAGTTAAGTTGATTCCTTCTACTGCTGTTTTATATTCTTCTATTGTTGGTGTTCTACCAAGGATAGTAGACAATACCACAACTGGTGTAGAAGAAAGTAATGATTCTCCTTTTTTAGCATCAGTATCTTCAACAACTCTTCCTTGGAAAAGACGAGTAGATGTTGCCATTACAGTATCTCCTTTTGCCGCTTTTTCCTGATTACCCATACAAAGATTACAGCCTGGACGCTCTAAGTACAACATGTTTTCGTATGAAGTACGCGCTGCAGCCTTAGGAACATTATCGTCAAATTCGAAACCAGAATATTTTTGTAAAATTTCCCAATCTCCTTCTGCTTTTAATTCATCAACAATATTATAAGTAGGAGGAGCAACAACTAATGGTGCTTTGAATTCTACTTTACCATTTTGCTCATCAATATTCTTAAGCATATGAGCTAGAATTTTCATATCACCCTTGTGAACCATACAAGAACCGATAAATCCTAAATCTACTTTTTTCACACCACCATAGAACGATAATGGTCTAATAGTATCGTGCGTATACCTTTTAGAAACATCAGCATTATTAACATCTGGATCTGCAATCATTGGCTCAGCAATCACATCAAGATCAACTACAACTTCAGCATAATACTTAGCGTTTGCATCTGGTCTTAAAGCTGGTTTGTCACCTGATATAATTTCAGCAATTCTCTTATCAGCAATAGCAATCAATCCTTTAAGAACTTGATTTTTATTGTCCATTCCTTTTTCGATCATGATCTGAATTCTACCTTTCGCCATCTCTAGAGATTCAATCAAAGTATAATCTTCAGAAATACAGATCGAAGCTTTCGCTTTCATTTCTGCAGTCCAATCTGTAAATGTAAACGCTTGATCCGCATTAAGAGTTCCTAAGTGAACTTCAATAATTCTTCCTTGGAATACATTCTCTCCACCAAATGTTTTAAGCATTTGAGATTGTGTAGCATGAACAACATCACGAAAATCCATGTATCCTTTCATATCTCCTTTGAAAGTCACTTTTACTGATTCTGGAATTGGCATTGAAGCCTCACCCGTAGCCAATGCAAGAGCAACAGTTCCTGAGTCAGCACCAAAAGCAACCCCTTTAGACATTCTTGTATGAGAGTCACCACCAATGATGATCGCCCACTCGTTTACAGTAATATCATTCAATACTTTGTGAATAACATCCGTCATGGAATGATAAACACCTTTTGGGTCACGAGCTGTAATCAAACCGAAATCGTTCATGAATTTCATTAATCTAGGAATATTTGCCTTAGACTTATTATCCCATACAGAAGCAGTATGACAACCCGATTGATAAGCACCATCAACAATTGGAGAAATCACAGTAGCAGCCATAGACTCTAATTCCTGAGAAGTCATCAAACCAGTTGTATCTTGTGAACCAACAATATTTACAGTAACACGAACATCTGAACCGGCGTGTAAAACTTTACCTGGAGTTGTTCCAACTGCATTTTTATTAAATATTTTTTCTACTGCTGTAAGACCTTGTCCTTCAACAGAAACCTCTTTTGACGGAGCGTATACCGGAACGATATCAATACCTAAAGTTTTTGAAGCAAATGTTTGTAATTTTTTACCAAACACAATTGCATAAGAACCACCAGCTTTTATAAATTCAATTTTCTGAGGCGTAAATGCCTTAGAGATATCAATTAATTCTTTATCGCCGTTGTAAAGTTTCTTAGTTTTTGTGTTGATTGTAAGAACAGTACCAGTAGCAACAGAATAAACTTCTTCTAAAATAGGATCACCACTTTCGTTAAGAAGAGGTTTTCCATTTTCGTCCAATTTTTTTACCCAGTTTTTAAGGTCAAGACCAATACCACCAGTAACATCAACAGTTGTTAAGAAAATCGGAGAAATACCATTTGTTCCTGCAACAATTGGAGCAATATTAATAAACGGAACATAAGGACTTGCTTGTTTTCCAGTCCAAAGTGCCACGTTGTTTACACCTGACATTCTTGAAGAACCAACACCCATTGTTCCTTTTTCTGCAATTAACATCACACTTTTATCAGGATTAGCAGTTGCTAATGCTTTGATTTCAGCTTGTGCTTCAGGAGAAATTAAACATTTTCCATGCAATTCACGATCTGAACGAGAGTGTGCTTGGTTTCCAGGAGAAAGTAAATCAGTTGAAATGTCTCCTTCACCAGCAACAAAAGTAATTACCTTAATTTCTTCTGCTATTTCTGGTAATTTAGTAAAGAATTCCGCCTTAGCGTAGCTCTCTAAAATTTCTCTAGCAATTGTGTTCCCACTTTTGAAAGCCGCTTCTAAACGATCTGTATCTGCTTCATAAAGAAAAACTTGTGTCTTTAAAACAGCCGCAGCGTCTTTTGCAATAGCAACATCATTACCTAAAGCTAAATCAAGTAAAACGGCTATAGAAGTTCCACCTTTCATGTGCGACAATAACTCTAGAGCAAAAGCAGGCGTGATTTCAGCAACTACCGATTGACCTAAAACAATTTCTTTTAAAAACTTAGCTTTCACATTGGCTGCAGGAGTAGTACCAGGCACAACGTTATAAATAAAAAATTCAAGAGAATCTTTTCTATTTGTGTTATCTAAATCTTTAATTTGTGTAATGATTTCGCTAAGTAATTCAGCACCATCAATCGGCTTCGGGTGAAGCCCCTGCCCTTTTCGTTCTTCGATTTCGTTTAGATAATCGTTATAAGTATTCATAATAAAGTCTTTTCAATGTTAAAGGCAGATTTCCCTTGATTATTTAAAAATCTAAAGCCGTAATATCTAGGTGTTTTTTATTTATTTGTGGCGCAAATTTAGTTATTTATGCTGAGATTTAAAAAAAATTTAATCCCTCACTATTTACAAAAAAACCATTATTGAAAAATAAACACTCTCAGCCTTTTATATTAAGAAAAAACCAAATTTTAGCTTATTTTACAAATAATCAATAAACAGCCTTACTATTTTCTAACAAACTTAAAACATCTTGTTAGATAGAAAAAGAGTTGTTTTTAAACAACAACACCAAAGAGACTAAAATAATTTAGCAATTATCATCTCTTCAGTAATTCCTTCGGCATCAGCTTTGTAATTTTTAATAATTCGATGTCTTAATACTGAGATTGCTACCTCTACTACATCTTCAATATCCGGAGAAAACTTCCCATTAAAAGCCGCATGTGCTTTAGCCGCTAAAATTAAATTTTGCGAAGCCCTAGGACCAGCTCCCCAATCTAAATAATTTTTAACAAAATCAGTTGCCAAATTACTATCGGGACGCGTTTTACTCACTAAAGTCACGGCATATTCCACCACATTATCAGCAACAGGAATTCTGCGAATCAAATGTTGAAAATCTATAATTTCTTGAGCTGTAAATAATGGTTTTATTTTCTGATTCACATCAGAAGTAGTTCTTTTTACCACCTGAACTTCTTCTTCAAAAGAAGGATATTCTAATTTTACAGCAAACATAAAACGGTCTAACTGCGCTTCTGGCAAAGGATAAGTTCCTTCTTGTTCAATTGGATTCTGAGTTGCCAAAACAAAATAAGGCAAATCTAATTTATGATTCACTCCGGCAATTGTTACCGAACGTTCTTGCATTGCTTCTAAAAGTGCCGCTTGCGTTTTTGGAGGCGTTCTATTAATTTCATCTGCCAAAACAATATTCGAAAAAACAGGCCCTTTAATAAACTTAAATTGACGGTTTTCATCTAAAATTTCACTTCCTAAAATATCAGATGGCATTAAATCTGGCGTAAACTGAATTCTTTTAAAATGAAGTCCTAAAGCTTCTGAAATAGTATTCACCATTAATGTTTTGGCCAAACCTGGAACACCAACTAACAAGGCGTGACCTCCCGAAAAAATACACAGCAACAACTGATCTATTACTTTTTCCTGACCTACAATAATCTTTGCTATTTCGTTTTTTAATTCTATTCTCTTTTGAACTAAATTATGTATTGCCGCTACATCAGACATTTTAAAACTATTTTAAATTAAAAAAAGAGCCAACCCTATGAAAATCCATAAAGCTAACTCTTTTTAATTATTTTGACCAAATTATTTTTTTAACCAGTTATTTGTGAAATCACAATCTCTGTATTCTCCAATAATTTTTATATATGTTTCTTTAATTTTCTCATCAAACCATTTTCCAATAGCTTTGATTTGTTTTTCTTTTAATGCTAATTCTTTAATTTTTACATAATCCTGAGCATAGTCAGCAGTATGTTCATTAATTCTATTAGTAACCGTAATTATTTTATACTCTTTTTTTCCAGAAGGTGTTTCATCTAAAATTGGCATTGAAATTTCATTGTCTTTTAAATTTGAAACTTGAGAATACAAAGTAGGATCCATTTTAGTCAACTCAAAACGCGTATCCTGTGTATTTGGATTAATCAAAACTCCACCATTTGCTCTTGTTTCTTTTTGATCAGACAAAGATCTAGCCGCATCAGCAAAAGAAATCTCTTTATCCATGATACGCTTTCTAATCAAGATTGCTTTTTCTTTAGCTTCTTCTAATGCTTCTTTTGTCACCGATGGACTTAATAAAATATGACGCAATTCTAATTCTTGTCCTTTTATTTTTTCCAAATAAATAATATGATAACCATACTCAGTTTCAAAAGGAGCCGATATCTCTCCCTCTTCTAAACCAAAAGCCACATCTTTAAATTCTTTTACAAAAGGTGTTTTTCTAGTCATTTTATAAAAACCTCCACTTGATCTTGACCCTGGATCTTGCGAATATAAAACTGCCTTTGTAGCAAAACTAGAACCTTCTTGAATATCTTTTTTAAATCCATTCAATCGATCAATTACTTTTTGTTTTTCTGCTGCAGAAACTTTTGGCTCTATCACAATTTGCGATACTTCCATTTCAGCACCAAAAAGTGGCAAATCTTCTTTAGGCAATTTTTTGAAAAAATTTCGAACCTCTTCTGGAGTAATCTCTACTTCATCAACAATCTTTTTTTGCATTTCAGATGTTAACTTGTTTTCTTTTAAAATATCAAAGAAATAACTTCTAAATTCTTCTTCAGAATCTTTCTTATAATATTTTACTACTTTTTCCATTGAACCAATTTGCTGAATCATATAATTCAGACGTTCATCCATCAAAGACTTAACTTCAGCATCGGTTACCTTAACACTATCTTGAACTGCTTGATGTGCATATAATTTATCTTCCAATAATTTACCTAACATCTGACATCTTGTAATATCTTTTACAGAACCTCCTTGACTAGAAATTTCTAAATACGATTTATCAATATCTGAATCTAAAATAATATAATCTCCAACTGTAGCAATTACCCCATCAATTTTTTGCCTTTGACTCGTTGCTGTAGTTTTTTTCTTTTCAGCAACAACGGTGTCTTTTATTATTTCTTGAGCGTTCATAGCTGTATTAAAAAACAGTACTGCAAAAAACAGAAGCACACTCTTACTATTTATGGATTTCATTCTTAAGGATTTTAAAGGCATTTTCTATTGAAATTATATATTTTTTAGTTGATTACTAAATGTAATTTATCATTAAAATTACAGCTGTGTAAGTTAACAACTTAAAAGAACATTGTTTGTATTTTATTATAGTAAAAACGAACAAAAATAGCAATTCAATTACATTATACAAGTTTCCACCTGACTATTAACAAAAAATTATACTCAAAAAAAAGCAGTGTACCAATTACAAAATACATTATTCAAAAAAGTAACACCCACTGAAACCTAAGTGATTCTAATAAACAGCTTAAATGAAGTGTAAACTTATTTATTTTCAAATCGCATTTATAAATAGTACTTTTGCAAACTATTTATATTTAATATGAGCTTTTTAAAAGAAATACAACGAAGAAGAACTTTCGGAATCATTTCGCATCCCGATGCTGGTAAAACCACACTAACAGAGAAATTACTGCTTTTTGGAGGAGCTATTCAGGAAGCGGGTGCCGTAAAAAACAACAAAATCAAAAAAGGTGCGACGAGTGACTTTATGGAAATCGAACGCCAAAGAGGTATTTCGGTTTCTACATCTGTCTTAGCTTTTAACTATAAAGAAAAGAAAATTAATATCCTTGATACTCCAGGACACAAGGATTTTGCCGAAGACACTTTTAGAACTTTAACAGCTGTTGACAGTGTTATTGTGGTAATTGACGTTGCAAAAGGAGTTGAGGAACAAACAGAAAAATTAGTTTCGGTTTGTAGAATGCGTAACATTCCTATTATCGTTTTTATCAATAAACTGGATCGTGAAGGTAAAGATGCTTTTGACTTAATGGATGAAGTGGAACAAAAATTAGGACTGAGAGTAACTCCTTTGAGTTTCCCTATTGGAATGGGATATGACTTCCAAGGGATTTATAATATGTGGGAGCAAAACATCAACTTATTTAGTGGTGATAGTCGCAAAAACATAGAAGAAACCATTGCTTTCTCGGATGTTCAAAGTCCTGAATTAGAAAAAATAATTGGACAAAAACCTGCTGAACGATTACGTGAAGAATTAGAATTAATTGACGAAGTATATCCAAAATTCGACAGAGACGAATATTTAGAAGGAAAATTACAACCAGTATTTTTTGGTTCGGCTTTAAATAATTTTGGTGTTAGAGAACTATTGGATTGTTTTGTTGCTATCGCTCCATCTCCAAGACCGAAAGAATCTGAAACTCGATTGGTTGACCCAAAAGAAGAAAAACTATCTGGTTTTGTGTTTAAAATCCACGCAAATATGGATCCAAAACACCGTGACCGTTTGGCTTTTATCAAAATTGTTTCTGGAACTTTTGAAAGAAACAAACCCTATTACCACGTTCGTCAAAAGAAAAATCTAAAATTCTCTAGTCCAAATGCATTTTTTGCTGAGAAAAAAGAAATTGTAGATATCTCCTATCCTGGAGACATTGTTGGTCTTCATGATACTGGAAATTTCAAAATTGGAGATACACTTACTGAAGGAGAAGTAATGAATTTCAAAGGAATTCCAAGTTTCTCTCCAGAGCACTTTAGATACATTAATAATGCCGATCCAATGAAAGCAAAACAGCTAGACAAAGGTGTTGATCAATTAATGGATGAAGGTGTGGCGCAGTTGTTTACTTTAGAAATGAATAATAGAAAAGTGATAGGAACGGTTGGAGCACTTCAATACGAGGTAATTCAGTATCGTTTAGAGCATGAATATGGTGCAAAATGCACCTATGAAAACTTCCCTGTTCACAAAGCGTGTTGGGTAAAACCTGATGATGCTAAGAATGACGAGTTCAAAGAATTCAAACGAATCAAACAAAAATTCCTCGCCAAAGACAAATACGATCAATTGGTTTTCCTAGCCGATTCAGACTTTACAATCCAAATGACACAAAATAAATACCCAAGTGTTAAGTTGTACTTTACTTCTGAATTAGACTAAAAACCCTGATTTAATCCTATAAAAAAAGGTCTCATTAATAATGAGACCTTTTTTTATGATTTTATATTTTAAGCTTATGATAATGAATTCTCATAATTTACTACTTTTTTCAAAAAAGCTTTAATCAACAAACGATTAGGCGCCATTCCTGAAGTAATCAATAATTTTTTAGCACTATCTCCTTCGTTTGATAATGATGCATTTGGATCTTGTTTTGTTGCCATAAACCAAAGTGCAAATTCCATATTAGACGTAGCTTTTGAGGTTTCTAATTTCACATTAGTAGATTCTACTTTCTCATTAAAATCTATTTTAGAAGTAGCTTGTGACTGAGCAAATCCAGAAAAAGAGAACATAGAAAATAATATAAACAAAAACATTGTTTGCATCAATTTAGTATTTGTTCTATTTGCTTTTATATTGTTCATGGTATTTGTTTCTGCGGTTTCTATTTTATTATGAAACAAATCTATAGTAATACAAAAGCAGTAAAAAACATTTCCGATAAACTACCCCAAAACTCGTTTAGCTACTAAAAAAGCGAAATCACTTCTTTAAAAAACCATAAAATTTAAAACAAAATAGACTTCATAAAAATAGACTTCATAAAAAAAGGCTTTCATTTAAAACGAAAGCCTTTGGGCATTTATGCTTGTCCTGCAGGACCAAAATTAAGCGGAATAGGAAGTTGTTCAGTATCCTTAATTTCGCCATGAGCCACTTCAAAACGGTGAATATTTTCACCAATAGCCTTTAACAATCGCTTAGCATGTTGTGGAGTCAAAACAATTCTTGATTTCACCTTAGCCTTAGGAACACCAGGCATGATGCTTACAAAGTCTAAAACAAACTCCGAAGCCGAATGATTAATTATAGCCAAATTAGAATAAATTCCTTCAGCTGTTTTTTCATCTAATTCAATATTGATTTGTTCTTGTTGTTCTTTCATATCAAAAAATTTTTAAAACAAAACGGTTTAAAATTAAAAATAGAAAGACTACACTAGGTAATCTTTCTATTTTTTAATTTAAAAACATATTATTTATTAATAAATATATTCTTCTTTGTTTGCCATCATATCATTGTAATCTTCTTTAGAACCTACAATAGCATTATCGTATTCTCTCATACCTGTACCTGCAGGGATTCTGTGTCCTACAATTACATTTTCTTTCAATCCTTCTAAGTAATCAATCTTACCTGCTACAGCAGCTTCGTTTAACACTTTAGTTGTTTCTTGGAAAGAAGCAGCTGAGATGAACGATTTAGTTTGAAGCGAAGCTCTTGTAATACCTTGTAATACTGGAGTTGCAGTTGCAGTAACTACATCACGAGCAACCACTAGGTTTTTATCAGTACGTTTCAATAAAGAATTCTCATCTCTCAATTGACGTGGCGTAACAATTTGACCTTCTTTTAAGCTAGAAGAATCTCCTGCATCTTCAACCACTTTCATACCGTATAATTTATCGTTTTCAACAATAAAGTCTTTAGTATGGATCAATTGATCTTCTAAGAACAATGTATCTCCTGGATCTTGAACTCTTACTTTACGCATCATTTGACGAATAACTACCTCAAAGTGCTTATCATTAATTTTCACCCCTTGTAGACGGTAAACTTCTTGAATTTCGTTAACCAAGTACTGTTGAACAGCAGCTGGACCTTGAATTCTTAAGATATCATCTGGAGTAATAGCTCCGTCAGACAAAGGAATACCTGCTCTTACGAAGTCATTTTCTTGAACAAGAATTTGACTAGATAATTTTACCAAGTATTTCTTAATCTCACCAAATTTAGATTCGATAACAATCTCACGGTTACCTCTTTTGATTTTTCCAAAAGAAACAACACCATCAATTTCAGAAACTACTGCTGGGTTTGAAGGATTACGAGCCTCTAAAAGCTCAGTAATTCTTG